>ENA-ORVB01002405-ORVB01002405.1-human-gut-metagenome-genome-assembly--contig:-NODE-2405-length-10436-cov-3.47866_pt1 | contig 10436 bp, 6 predicted proteins | sample MGYA00242090_ERZ509231 | MGnify/ENA primary metagenome ERZ509231 (study PRJEB26280, sample SAMEA2338798) | human gut metagenome | biome: human gut; feature: human-associated habitat; material: faeces...
AGAGCACTTGACTTTTAATCAAGTTGTCCGGGGTTCGAATCCCCGCACGCTCATGGAATGAGAGTGAAGTAGTATATAAGTACTGCTTCTTTTTTTGTTAAAAATGATTGACAGAAGTCAGAAAAATGTTTATATTATATTTTAATAAAAGGGAGTAATCGGCATCTATTTATTTTTAAGGATAGATGTTTACGATGGCGTCAGTACGATGACAGACAGGTCATCCGTATCGTAATGAAATGGTGAGACTTTTATTGCATAGTTTTTGTGCAATAAAGGGCTCTTTTTTTATTATTAAGATTTACGCTTTATTTTGCACAACGGTTTTGTATAACTTTGCACAACAGAAAGGAGAATAAGATGTTAACAAGTGAACAGGCAAAGAAGAATCAGGAAAAATATGGATTCAATGAATTGACGGAAGGAAAAAAGAAAAGTGTACTCCGGATATTTCTGGAACAATTCAAAGATTTTCTGGTTATTATATTGATTGTATCAGCGGTTATATCAGGAATTCTCGGAGATGCGGAGAGCGCAATTGTTATCTTCGTCGTAATCACGATGAACGCAGTTCTGGGAACGATACAGACGGTAAAGGCGGAGCAGTCACTGGACAGTTTAAAGCAGTTATCGGCAGCGGAAGCCAAGGTGGTGCGTGATGGCAGCGTGATCCAGATCCCGTCCAGGGAAGTCACGATCGGTGATGAAGTGATCCTCGAAGCAGGAGACTGTATCCCGGCAGACGGAAAGCTGATCGAATGTGCAAGTCTGAAAGTAGATGAAAGTGCTCTGACGGGAGAAAGCATTTCCATAGAGAAGAATCTGGATGAAGTGGAAGAAGCTGCGGCACTTGGAGATCAGACGAACCGGGTATTCTCCGGAAGCTTCGTCACATATGGAAGAGGAAGATATGAAGTAATTGCGATCGGTATGAAGACAGAAGTCGGAAAGATTGCAGATCTTATGAAGAATACTTCGGAAAAGAGAACACCGCTGCAGGTGAATCTGGATGATTTCGGAAAGAAATTATCGGTGCTGATCCTGGCATTTTCCGTAGTGATATTCGGAGTGAATGTATTTCAGGGTGAATCGTGGGGTTCTGCATTTATGTTCGCTGTTGCACTTGCAGTTGCGGCAATACCGGAGGCTTTAAGCTCGATCGTTACGATCGTGTTATCCTTCGGTACGCAGAAGATGGCAAAGGAACATGCGATCATACGTAAGCTGCAGGCAGTGGAAGGGCTGGGAAGTGTATCGATTGTCTGTTCGGATAAGACGGGAACGCTTACGCAGAATAAGATGACGGTCGAGGATTATTATGTAAATGGAAAGAGGATTCCGGCAGGAAAGATTGATCTGAAGAATGAAAATGAAAAATTACTTTTAAGATTCAGTATCTTGTGTAATGATTCTACGAATACGGACGGACAGGAGATCGGTGATCCGACAGAGACGGCGCTTATCAATCTTGGAACGAATCTTGGTATTGATGCGATGCAGGTAAGGGAGAGATACCCGAGATTGTCGGAAGTGCCGTTTGACAGTGACCGGAAGCTGATGTCGACTGCTCACAATATGAATGATGCACTCCTTCAGGAAGGACATATGATGATCGTAAAAGGTGCGGTAGATGTCCTGCTGGAGCGTATGGACAGAATACGGGTTGGGAATACTGTAAGGAGGATGACAGATTCCGACCGGGAGGATATTGCTGTCCAGAACATGCAATTTTCCAGAGAAGGCTTAAGGGTTCTTGCATTTGCATATAAGCAGATGGAGGAAAAGAAAGAGATCGGTATGGAGGATGAAGACCAGCTGATATTTATCGGTCTGATCGCAATGATGGATCCTCCGAGAGAAGAATCGAGACTTGCGGTGGAGGAGTGCAGACGTGCAGGAATCCGTCCGATCATGATCACCGGTGACCATAAGATTACTGCAGCGGCTATTGCAAAGAGAATCGGCATCTTAAAAGAAGAATCGGAGGCCTGTGAGGGAGCCGTAATTGAAGATATGTCGGACGAGGAGCTGCAGGATTTTGTAGAAGGAATCTCTGTGTATGCGAGGGTTTCGCCGGAACATAAGATCAGAATTGTCCGCGCATGGCAGGAAAAGGGGAATATCGTAGCAATGACAGGTGACGGTGTGAATGATGCACCGGCGTTGAAACAGGCCGATATCGGTGTTGCGATGGGAGTGACCGGAAGTGAGGTTGCCAAGGATGCGGCAGCGATGGTCCTGACGGATGACAATTTCGCAACCATTGTAAAAGCTGTGGAAAATGGAAGAAATCTGTATCAGCATATTAAAAATGCGATTCAATTCCTGTTGTCCGGTAACTTCGGGGCAATTCTGGTTGTATTATGTGCATCCGTTGCCGGACTGCCGGTTCCATTTGCACCGGTGCATCTGCTGTTCATCAATCTGCTGACAGACAGTCTGCCGGCAATTGCACTGGGAGTAGAACCACATTCCAAAGCGGTTATGGAGCAGAGACCGCGGCCAATGAGCGAGTCAATCCTTACAAAGCCATATCTGCTGAGTATCGCAACGGAAGGAGTGAGCATCGGCGTAATGACGATGGCTGCATTCCTGATCGGATACACAAGCCAGAATGCAGCTCTTGCAAGTACGATGGCATTCGGAACCTTATGCATGAGCCGTCTGGTGCATGGATTTAACTGTAAGGATGATAAACCGGTAATATTTACAAAGAGATTCTTTAATAATAAGTATCTGATCGGAGCATTTGTCCTGGGTATGATCCTGATCACAAGTGTTCTTATGATTCCGGGATTGCACGGAATGTTCAAAGTAGTTACGTTGAGCCTGAAGCAGCTGATGACAGTATACGGGCTTGCATTGTTGAATCTTCCTGTGATCCAGGGAATGAAATATTTGAAAGAGAGATAGAAACAGAGAATGGAATTGAGAAAAGAAACGGTAAAACAGATCAGGGGGCTGATCATATTTACGGCATTATTGATCGTCTGTCTGTGGAAATATGATGTTGTGATGGATGCGTTTAGATTCGTATTGAATATTTTATATCCATTTCTGCTTGGCGGTGCGATTGCATTCGTCTTAAGCGTTCCGATGAATTTTGTGGAAAGAAAATTATTCACAGAGAGAAAGCTTCCTGAAAAATATAAAAGAAAATATGCCAGAGGGATCAGTCTTCTGATCGTTCTTTCCGGTGTGATCGGGCTTCTTGCAATTATCATGTTCGGGCTGATTCCGCAGCTTGCCGGGACATTTGCCAGTCTCGGGAAGAGTATCCAGGATTTTATCCCGCAGCTGCAGGAGTGGGCAGATCATTGGTTTCATAATAATAAGGAGATCATGAATGTAGTCAACAATCTGGAATTTGACTGGAACAAGGTGATGGAGGCTGCGCTGGAGTTTCTGAAGAACGGAGCCGGAAGTATGCTGGAATCTACGATCAATACGGCGAAAAATATCATTGGTGCCGTGGGAACATTCTTTATCGCTTTTGTATTTGCAATGTATATTTTGCTGCAGAAAGAAAAGTTGGGAAGACAGGCGAAAAAAATGTTATTTGCATTTGTCAGAAAGGGAAGGGCAGAGGCTGCGTTGGAGGTTCTTGCATTGACATATAAGACATTCTCCAGTTTTCTGACGGGACAGTGTGTAGAGGCTCTGATCCTGGGATCCATGTTCGTGATTGCGATGACGCTGCTTAGGCTTCCGTATGCACTTCTTACGGGAATTGTGATCGCATTTACCGCATTGATCCCGATCTTTGGAGCATTTATCGGCTGTGCGGTCGGTGCATTTCTGATATTTATGGTGAGTCCGGTCCAGGCATTGATATTTATCGTACTGTTCCTGGTACTCCAGCAGATAGAGGGCAATCTGATCTATCCGCATGTGGTGGGCAATTCGGTCGGCCTTCCGTCTATCTGGGTGCTGGCTGCGGTAAGTATAGGCGGAAGCCTGATGGGTATCGTTGGAATGTTGATCTTTATTCCGCTGATGTCAGTGTTCTATGCTTTGTTCCGGGAAGTTGTCTACATTAAACTGCGGCAGAAAAAGATTTATCCACAGGATATTGGGTGATTGTGGATAACTTTTGGGGATTAAGCATCGGTTTTATCTTTGCTGCCTTTGCTGTCCTTTCCATTCTGTCCTTTGCTCCAGATACGGAGGGCGGCGAGGATTCCGAATGTATATAGGATCGTCACGAGTATTACCGGATTATCCTTCAGAAAATAAATGACGAGGATAACGGATAACAGACAGATGGCGAGCTGGAATGTAGTCCAGAATCTTTTCTCACGTACTTCTTTTGCCTGCTGGAGAAGTTCCATACGTTTCTGTTCCATGCGGAGATACTCCATCAGATCTTCATCGCTGATGCGGGAGAGGATCTGTTCATCACGGTTCATCTCGATCTTGCGTTTGGAACGGAAATTGGAGAAAAATTCGCGGAACGGATGCTCGTCTTTGGAGCGGGATTTTTCCTGTTGTTCGTAGAAATCTTCTTCCAGGTCATCGTCGTCGTCTTCTTCTTCCGCATCTTTTGGTGAAGATTCTTTTGTATTTTGGGTGTCACTGAATTTGTTTGTGTTATCGGCAGTTTTACCGTCGGTAGCTTTGCTTTCAGTATCTGAAGTTTCCTGCGCAGCAGATACAGTTTTCTCTTCATCAGAAACAGGGTAAAGCACAACGTTGTCAGTTCCTTTAGTCTCAGACGATTCTTCGGTCTGTACTGCTTTTTCTATATTTTCGGACATAATTTTACCTCCGTCTTCATTTCTATATTGTCTTTTATTTTATCTTTATTATTTTATCATATCAGCTATGAAGGCAAAAAACAAATAAAGAGTACATAAAATTCTGGAAAATAACTTGCAGTAGAAAAACTCCCCTAAAAATGGTAGAATTGTAAGGAATCATTTGGAGGAAAACAAGATGCAGTTAATGAATGAAATCCCGGATACGTTCTGGAGTCTGTTCCGTTCGGTCAACCGGGATATTTATATTGAAGCACTTTTATGTATTAATGAAGAATACGAATATAATAACTATTTCCTGACGAAAGAGGTGTGCATTCAGATCTTAAGTGATATGAATGTGAAGAAGCGCTTTGAGCTACAGCGGGAGGAAAATGATACAGACTTTGATATGTTGGAGACGCCTTCTTCGAGGATCTTAAACTGGCTGCTGCGGGCAGGATGGCTGAAGCGTATCGAGGATTATAATACACTGGTGACAAATATTGTCATTCCGGATTATGCGGCGGTGATGATCGATGCATTTGAAAAGCTGAATTCGGAAGATGCATCGGAGACGGACATTTATATTCAGAATGTGTATGCAACGCTGTATGCGTTCCGCAATGATCCGCGGGCAAGTGTCGGGCTCTTAAGGACGGCTCTGGTGAATACGAGGCGGCTGAATAAGGCACTGCAGGATATGCTTCATAATATGAATAAATTCTTTGCGAAGCTCTTGCAGCAGGATTCTTACAGTGGGATTCTGCGGGAACATCTGGACAGTTATGTGGAAGAGATCGTATGGAAGAAGTATCATATTCTGAAAACATCGGACAACTTTTATATCTATAAGATGGATATTAAGAAATGTCTGAGAGAGATCCGGGATGATGAAGCATTTATCATGAAGGTACAGGCACGGTCGAAGATGCTGGGAGATAACCAGGATGATGTGTTGGATCTGTTGGATCTGATCGAGCGTGGATTTGACGATATCGAGCACCGCATTGCCAATATGGACAAAGAACATACGAAATATGTCCGGGCAACGGTAACCAGAATGAATTATCTGTTAAGCGGTGAGACGGATACGAAAGGCCTGGTGGTACAGCTTCTGAATAAGATGTCGGAAGAACCGGAGCAGATGGAAGAGATCATCACAGAGACCGGAAAGCACATGAATCTGTCACTTCTGGAGATTCTGTCAGAGAAGTCTTTATATAAGAGAAGAAAATCCAGAAAAGATTTCATCAGTCAGCTGCTTCCGGATGAGACGACGGGAGATCTGGATAAGGATGATATCTTAAGACTGAACCGGATACAGATGCGGTTCAGCAAGAAGCAGATTGAAGAATTCATCGAGAATAATATGGAAGATGAAGTGATGGATGCGTCGAAGATCGATATTGCTGACGAGGAAGAATTTGAAAAACTGATTCTTGCTTATGATTACAGTACGCGTAAGAACAGCAGATATATGGTGCTGGAAGAAGAACCGGAGATGGTGGAAAAGGACGGATACCGGTATCCGGCACTCAGGTTTGTGAAACGGCGAGTGTAATAGATAAAAGGAGTTCTGAAAATAAATGATAGATTACTACGAACAGTTAACTCAGGAAGAAAAAGAAGAGGTCACAGAGGTCATCCAGACCCTGTACCGCCAGACATTTCTCCTGGAAAGAAAATTTGATAAACGTGCGGGCAGGATGCAGTATACAAAAGAATACCGCACCTGCACGAAGCATCTGGAATTTTTTAAAGCATATTTTGAAGTCGCAGGGATCACGCTCAGAGAAAATGTACATATGGGTGTGATCTATATCCAGGGCGAACAGTTGTGGGGCGAGAAGCTGCCGCGTCTGGCGACGATCTATTTACTGGTGCTGAAGCTTATCTATGACGAGCAGATGCAGACTGCATCGTCGAGCAGCCATGTGGTGACAACACTTGGTGCAGTAAACGGAAAAGCGGGAGAATTTCATGTATTGAAGAGTCTTCCGTCAATTACGGAAATGAGACGAACGATCGCACTTCTGAAGAAGTATCAGATCATCGAGCCGCTTGATGTTCTGGAAGAATTAAACGAGTCGACCCGCCTGGTCATCTACCCTTGTATCCATACGGTACTTTTAGGAGATGACATCAGGGAATTATTAGCAACATTCAGTGAGGAGGATCAAATTGGAGACGAAGCAGCCATTCAAAGCACTCTCGAAGATATGCCTGAATAACTGGCATTACATAGATAAAAAGATACTGACGCTTAATGAAGGAATCAACTTCTTCACCGGACATTCCGGAAGTGGTAAATCGACGGTTCTGGATGCGATCCAGATCGTGCTGTATGCCAATACGGATGGCCGTGGATTTTTCAATAAGGCGGCAGCAGATGATTCGGACCGTACACTGATCGAGTACTTAAGAGGTATGGTGAATATCAGTGAAAATAATGAATCACAGTATTTAAGAAATCGTAATTTTTCCAGTACGATCGTGCTGGAGCTGACACAGACGAATACCAGAGATAAACAGTGTGTCGGTGTTGTGTTTGACGTGGATACGTCGAATAATGACGTAAGCCGCCTGTTCTTCTGGCATACGGGAGAATTACTTCCGAATCATTACCGTTCGGAAGGCCGGTGCCTTACCACTGCGGAAATGCGTGAGTACCTGCAGCGTTCCTTTACGCCAGAACAGTTCTACTGCGGACCGAGCAATGAAAGATTTCGGAGACAGCTATACGATATCTATCTTGGCGGTCTGGACATGGAAAAATTTCCAAAGCTATTCAAACGTGCGATCTCGTTCCGTATGAATATCAAACTGGAAGATTTCGTAAAGGAATATATCTGTATGGAGCAGGATATCCATATTGAGGATCTGCAGGAAAGTGTCATGCAGTATGGACGCATGCGCAGTAAGATCGAAGAGACGATGGAGGAGATCAGAAGACTGAAGCTGATCTGCGGAAAATATGAGCAGTATGCAGAAAAATCCGATGAGGAGAAGGTGTGCTCTTATCAGATCGATCGTCTGGAGGTTATGAACCATGAGGTGAAGAGTCAGGAAGCTAGAGACCGGATCAAGGTAAGGCAGGAAGCCATCGAAGATCTGAAGAAGCAGCAACAGGTGATGGAGCAGGAAGAAAAGGACCTGCAGAAAGAGTATGAAGAGATCATTCTGCGGATCGCAGACAGTGGGTATGCAAGACTGGAATCAGATCTGGATACATTAAATGAGACGCTGGAGCGTCTGAATAACGGAAAAGCCCGCTGGGAGCAGACTGCAGAGCATCTGAAGGCATGGACGGAGAAAGACATTACGCCAAATCAGGTGATCTGGGATATCGAAAAATTCGCAGACAGAAGCATTTCCGAAGAAGAACTTGTGCGCCTGCAGGAAGGCTTAAAAGATCTGCAGGAGGAGCTGGAAGACCAGAGACAGGAAGCGGATGCAGACCTTCGCCGGATCAAGAAAGAAGAGAAAGAGGCAAGAGCAGAGTTAAAAGAACTGAAGCAGGGAAAGAAGGCTTATCCGAGAGAGCTGGAAGAGGCGAGATTCGAACTGCGTAACCGTCTGCATGAGCGCTGCGGCAAGTTCGTGAATGTGCATATTCTTGCGGATCTTCTGGATGTGAAGGACGAGAGATGGCACAATGCAGTGGAGGGTTATCTTGGAAATAATAAATTGCAGCTGATCGTGGAACCAAAGTATGCCAGGGCTGCGATGGACATTTACCAGGAGATGGATACGAAACGTTTCTTCCGGGCAGCAGTCCTGGATACGGAGAAGCTTACGAAGGACAAGCATCAGGTACAGCCGGGCGCGCTGGCAGAAGTAGTAAAAGCGAAAGAAGCGTATGTGCAGGAATACATTAATTTCTTCCTTGGAAATGTAAAGAAATGCGAATCACTGGATGAACTGCGTGAGTGCAGGATCGGTGTGACACCGGATTGTATGCTGTATCAGAGCTACAAACTGCAGCACATGAATCCGGAGAATTACACCAGAAGAGCCTACATCGGTGAGACGAGTATGCGCCAGAGAATCCGCAAGCTGGAAGAAAAATGTGAGAAGTTAAATGGCGAGAGAATGCCGGTACAGGAGCTGTTAGAAGAGATCCGCCAGGCAATGCAGATGGAGATGTTGAAGCAGCCGGCAGAGGATTATCTCGGATGGCTGACTGACAGCAAGGCAATCATTTCCAAAGAAAAGAAAAAGGCTCAGCTTTTGGAACAGATGCAGAAGTTAAAGGATGAATCCGTTGCTGCATGGGAAGGCAAGAAGAAAGAAGTGCAGGCGGCACAGGATGCGAAGAAAGAATCCGTATCCAAGGTGCAGGAAGCAATCTGGGAGAACAAGAAAGAAATCGAACGTCTGAATGCAGAAGTTCTCGAATCGGAAGAACAGATGAAGGACGTGAAGAGAAAAGTAGCAGATAAGCGTTACGAGAAGGAGTTCCAGGAATATCTGGCGAGTAGAAAATCCGAGAATTATGAGTATCTGAGACGTCAGATGGTTTCGCGGGTATATACGCTCAGGGAAGAAGAGGAAGACGCTTACCGGAAGCTGGTGGAAGAGAGAAGCAGTTATATCAGAGAATATCCGAACCGTACATTCTCAACTTCTATCCGGGACAACGCGCCGTATGAGAAGCTTTTGAATTCGCTGTCCTGCGATCATCTGGAGACTTACAGGGAGTCGGCGAAGACACAGGCGAAAGCGGCTGTGGAGCATTTCAAAGATGACTTCATCTTCAAGATCCGAAGTGCGATCTTGGAGGCTTATCAGAGAAGGGATGAGCTGAACCGGATCATCAGCAAACTGGACTTCGGTAAGGATAAGTATCAGTTCGTGATCACGAAGAACAAGGGTGCAGATGGAAAATATTATAAGATGTTCATGGATGATTCCCTGCAGATCCGTCCGTCTGACTTAGATGATACGATGGACAACCAGCTTGATATGTTCACGATGGAGCATGAGAACCAGTATGGGGAGATGATGAACGAGCTGATCAACATCTTCATCCCGCCGGAGAATGCGACAAAAGATGAGATGGATGAGGCGAAACGTAACATGGATAAGTATGCGGATTACCGGACCTATCTGTCATTCGATATGCAGCAGATCGTACATGGCGATAAGGAGATGACGATCGGACTGAGTAAGATGATCAAGAAGAACTCCGGCGGGGAGGGGCAGAACCCGCTGTACGTGGCACTTCTGGCAAGCTTTGCGCAGCTTTATAAGATCAATCTGTCGCCGAAGATGCACCGGTCACCGACACTGCGTCTGGTTGTGCTGGACGAGGCGTTCTCCAAGATGGATGCCGAGAAGGTGGCAAGCTGTATCTCACTGATCCGCGGACTTGGCTTCCAGGCGATCATCAGCGCGACGAACGATAAGATCCAGAACTATCTGGAGAATGTAGATAAGACCTTCGTGTATGCGAACCCGAATAAGAGACATATTTCCATTCAGGAATTTGAGAAGACGGAGTTTGGGGAGTTGGCGGAGGAAGAATAAAAGATACAAGAGAAAGTAAAAGATACGGAAGAAGCTGCCACCTGCGGGAAAGCACTTACAGGAAACTATAGTTGGTAAGTACTGTAAGTGCTTTTATATATAGTTTTTACAAAAAATTTTATATCTAATTTGCGATTATCCGCATAAACACTATACTTTCAAGCACTT
>ENA-ORVB01002408-ORVB01002408.1-human-gut-metagenome-genome-assembly--contig:-NODE-2408-length-10431-cov-2.05484_pt1 | contig 10431 bp, 9 predicted proteins | sample MGYA00242090_ERZ509231 | MGnify/ENA primary metagenome ERZ509231 (study PRJEB26280, sample SAMEA2338798) | human gut metagenome | biome: human gut; feature: human-associated habitat; material: faeces...
GGGGAGCCGTTACGTGGGATATTATATCGCAGGATTCCTTATTTTGCTGGGACTTTTCCCGGCCGTGGGTCTGGTGTTCTCTTTGATGCCCGAACCAGTATTGGGCGGTGCCACGCTATTGATGTTCGGCACAGTGGCTTCCGCCGGAATCCGTATTATTGCAGCTCAGACCATCGACCGCAAAGCCACGTTGGTGATGGCGTTGAGTTTTTCTTTGGGATTAAGTGTGGAATTGGTGCCCGAGATTCTTTCGCAACTGCCGGAAACGGTGAGAAACATATTCTCGTCCGGTATCACGACCGGTGGTGTCACAGCTATTTTGGCCAATGCCTTGATTCGTATTAAAGAATAGGTAGAAAGGAAAAGAACGGATTTGGGCAAGCGTAAAAACAACCGGATAGAGGAAGAACAGCGTACGGTAGAATTGATGATTCGTCTCTACTGCCGCTACAAGGAAGGCCACAGGACTTTATGTCCGGAGTGCCGTGAAATGTTGGATTATTCCCGTGCACGTCTATCACGGTGTCCCTTCCAGAAAGATAAGCGTACGTGCCGTCTTTGCACCATACATTGCTACCGTCCGGACATGAAGCGACGCATCCGGAAAGTGATGCGATATGCAGGTCCACGTATGTTATGGTATCATCCCCTGATTGCTTTGCGGCATTTATGGCGGGAATATAGGGGATAAAGCTACGATTATTCAGAAGGTTTTTGATAGTAATAATACCACCAATACGTATTTCCGTACATGCGTCGGCATTGGTTCGAGCGTTCCGTCGCATGAGTATATTGCATACCGTAGTGGAGGAAGTCGTTCAAGTTTGTTTCTATTACACTGTTTTTGTACGTAATGGCCGGAGTGGTATGCAAACGGTTATATAGAATGAGAGCTTCCTTGTAATGTAACGGGAGGTTGTCGTTCACTTCATGGCAACGTGGCAGTGCGGCGACAAAAGCATCAAGGTTCTTATCCAACAGATAGGCGCAAAGCAAGTAGTCTTTTGCAGCAGCAGTGGCCGAAGGCCGTTGTGACAGAAGTTCGAGAAACCGGGTGTTGTCTTTCAAATTTTTCCCCGGCTTTCCCCCTAAATGTTTGTATAAGGCCTTCGTCCAATCATGAGCGTAGGTTGTATCAGACAAACTGGGCAACAGACCTTGGCTACCGTTATATTGAGGAAAATCGAAAAGCTTCTCGCCTAAAAGATTCTCACGGCTTAGTGCAAACACTCTCATGGCAGTCAGGCTCCGGTCTGTCTGCAATGATTTGGCTCCTACTTGCAACGCCAACGAGTCCTGCCCTTCGACGAGGTATCTCTCCGCTTTGAGCCGGTAGTGGTATACATCTTTCGTATTGGCTATGCTGTTAACCATGCAGAACTGCAACGCAAGCCATAGGAAATTCACCCATAGGAAGGAAAAAGCATTCTGTTTTCCATTTTTACGGTCCGGGAAATGCAGAGCCATCCATGTCACAAGGATATACAAAAAAATACAGACCGTGAGCCATATCCAATTGGTGGACAATTGTACATTCCACCCTGTTTGAGGAACAATGGACGTAAGCAATCCCAACACGACGCACGACGGGAAATAATAGAGTGCATGGAAACGCAACGGATATACCATTATCCGCCGAAAAACTCCCTGCAATAACAGTAGCAGAAAGGTAATGATGACCGTTCCCCACAGCGGAGAATAAACGGTCTGCCCTTTCGACAACAAATGTTGTGCGGTAGCCAATAAGTCAGCCTGCATCACAAACAGGTAAAGCAGGGAGAACAAGGTGAAAAGAGAACCGCATACCCATGAAATCATGCGTGCGGTTCTTTTCTTATATGTCGGTTTGTACATCCGGAATCCAGTTTCAGTTTATTTGTTTTTACTCTTATTTATTTTCCGTCTTTTCATCTTCTTGCGCCTTACGGAGTACCATGGCAGAACGTGCCGGAAGATAGAGTTTGAGCCATCCCTTTCCATCACGGGCCAGAAGCGGGTCGAAGTTGGTCAAGTGGCGGAGGCTGTCATCATTCAATCCGTGTCCGCCGAATGCCGGGGCGTCAGTGTTCAGAATCACGTCGTAGGCCCCTTGAGGCACCATGAAGCCGTAATCCGTATACGAACGGGCATAGCTGAAGTTAAAGACAAATATGAGGTTATTACGGCTATAGGCCAATACTTGGTCGCCATCGTTATGCCAGATTTCCGTCACGGGAGATTTTTGGATATTTTTCTCCTTGCCGATAATATCAAGCATAGCTTTGTCGAAGTCACCTAAGTAATGATAGCACAATTCTTTATTATCTACAAGATTCCACTGTCTCCGGGCATACTTGTGACTCCACCCGTTGCCCTCACGCGGAAAATCAATCCATTCCGGATGACCGAACTCATTACCCATGAAATTCAGATAACCGCCGTTGATGGTGGAAGCTGTAAGCAGACGAATCATTTTATGCAAGGCTATGCCGCGTTCTACGGCGTAGTTCTCATCTCCTTTTTTGAAGTGCCAATACATGTCGGCATCTATCAGGCGGAAAATGATAGTCTTGTCGCCCACCAAAGCCTGGTCGTGGCTTTCACAATAAGATATGGTCTTCTCGTCAGCCCGTCGGTTCGTCACTTCCCAAAACATGCTGCTAGGTTTCCAGTCCTCGTCCTTCTTTTCTTTAATGGTCTTTATCCAATAGTCGGGAATGTTCATGGCCATGCGGTAGTCGAAACCGTATCCGCCGCCTTTGAACGGGGCAGCCAATCCCGGCATGCCGCTCACTTCCTCGGCTATGGTAATGGCTTTGGGGTTGACTTCGTGAATCAATGCGTTGGCCAACGTCAGGTAACAGATGGCATTGTCGTCTTGATGCCCGTTGAAATAATCCCCATAGTTGCAGAACGCCTCGCCCAACCCGTGGCTGTAATAGAGCATAGACGTGACACCGTCGAAACGGAAACCGTCGAAATGGTACTCGTCCAACCAGAATTTGCAGTTGGACAACAGGAAGTGTATGACTTCGTTCTTGCCGTAATCGAAGCACAAACTGTCCCACGCCGGGTGTTCGCGCCGTCCGCCCGAATAGAAATACTGGCAGGGGTCACCGGCAAAGTTGCCCAAGCCTTCCACTTCGTTCTTCACGGCGTGGGAGTGCACGATGTCCATAATCACGGCAATGCCCATTTTATGTGCCTCGTCGATGAGTCGTTTCAGTTCCTCCGGCGTACCGAAACGGCTGGAAGCTGCAAAGAAACTCGATACATGATAGCCGAAACTTCCGTAGTAAGGATGTTCCTGTATGGCCATGATTTGTATGCAGTTGTACCCATCGGCAGCGATGCGGGGCAGCACGTTTTCACGGAATTCATTGTAAGACCCGACTTTCTCTGCATCCTGCGCCATACCGATGTGGCATTCATAAATCAGCAAGGGAGCCGTATTGGGGCGGAAAGTCTTCTTTTTCCACACGTAAGGCTGTTCGGGCGCCCAGACTTGCGCACTGAAGATTTTGGTCTGTTCGTCCTGTACCACGCGGCGGCACCATGCCGGAATACGTTCGCCGCATCCGCCGTCCCAATGTATTTTCAACTTGTAGAGGTCGCCGTGTTTGAGGGCGTTGCCGCGCAATTTGATTTCCCAGTTCCCGGTGTCCTTTATCCTTTTCAACTTGTATTTCGGCGATTCCTTCCAATCATTGAAATCGCCTATCAAATAGATTTCGGTGGCATGGGGCGCCCATTCGCGGAACACCCACCCCGTAGCCGTGCGGTGCAGGCCGAAATATAAGTATCCCGAAGCGAAATCCGACAAAGAGCATTTTCCATTTTGTGTGAGTTCGGCGATTTTGTCTTCCGCATGCCGGTGGCGACCCACGATAGCGACTTCATAATCTTTCAGCCAAGGGTCGTTTTTAATAATATCCAAAGTCTTTGGAGTTGACTTTACCGTTGATTTTGCCATAATAAGAATAGAATTAAGGTGTTATTTTTATTGTTGATTCCAATCATCCGATACCGGAATTTTAAAGACGGCTTTCTTCAAAGCTGTCGGTGTTACGCCCGGCGCATGTGCGTCTTGCGGGAAAAAGATGGCAAACATGCCTTTCTTTACGGTGACGAAACTTCCGGAACACTCTTTATAGAACGAAATGTCTTTGGTTTCATCGTATGGCGTAGGCTTCAATTCTTTTAAGGGGGAATATCCCATGGTTTCATCGCCCGTAAGAGGTATTTGTATGTCTATCATTTTCCTGTGTGATTCGAGAACAGCTTGACTCGGTGCCTTGGGCGGGATGGTCTGCAAATTTACAAAACATCCGTCGGCATCCCATTCAAAGCGTCCTTCCGGCAAAGCTTGCAAGTCATGGCTGTCCAGAAAGCCGACAACCGTCTTCAACGTCGGGAGAAGACGGATATAATCTTTCAGGTGCGTTATGTCATCGATAATCATAATGTCAGAGTTTTATCGTTCTATCGGTGCAAATATAGACGTTTGTCCGGATATCTCACTCATGTTTCAGTAACTTTTTATGCCTTTGGAGCACTTTCAAGAGCTCTTCATGCACTTTGCCGTTCGAAGCGAACACCTCCTTGGCTACGAGGCAATCAGGATTACCGTCAAACCCCGTCATTTTGCCGCCCGCCTGTTTCAGGATGATATACGCCGCCGCAATGTCCCATGGCCCTATAAAAGCCTCCACGCGAGCTTCAAAACGTCCGGCTGCAATATAGCAGATTTCTGCGGCGGCCGCGCCCATAAGCCGTAGTCCACCCACATGGCCGTACAAATCTTGTATGAGGCCGAGGGCGAAAGAACGGTAGTCCTCTGCCTTATATGGAAATCCCAGTTCAATAAAAGATTGGTCGAGCACGCTCTGGTCGCTGACGCATATCTCCTTACCGTTCAAGTAAGCCCTACTGTTTTTGTGGGCCCAAAAAAGTTCCTCACGGCCGCATTCGTACACTACGCCCAACAGTATTTCCTCGCGGTTGCGCAAGGCAATGCTTACGCAATACGGCGTGCAGTCGTGAATATAATTGCTCGTTCCGTCCAAGGGGTCCACCACCCAACAGTATTCCTGTTCTTCCAGCGAACCGGACCCTTCTTCGGCAATAAAACCGGCTTCGGGGAGCAATTCATGCAATCTCTCCACGATACGTTTTTCAGATGCTTTGTCCACGTACGACACATAGTCATGCGCCGCTTTCTGCTCCACACGGCTACGGTCGAAAGAAAGCCGTTCCTTTTTTAAAAACTCACCGGTCTGTCTGGCCAGTTTCTTGACTTCCTCAGTCAGAAAATCCAAGTCCATTTATGTTCCTCCTATTTTACTATCACTCCGTGGCTGTATTCTCCTTTTTGGACGATATTTCCGTTTTTGTCTTTCATCACGAAAGGACCGTCCTTCTCATTGTCCTTGAAGTTTCCTTCGAAGCGCATTCCGTTTTCGTCCTCCATGATGCCGGGGCCGTTCTTCTCTCCGTTCTTGAACATTCCTTTGAATTTCGAGCCGTCTGTCATACGCAAGATGCCTTCCCCGTCCATTTGTCCGTCTTTCCAGCTTCCTTCATAGGTATCGCCGTTGCTCCATACATATTTTCCCTGTCCGTCGCGTTTGTTGGCTTTCCACATGCCGGTGTACGACGCGCCGTTGTGCCATGTGAACGTACCTTTACCGTCTTGGAATCCGTTCTTGAACTGGCCGACGTACTTGTTGCCGTTGGCAAAAGTGAAAATACCTTCTCCCGTGCGTTCGCCTTGCACGTAACCGCCTTCATATTGGTCGCCGTTGTGGAATTTGTACACCCCTTTTCCGTGCTGCACGTCGTCCACCCATTCTCCGGTATATTTGTCCCCGTCGGCATAGTTGAACGTACCTTTACCGTTGCGTTGGTTGTCTTTCCACATGCCGTCGTACCATGAACCGTCGTTCCAGTCAAAGATGCCTTTGCCGTTTTTTTGGTCGTTGCTCCATTCTCCCCGGTAGAATGCTCCGTTGGCGTATTTATATTCCCCGTAACCTTCCCGCTTGTCGGCTTCCCAGTTACCTTTATACACGTCTCCGTTGTAATAGTACATGGTGCCCTGTCCTTGTTGGAAGTCGCGAAACCACAGGCCTTCGTATTTGTTGTTGTTCATGAAATAATATATGCCATGCCCGTGTTGCTGGTCTTGAAACCATTCGCCTTCGTATTTTTCTCCGTCAGGGAATTTATACACGCCGTATCCTTGGCGTTTGCCTTTCACGTATTCGCCTTCATAAGAGTCTCCGTTTTTGAAGTGGGTGATGCCCTTGCCGTAAGGTTTGCCTTTGAACAGCTCTCCCTGGTATTCCGCACCGTCTTTAAAAGTATAATTCCCTATTTTGATTTCTTGGGCGTAGCCTTGCAGGACAGGCCATAACAAAACTATGCCGAAGAGTTTGTGTTTCAATCCCATTGCCGTATTATCTGTATTTAGAATGTGTATCGTTTGGTCCTGTTCTTCAGGAAAGCTTCGGCCGCTTCGAGGTCGGCCGGTGTGTCGATGCCGATGGTTTCAATTTCGCTGATGCCCACCTTGATGGTATAGCCGTTTTCCAACCACCGTAATTGTTCCAACGATTCGGCCAGTTCAGGGAGGTGAGTTCTTTCAACACGTCGGCCTTGTAGGCATACAAGCCGATATGCTTGTAGTACACATGCCCCTTCAACCACTCCGCTTTGTCCTTGTTGCGTTGGTAAGGAATGATGGAACGGCTGAAATAAAGAGCCTGCATCCGGCGGTTGACCACCACTTTGGGAGAGTTGACATTTTCCAAGGCAGGCCAACCGTCGGCCGGCGTGAAAGGTTTCACCAAAGTGGCGATTTCCGTTTGCGGATCTTCAAAACAAGCCTTTACGGCCTCCAACTGCTGCGGTTGGATGAAAGGTTCGTCGCCCTGGATGTTGACGACCACGTCGTATGGTTTGCCCTGCAATACGTAAGCCTCATAGCAGCGGTCCGTGCCGCTCTTGTGGTCCGCGCGGGTCATGACGGCCTTGCCGCCGAATCCTTCTACCGTCTTGAGAATCCGTTCGTCATCGGTGGCCACGAGCACGTCGTCCATCACGCCGGACACTTGCTCGTACACTCGTTGGATGACAGGCTTGCCGCCCAACATGGCCAAAGGCTTGCCCGGAAATCTTGTGGAAGCATATCGTGCCGGAATAATCCCTATGTAATTCATTTTTTAGCTATTAATAAAGTATGCCATACAAAAATACAAAAAGATTATGTAAGGGAGGGTAAAACTCCTTATTTTTGTGAATAAAAAGAACGGATGAAGAAGTGTTTCATAGGATTGGGCAGCAATGAACGCACGGCGGCACGGCTTCTGGCAGCGCAGTCCGACCTGTGCAGGTCGTTTCCCGGCATCGTGTTCAGCCGTCTGGTGTGGACCGCCCCTGTGGGCTTCGATTCGCCCCGCATGTTTTACAATCAGGTGGCTTGCTTTACTACTCCGCTCACGGTATCGCAAGTCCGCGAACGCCTGAAAAAGATAGAACGTGACCACGGACGCACACCGGACGATAAGGCGCGAGGCATCGTGAAAATAGACATCGACCTGCTGTGTTACGACGGAGAAGTCCTCAAACCGCAGGACTGGCAGCGAGGCGATGTCTGCGAGGGGGTGGCGGAACTGGCCTCTTCCTGAAGGACGGAATGCCGACACATATTTCAAATCATAAAAACAAAAAAACGTATGAGAACAAGACTTTTATTCATGCTGTTCCTTGCCGGATGGGCATGGGGCACGGCGCAGGCCGCCACGGACGAAGGGCGTTACATTGAAGTGACCGGTACTTCCGAGGTGGAAATCGTACCGGACGAGATACATTACATCATCGAAATCAAGGAATACTTTGCCGAAGAATTTGACGGCAAATCCAAGGAGGAAGATTACCGTACGAAGGTACCCTTGGCCCAGATAGAGGAAGGGCTGCGGGAGGCACTCCGGGAAGCCGGTGTCCCGAATGATGCCGTGCGCACACAGGAAATCGGCGACTATTGGCGCGAGAGCGGACGGGAGTTCCTCGTCTCCAAGCGGTTTGACCTCACGCTGACCGACTTCAAGCAAATCGACCGTATTGTCCGGCATGTGGACACCAAAGGCATCCATACGATGCGCATCGGTGAGTTGAAAAACAAAGACATGCAGCTTTACCATCAAAAAGGAAAAATAGCCGCCTTGATGGCCGCCCGGGAGAAAGCCGCTTATTTGGTGGAGGCATTGGGCCAGAAACTTGGAGGCGTGGAGCGCATCATTGAGAACGGAAACAACGGCTTTTCTCCCGTGTTCACGGCACAAAGCAACGTAAGTTCTTCCGACGCGGCTTCTTTCGATGGTTTTCGTACGATTAAGAACCATTATTCCATGTCGGTTCGTTTTGAAATTTTAGACCAATGAAAACGGACTACGAAATCAGGCAAGAGACGGAGAAAGACTATCCGCAAGTTTTCAAGTTGGTGGAAGAAGCCTTCCGGGACATGGAGGAGAGCGACCATCGCGAACAGTTTCTGGTGGAGCGGCTTCGGCATTCCCCCGCATTTGTTCCGGAACTTTCTTTGGTGGCCGACGAGGACGGCGGCGTGGTCGGCTACGGCCTGATGACCCGTGTGTCGATTCGTTCGGGAATACTGGATGCGGAATCCTTGGCGCTGGCTCCCGTGGCCGTACGGCCGGACAGGCAATCCATGGGCATAGGCAGCGCCCTGATTCGGGAGCTGCATGCACGGGCCGCCCGGTTGGGCTACAAGTCGGCCGTTGTGTTGGGGCACGAAGGGTTTTATCCCCGTTTCGGATATAGGAAAGCTTCGGACTATGGGATAGCATTTCCTTTTGAAGTCCCCTCGGAATGTTGCATGGCTGTCGAGTTGGTGGCCGGAGGCTTGCGGGACATACGGGGCGTGGTATGCTATCCGGAAGCTTTTATGGAATGACGGGGACTGTCCGGGTAGGAATTGACATAAGGACAAAAGAACAAAGGGCTGCGCATGTAAGAAACTTATGTCCTTTTGTTCTTTTGTCTTATCCCATCATTCGTTTTGTCATATTGTCAGAATGTCAAATCCGAACCCGTGAGAATCGCGTGTATGGGGGCAGGGCAAGCCTCCGAAGATTTTGAGCGATTCTCGCGGCTTTTGCCTGATTCAAAAAGAAAGAAAAAATGTGGTCGTGCCTGTCATTTGGGTGGGTCCGGCAGTGTGTCCTGCCGCATGGTGCGCCGTTGGGCGTAAGCCGGATGGGACTTTTCAGGTACAGGATGTTGCGGTGTCCTTGTCGGCCGGACAAGGGCAAATAATTTTGCCATACGCAGGAAAAGAAGGTAAAAAAGGCCGTGAAGCGACCCTAAGCTTTGATTTTCGGACGTGCGTTTTCACGTCTGCGCCAAATGAAAAATCGCTTTCAGTCGAATGATTTTCCGTTCTCAGCCGAACGATTTCATGCTTTCCACAAAAAATCCGAAAAGACTCCGCTTGTTGCCTCTTCAACCCGTGCTTCTTCACAGGACAACCCCAAAAAGGAAGCCTTTTTTCGTGCTTCCCTTTCGGGGTTGTTCTCATGATTTCTATTCTCAAAAATGACCTTCTGTATCTTTTTTAAGGGTTTTGGCGACATTTTGTTTACAAGACATGGTTTATTCGAAAACTTCGTCGATGCCGCCGTATTCCTCTACCGGAGCCTCTTCCGTCAGGATCGTGTCTTGACAAGGGTCGAATCCTTCGGGAATTTTGAACTTCTCGTCGGGGGAATATCCCAGGTCTTTGTCCTTATATACTTTTTGGAAGAAATAGGCGCAGACGGGCAAAGCCGAAGAGGCTCCCTGTCCGTAGGTCATGCTGTTGAAATGGATGTCGCGGTCTTCGCCTCCCACCCAGCAACCGGCGGAAAGCGACGGCGTGAAGCATACGAACCAACCGTCGGAGTTCCGGTTGGTGGTTCCCGTTTTTCCTCCCATGTCGGCATTCACGTTGTAACGGAAGCGCATGCGGCCGCCCGTACCTCCGTTCATGACGCCTTGCAGCATGATAATCATCTTATAAGCGCTTTCCTCGCTGACGACTTCCGTCATGCGGGGCTGGAACTCCCCTACTACATTCCCTTCGTTGTCTTCTATCCGCGACACGAAAAGGGGAGCCGTACGAATGCCGCGGTTGGCAAAGGCCGTGTATGAACTGACCATCTCGGCCACGGAGATTTCACAGGGACCGAGGCACAGCGACATGGAAGGATGGATGTCACGGTTGAGCACGCCGAACTCGTGAATCAGCCGCACCAAAGCCGACGGGCTGAGACGACTCATCAGGTAGGCCGAAATCCAGTTGTTGGACTGGGCCAGTCCCCATTTCAGCGTAACCATTTCTCCGTATCGGGAGCGGCTGCCGTTGCGGGGTGTCCAAGGCTTGCCGGCCACGAT
>ENA-ORVB01002410-ORVB01002410.1-human-gut-metagenome-genome-assembly--contig:-NODE-2410-length-10425-cov-13.4377_pt1 | contig 10425 bp, 8 predicted proteins | sample MGYA00242090_ERZ509231 | MGnify/ENA primary metagenome ERZ509231 (study PRJEB26280, sample SAMEA2338798) | human gut metagenome | biome: human gut; feature: human-associated habitat; material: faeces...
AACATATGTATATATTTAAAGCATTATATTTATTATTTATTTTTAAATTATTTATCTAACATCTGCATATACAATTCGTCTCACGACTAAAGTCACGAGTGTTCTTAGATTGCTTTATAAAGCACGAAAACCATTCACATTATGATAAAATATATGCAACTAAGGGAGAAATAAGAATGAATGAAACGAGTCGTAGAATTCTTGATCACTTTCAAGTTCGAAAAACAAAAAAACAAAAAGAGGAATTTCGTAAATATATAATTCATGAACTTAATCAATATGGGTATTGCCCTAGTATTCAACATAAAGGGATAAATAATATTATAATTATCGGTAATATAGAAAAAGCTAAGATATTTTGTACAGCTCACTATGATACACAGTCGGTCTTACCATTTCCCAATTTAATTGTGCCTAATAATTTGTTTGGTCTGATTTTATCACAATTAGCCATTATTATTTGTATATTAATTCTTATATTCTTTATGAACATCGTTCTTATTCAATTATTTGTTTGGATAGGTCTATTTAAGAATATTGAACTTAATATTGCTTCTTCTATTTCATGGTTAATTATAATGATTTGGATGTTGTTTGGAAAAGCAAATAAACATACTGCAAATGATAATACGAGTGGTATTATTACAATCATTGAATCAGCCATCAAATTACCAAAAGATTTAAGAGATGAAGTATGTTTTGTGTTATTTGACAACGAAGAACTAGGTTTATTAGGCTCTTCTGCTTTTGCGAAAGAATATAAAGAATATGTAAAGAATAAACTTATCATTAATTTTGATTGTGTATCCGATGGCAATGATATATTTTTCTTTCCAACGAAACAAATTAAAAATGATCAATCAAAACATGAAAATATTATAAATGCATTTGCATCAACAGATTATATAAGAGTTCACATCAACAAAGGATTTGGATTCTATCCATCCGACAACTTTAACTTTAAATATGCATATGGAGTTTGTAGTCTTAAGAAAGGTTTGTTCTATTATCTTGATCGAATACATACTTCTAGAGATATAATTTTCAATGAAGAAAATATCGAACTATTAAGCGATGGTGTATGCAAGCTTATCAAAACAACCCATACATCCAGATGATTATTCCAACATAATCCATTCATTTGCATAAAATCAATTTAACAACTATAATACAAATACAGAAAGACTACTGGATACAGTGGTTCCTCTGAATTATTTTAGTATAAAGACACTAGTAATCCATTGGAAAGGGTGAACTAGTGTCTTTTACATTTTTCTATAATAATCAATGCGATTTTTAACAATTCAACTAAAGCCATTAAACACAAAAGCAACATCAATGTACAGATAAATATACATAAAACATGTCCTCCTACATAATCGGAATCATCGAGAACTCAAGATGTTATCCTTTTTATTCCAAGGGTAGCCGTTACTACATACGGTTACAATTTCTATTGTTCCTATTTTATCTAAAACGACTAATTTCAGATAAAGTTAGCCTTGACTTTTATATATATCAATTGTTTAATAATCATACAGAAAGACTACTGGATACAGTGGTTCCTCTGAATTATTTTAGTGTAAAGACACTAGTTTAATCCTTGGATCGGGTGAACTAGTGTCTTTTACATTTTTCTATAATAATCAATGCGATTTTTAGCAATTCAACTAAAGCCAAGATAGTCATGGCAACATCAATGTACAGATAAATATACATAAAACACGTCCTTGTACAAAATCGGAATCTTTAAGAACTCAAGATATCATCCTTTTAATTCAGAGGGTTCACCGTTACTACATCCAGTAGCCAATTCCTATTATAAAGAGCCAATGTGAAAACATTATTAACTCCAAGCATTTTGTTGCGAATGATCCTATCTTGTCTAAATCGCATTATTTTCGTTGAATTAGATACGGTTTTAACATCTAAACTAACACAAAATCAATCATTTACACAACATAAGATAAAAGAACCCTCAACTAAGAGGATCCTTCTTACTCAATATATGTTTTAATACTTCTTCCATCTTTTGAAAGTCAATTGGTTTCGTTATATAATCATTCATCTTTACATCAAATGCTTTTTTCTTATCTTCCTCAAACGCATTGGCAGACATAGCTATAATTGGAATATTGGCCTTTTCAAGTTGTGAAAGATGTCGAATGCAATCTGTCGCCTTATAGCCATCCATATTTGGCATTTGAATATCCATTAAAATCAAATCGTATGTATTGGCTGGTTGATGTTGCATTTCATTCACACAAAGGATTCCGTCTTCTACAGCTTTAACTTCAAAACCCATTTCACTAAGAATTGTAGTTGTGATTTCAGCATTTAATTCATTATCTTCGGCCAATAAAATTCTTTTACCCTTAAAATCAATATCAAACTCATGGGAAGATTCAATATTTCTATTAGTATAATCTTTATTCGCAATCTTATGTGGAATAGTAATCGTAAAAGTGCTCCCCTTACCAAGTTCACTCTCTACTTCAATTCTGCCATTCATTAAGTCCACAAGGTTTTTGACAATAGCCATACCAAGTCCAGTACCTGGAATTTTAGATAGAGTCGTATTTCTTTCACGTGTAAATAATTCAAATAAGGATGGTAAGAATTCTTCACTCATTCCAATACCTGTATCCGATACTTTTGTTTGAATTAAAGTATAGCCTTCTTTATTATAAGGAAGTTCTTGTACATCAATCAAAACTTTACCACCTTCTGGCGTATATTTAATCGCATTACTAATTAAATTGGACAGAATTTCCTGCATCTTTGTAGAATCGGTAATAATATGTTTGTGTTCGACATTCACAATTTTGTTTAATTCAATATTCTTTTTTGAAGCTTCCGCCGCAAATGCACCACAAACAAGTTGAGTAATATTCCCCACTACTTCATAATTTTCATCCAATTCCATCTTACCACTTTCAACACGAGCCATATCCAATACATTATTAATAATTGAAAGTAATAATTGACTCGATTGTTCAATCATTTCTTGATAATGAACAAGTTTAGGATTTGTTAATTCTTTCTTCATTAATTGTGAATATCCCAAAATCGCATTCATCGGTGTACGAATATCATGTGACATATTAAATAAGAATATGGACTTGGCCTCATTGGCCTTTTCAGCCTTGATCTTTTCTTGGCGTAAAGCCTCTTCCTGTTCTAACTCACGCTTCTTTTCTTCCGTAAAATCACGATTGGCAAGTAATACACTCACAACACGACCATTCTCATCATATTTTTGAGGTACAATCATCGAAAGAATCCAAGTTCCATCTGTCCTTTCACAAGTATGGAATAAGGAATTCTTTCCTTCAAGACGTTTTGCGATGGTCGTACTATCATAAAACTCAACACTACTCTGCCTAAATGGTTCGGTAATCAAACGATTTACTTGCTCTAATAATATATTATGATCTATCTGAGTATAGCGCCCGTTTAAGCCGGGAATATTATTTCCTTTAATCAATTCCACATCACCTGTCTCTAGATTAATCAAACAAATATAGGAATACCCAGCCGATAATGCCTCAACTTCATGTCGAGCCTGTTGCACCTGCTTACCTAAAGTAATTGGAAACTCTTCATCTTCCAATTGTTCTTTATCTGGAATCGAATGATGAATATGAAGCACCTTCCATTTTCCATCCCTAACACCATAAACAACAGTAAAGCGAGAATCCAAATGCATAATTGGAACTTCTTTATCATAAAGACCATAAATTTGAACAGATCCATACACAAAGACACATTGATCATCCACAATATTTTCTTCTATTTCTAAATCTTTAAATTCAAAATGAATATTCTTTCTTTTCTCCACATCAAATTTGAAAGAATTTAAAAAGTTCTCAATATTTTTAAAGAATTCTTGTTTTCCCGTACCAATAATACTCGCATTGGAATCTAAAAAATCCTGAATCGCAACATCACTCAACGTATCCGATCCTAGATATGTTTCTAACAATTGTCTAGTAAGTAACTTAAAATCCTGCATAACCCAACCCCACAAAATAAAAGGCATCATCTATTATTTAAAGAAAAATCATTTGCGTGTGCAATAAATTTTTTCAAATAATTCTGAAGATTTTTATTGCATGCATATACATAACAACCCTTAATTCCTCTTGCTAAGATTGTTGTATATGTATTTATAATCAATTTTTTTAACTCATCCTCATCCATTCCTGCTTTAACTTTTTTATCTCTATATTCATTTAAATCTATGACAATTGAATTACTTGATGGATCATAATCTATTTCTTTTCCAAAGATTACACCCACATAGTTCATATCATATCCTTGTGTAGTATGAATACATCCAATTGTATAGTGTGAATCTTCTCGAGTTATCCAATCTTCATTCCAAAGATTCCATATATAATGTTGCTCGCCAAAGGAAATATCATATTCATCTTTTTCTACAAGAGATAAATAAGTATCTAAATCATCTTTAGGCTTTTTACTTGGCTTTGTTTTCCAATCCCATGAAAAACCAGCCACTGTTTTACATAAAGTATATTGATCATCTTTTTTTCTAATTTCTTCAATTAGTTTATTAGGATCATCAAATAATAAGAAATTATAATTTTCAATTGTTTTAAAAGCAGTGTTTGTACAATTCATAATTGCCTTAATATATTCAATATAAGGTGCACCACCCTTACATCGCATCTGCGTTTTTAACTCATGATGATTTAGATTAACCGAATATTTATTTAAGGTATCTTGATATTCAGACGCTGTTAAATCGGATGATTTTACCGCCTGATATTGATCATAAAATAAAACAACATGTTTTGCACAATTAAGCACCCACTCTAATTGATTCGTTTCATTTGGATCTAAGCCTAATTTCCTTGATGTACTATCAAATGATCCATATCCAGTTAAATTTTTTCTTTTACTCAATCTATGTGATTCATCAACAAATAGTATGTCATAATCTTCCTTAACTACATCACATGGACCGATAACCATATCTTTCACTAAACCATTACCACATTCTTTAAAAACATTTGAAATTGTTCTTCTAAAACCAGGCATTGGTAATACAAATCCAATTTTAAAAGGCTTACCATTTCTCTCTTTCAGAATATAATCCTTCAATTCTTTTAAAGCTGCTATTTTTTGTTTATCAATATCATCATCAAATTCTCCTACACTATCCTCTTCAATATCCAAGGTATTCATAAGAGAATTAATGATACTAATTGCGACAACCGTTTTGCCTGTACCTGCGCATCCATTTACTAAACTGATACCCTTTTTATCATTAGTAAATGTATCAATTATATCCATAATAATATCTGTTCCCACTTCATTTTGTTCACCAGTCAAACAGTTGTATGGAGAAAACTTAAAGATATTTTCATTTTCAATTTTATACAACGTGTGATCAGCAAGACCCATACTTTTTAAACTATTCCATAATCTTTCAAAATCACTACGATACTCATCACGATTATAATAATCATGTATGGCTTGTTGACCCTTATTTTTATTAAGAATATTTTGAAATCTACTATCTACGGAACAATATTTAATCAGTCTTTGTTCATAATCCAAAATAACAGATTTATTAAATTTATGATCAAATACAATTGCGATTTCTTCCAAGTAATTCTTTTCATTGTTACTTAGATGTTGACTCATTCGAACCTCAGCACTTGTTGTTTCTCCAATATATAAATCTTTGTTATTATGAATTAGATAAACAACAGGCCAGTTTTTTCCATATTCAAAACTCTTCAGTTCATTCAAACCATCATTATCAAATGAGTATGTACGTATTTCATCAGTCCCTTTCATGGTACACCTCCTAACGTTTTAACATATATTTACTAATTATTTATCAGAAACATTCTTTTCAACATTTATTTCTTCCATATATCCAGCAGTTATGATACCAGCAGGCAACGCGACAATGGCTATGCCAAACACCGCAGAAATCATTGTGATAATTTTACCAGCAGTCGATACTGCAAAAATATCTCCGTAACCAACTGTTGTTAATGATACAGTTGCCCAATATACTGCATCAAAAAATGAAGTGAATGTTTCTGGTTCTACATTAAAAATAATTAAAGCACAAATCAAAATGTATCCACCCGCTAACAAACAGACAACAGTAAGAGCTTCTTTTTGTCTTTTAAAGACGTTCACAACCATCTGAATATTTTTAGAATATCTAAAAGATTTAAATATTCTAAATACACGTAGCGTTCTAATTAATCTAAAGATTTTAAAAAGTCGTAATCCATTATTCAATAAAGTAATTGAAGGTAGTATCGACAACAAATCAATAATTGCCATAAATGTAAAAGGATAAAGTACAAAAGAAATCTTGCCTTTATTCAATTTATAATCAGCAGTAATAAATCTCAGTACATAATCGACAATAAAAATTATTGTTGCTATTTTATCAATATTAAGAAATAAATCTGTTTGTATTTTAAATGCTAAAGGAAAAATACTAATTAGAATGACAATCATCATAAAACTATCATAGATGTGACTCCATTTATCATTTTCTTTTGCAACTTCAATTATTTCAAAAATTTTTTTCCTCATATTAACAAATAACTCCTAATATAAACTTAATACAATATTTTTCCACTTTAATCTTTAATCAATTCCACTACATCATCAAATGAGCAATCCAAACAATCGCAAATACGAATCAACGTATCCATAGATACAGTTTCCTGTTTAGAAAGCTTTGCAAGTGTAGCCGGTGTTAACTTAGCTTCTTTAGCCAAATCTGTTTTTTTCATGCCTTTATCAATTAATAATTTAAATAGCTTATTATAACTTATCTGCATAAATTGATCCTCACTTATGTTTCTATTATACGTGAAACGCTTACAGTATTAAATAAAAAATATTCATTTTTATGAATAATTTGTCAACAAAAGATAAGTTCGAATTCAATATAAGATTTTATGATATAAATATTTCATTTTATAACCAAAGACAAAAAGAACTAGAAATTGAAATATCTAGTTCTTTTTTTTGAATGTCATAAAAATATTCATCCACAATATCATCTAACAGCTTACTTAATTCATTGAATGGTTTATTTAAATCCAACGTCATAACCGATATTTGATAACCATGCATTTGATACGTTTGATCTGGTTGTATTTCTTCATTCGTTTTTGCATACAATAACATACCTGCAACTCTATGTTTTTCAGCCTTGAAGGTATATTCTTCACATAGGTAAATATTTGATACAAGTTATTTGAATGAATCGTATTTTTATTAAATTGAGATTGTGTTGTATGACTATAATACTTGGCATCTATAATCAATACATCATTTTCTTTTTGTAAATGAATATCTGTCTGCATAACTGGAAGCATTTTAGTAAAATCATCATCTACTGCCCAAGGAATTTGAGAAGCTGATACATTTGTTAGATAATCAAGGTAAATTTCCCGCTCCCATTTCTGCTGCAGCCGCATGATTTTCCCAATGGCTGCATAGCGAATGAACGCTTTACAACAGGCGTTGTGCTTGCACCAGATATACTCTTGATAGACGTCAGTCACGGTCATGGAAATTTTCCTCTCTGAATAATAGTGCGGGGCAACGTTCATTTTACTGTTGACTAGCTCAGCTAGCTTTGTGCTATTGCCTTGTAGTAAACGCAAATAGAAATGATTGCTGAAATCACTTCCGTGATCCAAAATGCATTCCAGACGCCAACAACTCCGAAAAGCCTGCTGAGTAAAAACGCAGTTGGGATGATAACCACAACATACCGGCAAAGTGAAATCAGTAATGAAGGAGTGCCTTTTCCAAGTCCCTCCAGTGCGCCGGATGATGTAACGGAAACCGCCGAGACAATAAAACCGGCGCTGATGATACGCAGGGCTGTTTCCCCGTTATGGATTGTCGCTTCTGTGTGAGTAAACAGCCCAATAAGCTGGCCGGGGATTAGCAGACATGTCACTGTCCCAAGCACCATAATGATACCGCTCATGTACAAGACAATTTTATAAATCTGGCTGACTCTTTTGTTCTCCCCCGCACCGTAGTTATAGCCAATCAATGGGCGCATCCCCTGAACAATGCCATTAGCCGGAAGATAGATGAATGTCTGTAATTTGTAATAGATTCCCAAAACCAGAATATACACTTCGGAATATGCCGCCAAAATAGCATTGAGCGCCGAAATCAAAAGAGATGCGAGTGCAAGATTCAAGGTTGCGGGAATGCCGATGGAGTACAGTTTTATTACCATCTCTTTGCTGAGCAAAATGTACTGCCTGCGGATATGCACGCGAATTGACCGCACAAAATAAACGACCAGATAAATCACAAGCGTCAAGGCCTGCCCGATGCCAGTTGCCAGTGCAGCGCCTTCGATTCCCATTTTAGGGAATGGACCATAGCCAAAAATCAGAACGGGGTCTAAGACAATGTTTGTTATACACCCACACATCAAGCTGATCATGGTTGTTTTCATGTTTCCTACAGCTTGGAATAGTTTCTCGAATGTAATACCCACAATGATAATCATTGTAAAAGCGAACGCAATAACAGAATAGTGGATGCCAAGTTCAATCACTGTCTTGGATGAAGTGAACATGCCTAAAAAAGCCGGCATCATTGTAATACAGCAGACTGTCAAAACAAAGCCGTGAATCATGGCAAGCACAAGTCCCTGCGTAGCGGCTTGATCTGCTTTTTTATCATCTCCAGCACCTAGATAGAAGGCAATCACTGCGTTGATTCCAACGCCAAATCCAATTCCAACAGCATTGATAAAATTTTGAACCGGGTAAACCAGTGATAATGCCGTCATAGCTTCCTCGCTGATCTGCGCGACGAAAAAGCTGTCGATAATGTTGTATAGAGAATTAACCAGCATGGATAAAACCATAGGCAGGGACATGGATAAGATCAGCGGTAATACCGGTTTTTCTTTCATAAAAGTATTGTTCATCATTTCTCCTCCTTGGAACATGTCATAAGATATTTTCGTGGCGATACCATGCCATTATTGCCAGAGCAATGAGCATAGTGGCAGTTTCCGCAACAGGAAATGCAAGCCAGATTCCGTTCAGTTTAAATAATTTGTCCAGACACCATAAGGCAGGAACAAAGAAAAGCAGTTGTCTGCATAATTGAATCGCCATGCTAGAACCTACTTTTTCTGTCGCCTGAAAATAGGTGGAAATCATGGTAGAGAGACCGCAAAAAAGATAGCTTGCTGCCATAATTCGCATAGCGGATATTCCAAAGGAGCGCATAGCTTTTGATGCTGTAAACATTTCCAAAAGCTGCGCAGGAAAGAAGTTGACGATCAAAGTTCCCAGTATCATCATACCAAAGACCAAAGCGGTTCCGTATCGGAAAGCGGAGTGCAGCCTATCTCTGTTTCCCGCACCGTAGTTAAATCGCATAATAGGCAAACAGCCCTGAATCAAGCCGTTTACTGTCATAACGATCAGCTGCTGCACTTTAAAATACGCACCGAAGAATGCAATCGCCGTATCGGAATATGCCACCAGAAAAAAGTTTACAAAAGTCACCATAAAAGAACTAAGGGCATTCATAATAAAAGATGGCAGTCCAAGGGTTAAAATACGGCCAATCAACCACTTTTGAAAATGAAAACATTTGAGCTTTATCCGCACTTTCTGCTTTTTGCCCAGTAGCAAGGCAAATGCCAAAATCATAGATAACGAATAACCCGCAACAGTAGCCACCGCAGCACCACGGATTCCCATAGCTGGAAAAATACCAATACCAAAAATTAGGAGTGGGTCAAATACAAAATTAACGACCACTCCTGCAATCTGGAACCACATTGGAGCTACCATGTTCCCGGTAGCCTGTATCATCTTCTGGATTGTGATATGCACCATGTTGGGAATTTGCATGAACGAACATACGCTCATATAGGCCATACTCAACTGATAAATTTCTTCATTATTGGTGAATGCCCTAAAGTAGGGTTTCATAATCAGCAATGAAAGAAGATTGAGCAAAGCACCAATTCCAAAGGCCAGTAACAATCCATGTGTGACGGTGGTATTTGCCTCATCCTGCTTTTTCTGCCCAAGATACCCTGCAATCAGTACATTCACGCCGACACCAATCCAGATGGACGCCGCATTCATCAGTGTTGTAATTGGAAATGACAAAGAAACAGCCGCTAGTGCATTCTCACTCAACCGCGCTATAAACGCACTGTCTATCAAATTATAGGAATATTGCAGAAACATGGAAATTAGCGGCGGTAACGACATTTGCCAAATGAGCCTTCCAACAGGAGCAACCGCCATTTTATTATTAGTCTGCATAAGTAAATTTACCTCCTTCTTTACTTTACTAATTTTAAACAGTTGGAGATAAACTCCTCTAAGAACCGTACGTGCAGTTTTCCCGCAT
>ENA-ORVB01002414-ORVB01002414.1-human-gut-metagenome-genome-assembly--contig:-NODE-2414-length-10416-cov-2.16707_pt1 | contig 10416 bp, 4 predicted proteins | sample MGYA00242090_ERZ509231 | MGnify/ENA primary metagenome ERZ509231 (study PRJEB26280, sample SAMEA2338798) | human gut metagenome | biome: human gut; feature: human-associated habitat; material: faeces...
CCGCAATATCTGCTCCGGTTGGATTTGGCGAAGGCGGCTAAGCTAGGCATCAACGTGAACGAGTCCATGGAAACCTTGCAATCCTATGTAGGTAGTTTCTATTCCTCCAACTTCGTCCGTTTCGGCCAGATGTACAAGGTCATGTTGCAAGCGGCGCCGGAGTATCGTATGAATCCGGAGGATTTGTTCAGCCTGTATGCTAAGAATAAGGAGGGGAATATGGTGCCTTACTCCAACTTCATGACGATGGAGCGTGTGTATGGCCCGAGCCAGATTACCCGTTACAACCTGTTTACCTCGGCCATGATTACGGGCGAGGCCGCCCCGGGTGTCAGCTCGGGTGAGGCTTTGGCTGCTGTCGAGGAGATCGCTTCCGAGGTATTGCCCCGTGGTTACGATACCGAATGGTCCGGTGTGGCGAAGGAGGAGAATGAGTCCGGTGGGCAAACATTGGTGATTTTCGCTATTTGTTTGGCATTCGTCTATCTGTTGCTTGCCGCCCAATACGAGAGCTTATTGCTTCCGCTTCCGGTCATCCTGTCGCTTCCGGCGGGTGTGTTCGGCTCGTTCTTCTTGCTGTACGTGGTAGGGCTGGAGAATAACATCTACGCGCAGGTGGCGTTGGTGATGTTGATCGGTTTGCTGGGAAAGAACGCGATCTTGATTATCGAGGTGGCGAACCAGTGCCGTAAGGAAGGTATCAGCGTGATGGGGGCCGCTATTCAAGGGGCTACCAGTCGTTTGCGCCCGATCCTAATGACCTCCTTCGCTTTTATCAGCGGCTTGATCCCGTTGACGATCGCCTCGGGAGCCGGTGCCTTGGGTAATCGTTCGATCGGTACGGCGGCGGCCGGAGGTATGTTGATCGGTACGTTTGTCGGTATCTTCTTGATCCCGGGGCTTTACGTGATCTTCGAGTCGCTGGCTACTTATTTTAAAAAGAGAAAAGAGAAAGAGCAAATTAAAGAAGACGAGTATGTGTATTGATAAGATGAGATATATAATGATAGGCTGCGCCTTGGCTCTGATTGCTTTGGCCGGTTGTAAGACTCCCGAGCTATCGATGGACGAGCGGATCTCGCTTCCGGAATCCGGCGAGATGGGAATGAACGACACTACGTTCGTGAAACCGCTGTCGTGGGATGTCTTTTTCCAAGATACCTTATTGCGAGGCTATGTGGATGTGGCTTTACGCAATAACCATTCCTTCCGGCAGAGCATGGAGCGCATCGCCATGAGCCGCGCGGCCTTGCAGCGGGCGAAAGGGCTTTTGCTGCCGGACGTGAATTTGAACATCGGAGCCTCCGTGAACCGTTTCGGTGAATATACGATGGATGGTGTGGGGAATAGCGAGACGAACGTGCCTTCTTTGCCAAAAGATAAGCATATACCGGACCCTTACCGGGATTTCGGCTTGAGCTTGAGCTTTCAATGGGAAGCGGAAGAAGCAGGCCGCCGCCGCTCGCTGGATGGCTTCCGTGGAGGCTACCCGTTTTGCCCAGTCGATGTTGATCTCCGATTTGGCGATTCAATATTATGAGTTGATCGGCTTGGACCGGCGTAAGGAGGTGTTGCGGAACGCGCTGGCCAGTGCCCGTCGTTCCCATGAGCTGACCCGCCAGTTGAAGAAGGAAGGGGCGGAGACGCAGTTGGCGGTCGATCAGTTTTATGCCCGTGTGCTGTCGATCGAGAGTAAGTTGCTGGAAAACGATCAGTTGATCGGTGAGAAGGAGCGAGCGATCGCCTGCCTGTTGGGTGTTTTCCCTTTCGAGATTCGCCGGATGGGATTCGATGAGTTGCGTAAGTTGCCGGTTCCCTTGTCGGAAGGGATTCCGGCGAACCTCTTGACGTTGCGTCCGGATGTACGTTCCGCCGAGATGGAGCTGATCGCCTCCAAGGCGGATGTGATAGCGGCGAAGGCAGCTTTCTATCCCTCGTTGGTGCTTGGCGCCAGTGGCGGTTTCAATGCGTTTGATGTGGGTAAGTGGTTTCATTCGCCGGCCTCTTTGGTGTACGACTTGGCGGCGGGTATCACGGCGCCTATCTTCCGCCGCAATGAGATCCGTTCGATGTGGAACGAGGCGAAGGCTTCCCAGCGTATCGCTTTATCCCAATACCACGAGACCGCTTTGAACGCTTACACCGAGGTGCTCGATCTCTATTGCGCCAGCCAGACCCAAACGGAGCGTATCCGCTTGAAAGAGAAAGAATCCCTTGCCCACCAACGTTCCGTGGTGAATGCCGGCGAGATGTTCCAATTAAGCTATACCGGTTTCTTGGAGGTTCTTTCCGCCGAGGAGCGTTATCTGGATAGCGAGCTGGAGCATATCGATATCGTCACCGATTTATGCCGGAAGAAGATATTGCTATACCGGGCGTTGGGAGGCGGTTGTTGATTTTTATCGTGACGCTATTGTTATTGTACTGCAACCCGCATTGCAGTGTTACTGCACGCCGGTTGCAGTAGCGCTGCACGTGTGTCGCAGTAATACTGCAAAACGGGGTGCAGTGAGTACTTGATATCGTATGCCTTCGGCTTCGTTGCGATAAATCTAAGGAAGATGTGTTCTTTTCTGAAAAGAAGTGCTTATCTTTGAGGCTTATTGTTATCTTATAGTCTAGACCATTATGAAATATCTGACTCTACTCGTGTTTTTAGGAATCTCGTTGTTGTGCGAAGCCCAGCAAGATTCGATCGTCCCTTTTGAGAAAGCTTATAAGCGTACCTATAATATCCGGAAAGTATCGGAAGTGAAACCTACGATTGACGGTAAGCTGGATGAGGACTTTTGGACGAAGCAAGGCGAATGGTCGGATCGTTTCGTACAGATTATCCCCTATGAGCGGGCGATCACCCAATCTCCGACCCGGGTGAAACTTTTCTATGATGATAAATATATCTATATAGGCGTGTATTGTAAGGACGCCGTGCCGGATAAGATGAACCGTTTTATCGGGAACCGGGATGATAATAGTCTGGGCGATTTGATCAGTGTCGCTTTCGATACCTACCATGATTATCGGGCGGCGCCGGAATTTAATATCAATCTGGGAGGGAATAAGACCGATTTAATCGTTACCGACAAGTTGGATGTCAATAAGAGCTGGAACGCCGTTTGGGAGGGCCGGACGCATATTGATCGGGCGGATTCCAGTTGGACCGCCGAGCTGCGTATCCCGTTCAGCCAGTTGCGCTATAACCAGCAATCGGAGGATGGCGTTTGGGGCTTGCACGTACGCCGTATCATACGTAGGAATAACGAGGTGCAAAATTGGAGCATGATTCCCTTGAAGAATAATGGACATGTCTTTTCGTTCGGAAACATGAGCGGCATGGACTCTGTTCCCAAGCCTCGCGGCATCGAGTTCTTGCCGTATGTAATGGGTAAATACAGGCAGGAACCCCGGATAGACGGCAGCCCTTATCAAAAAGGGCATAGCTGGGGAGGAAACGTGGGCTTGGACGCTAAGTTCGCCCTCTCGGATTATACGTTGGATATGACGATCAATCCGGATTACGGACAAGTGGAGTTGGACCCCTCCGTAATGAACCTTACGGCTTACGAGACGTTTTACGATGAGAAACGCCCCTTCTTCTTGGAAGGAAAACATATCTTGGATTTTGCGAACGGTAGCGATATGATGTTTTATACCCGTAGGATCGGCGCCTCTCCCTCTTATACGCCACGGGGTATAGACAATGTAGGCAGTTATGCCGAGACGAAAGAGAATGTGCCGATTATTGGTGCTTTGAAACTGACGGGTACGAATAAACGGGGCTTGACGATCGGAGTGATCGAGAGCGTAACGGCACGTTCCTCCTCCAAGGTTACCCGTAACGGGGTGGAGGATGTGGAAGTCGTGGAGCCTTTGACAAACTATACCGTGGCCCGTGTGCAAAAGAACTGGAAGGGGAATACCTTGCTGGGCGGTATGGTGACTTCGGTAAACCGTGCCTTGGATCAGCCTTATCTGGAGGATTTCATGGTGCGTAACGCTTTCACGGCGGGTATTGACTTTACCCAGTATTTCAAGAATCGCCTTTATTATATAGATGTAAAGGGAATGTTGAGTTCCTTGCATGGTAGCGCCGGGGCGATCACGGCTTTGCAGAATAGCGTGGCGCATTATTATCAAAGGGCTTCCTCCGCCGATTATCTGGGGGTGGATCCTACCCGTCGCTCCCTGACCGGAACGGGTGGTTATGTGAAAGTGGGACGGAAAGGAAACGCCAAATGGAACTTCTCGGAGACCTTTACTTGGTCGTCACCCGGTTTCGACTTGAATGATATGGGATATATGAAGGAGACAGATTATCTGATGAATGAGACGGAGATCATGTATCGGCAGACCGATATCTGGAAGATATTCCGGTACAACGCCTTTACCCTGTCCCAAAAGAATATGTGGAATTACGGCGGTACTCCTTTTAGCAACAACGCTTCTTTGCGTTGGCAAAGTATGACGATGAACCGGTATGAATGGGATGTCAAGGAAACCTTTGCTTGGAATTGGCTGGATAGCCGCTTGCTGCGAGGGGGACCGGATGTTCGCTTCGGTTCTTATTTCTTAACTTCCGCTAAGTTCAATACCGATAAGGCGAAACGAATGATGTTCATGCTCAAATACGAGGGCGATCATAATTTCGAGGGAAATCGCTTCAATACGATCTCGCCGAGCTTGACATTCCGCTTGGGAAACCATGTCTATTTGTCCGGTCAACTGGATTATGCGTGGAATACGGATGAGATGCAATATGTGGCTACGACGAGTCCGCTTAGCTCGAGTAGCTTGGCCCCTTATTATTATGTCATGGGCCACATGGATCAGAAGACCTATGGCCTCACGCTGAAATTACAAGTGAACGTGACCCCCGATATTTCCATTCAATTTTATGGTGCCCCGTTCACCTCCATCGCTAAATACGATGATTTTAAATTAGCGGCGGATACGAAGTCGCATACCTTTGAGAACCGTTTCCAACGTATTGATCCGGATCAATTGACTTATGCGGATGGAGTCTATACCATCGGGGAGGGAGCTGGGCAGATGCCTTTTAGGAACCCTGATTTTAGGTTTAACGAGTTTCGTTCCAACTTGGTAGCCCGCTGGGAATACTTGCCCGGTTCCACGCTTTATTTCGTATGGGAACACCGGATGTCTAACCGGGACAACTGGTACTCCTCCGGCTGGGGAAGTAATCTGGATCGTATGTGGGGACTCCCCGCTACAAATACGTTCATGATCAAAATGAATTATTGGTTCAATCTATAGTCTATTTGTAGTTCGGATTGAATTATTGAATGGATGTTGGCGGAACCTGATCGTGTTGTTTGTTTTTTATGATTTTTATTTATATTTGCGGTGAAAAGAAAAATGCTTCTCAATGCAAACAAGATTTTGAGGCAAGTTAACCTTGATGTTTAATGAATAAATCTTAAATTTTAGATATGGTGAGAGATGGATAGAACAGTGTGTGGGTAATCTCATTCAGATGAGATGTTTTTGAAAAGAATTTTTAGTATAATTCAAGTGTAAAAGAGACTTAAATCTAGTTTTATGAATAATAAATATTACTTAGCAACGGTGCTTTTAGCGTTAGGAGCGTTCTCTCCGTTGTATGGTGTACAAAATACCCCCCCCCATAATTATTCTGTAAATCAGAATGATATAAGATTGACGGGTACCGTTATTGATGAAGCCGGTATACCAGTGATTGGTGCAAACATTCTTGTAAAAGGTACGACAAACGGTACGATTACCGATATGGATGGTAAGTTTACGTTAATCAATGTTCCTGAAAACGCAATCTTGGTGGTTTCTTATATCGGATATCTAGACCGTGAGATTCCTGTGGCAGGGAAAAGTACGTTGGAAATCCGTTTGAAAGAGGATACGCAGAAGTTGGATGAGGTCGTTGTCGTAGGTTATGGCGTGCAGAAAAAAGTGAACATGACCGGGTCTATATCGAACGTGAAAGCGGATGATCTATCTGTGATCCCGAGTACAAACCTTTCAAACTCTTTGGCCGGACGTGCTCCGGGAGCTACGATCACGGGCAACTCTGGTTTGATGGGGGCTAAATCCGAGATTCGTATGCGTGGAGGATTCGGTGATCCTTTGTTCGTTATTGATGGGGTGATTCGCGATAAAGAGGCTTTCGACTTATTGGAACCTTATGAAATAGACCAAATGAGCTTCTTGAAAGATGCGGCTACCGCCTCAATCTATGGTTCCGCTGCTGGAAATGGTGTCGTGTTGGTAACGACTAAGGGAGGAACGAAAAACCAAAAACCGATATTTAATTACCAAGGTTCTTATGCGTTTAGTAAACCGACTCAGGAATTGTTTGCCGACCGTTGGGATGCGATTGATGATTTGGACTACCAGAATGCGGTAGCTCGTTTCCAAGGTACGCCGCTTCCTAATGGCGAGGAGGAGTATGCCTATTTCCGTGATAATAAGATCAACTATAACGTGAACGATTATATTTGGCAGAATCCCTGGAATACGAAACACTCCTTGAGCGTGAACGGTGGTACGGATAAGGTAAAGTATTATGTGATGGGATCGTTCTTGGCCGAGGAGGGATCGTATGTGTCGTTGGAGAATAAGAAATTCTCCTTACGTTCGAACCTTTCTGTCGATTTGACCAAGTATATAACCATGAATGTGAACTTGGATGCGAATCAATCGAACGATAAGCGTTTCTACTGGCCTTTCTCTGACGATGACGACCAATCGGTGTACGATTTATATCGTTGTACCTTCAACGCAATGAAGACAACGCCGTTTTACTCTTACTTAGACGGAACGCCCGCTAACACCATCACGGATTATCCGATCTATCAAGACTATGGCTCTTGGCAGGGATGGAATCCCGTGGATCAAGTGGTTGGAAACCGTTATTTGAAGACACGTCGGCGTAATTTGAACGGTATCGTTTCGTTCAATATCAACCTTGATTTCATAACGAAAGGTTTGAGCACGAAAGTGATGGCCTCTTATCTAGGCCACGATTACAACCGGAAGCGCTTTATGACCTTCCAGAAAAACTATAAATTCCAGCAAGCGGATCCGCAAGGCAATCGTTTTTTGCCGGCTCCATTGAATTTGAATGAATATAATACCTTCAACTTCTCGCAGAATTACGAGAATCTGGAGTATAAGACTAAACAATTGTGGACCGAGCAATTCAACTGGTTCGTGAATTATGCCAATACGTTCGGTAAGCATGATGTGGCAGCCATGGTGGTATTCGAGCAGGCATCTAATGGTGGCGAGGAGGTATCGGCCAAAGGTGAGTCTCCGCTTACGAATTTAGACCAGATGTTCAACTACTCATCCGATGCTTTGCGACGCTGGGGCGAGGCGAAGGAGAAGAACGGAGGGCGCCTTTCTTGGATCGGCCGTTTCAATTATACATTTGATCAGAAGTATATAGCAGAATTTTCTTTCCGTTACGATGGTAATACCCTTTTCCCAGACGGTAAGCGTTGGGGCTTCTTCCCCTCTGTATCTGCCGCATGGCGTATCAGCCAAGAGTCTTTCATGGAGCCGACATCTGATTGGTTGAGTAATTTGAAGATCCGTGCCTCTTATGGTACGACGGGTAATGATATGGATTTGAGCAAGGACCCGATTGACAAGGTGGATGCGTTCTCTTATTTGCAAAAGTATCAATTGGGTGAAAAATATATCTTTGGTAATAACTTGGCAAATACGATTGTGGCTGGAGCGACTCCGAACTATGCCTTGACATGGGCAACCTCAACTACTTATAATGGTGGTTTGGATTTTGGTTTCTTCAATAATCGTTTGTCTGGAACGTTCGATGCCTTTTATCGGAAAGAGGTAGATATCCTCGGACCGCGTACGGTGACACTCCCAAGCACGTACGGACAGGCTTTGGCTCCGGAAAACTATGCCGAGCGTTCTTGGCGAGGCGGTGAGTTGGCTCTGACTTGGATGGATAAGGCCGCGAATGGCGAGATTACTTACTCTGCCTACTTGAATCTGGGATTCGCTCGTGATCGTTGGGATGTATTGGATGAGGATGCCACTTATCGAGAAGGGGGTAACCTGCATGCGTTGTCAAAACAGGGTAAGGCTGAGGGAATCTTGACGGGCCTGATCGCCGATCACTTGCTGACGGATCCGGCAGAGGTGGAAGCCTTGAAGGCGAAAGGTTTCAAGCAATTCGGACGGGATCCTTATCTGGGTGGTATCTTGTATAAGGATACGAGAGGCGATGGCTACTCGGAGGGACCGGACGGACGTATTGATAGCAATGATGAGTATAATTTGTTGAGTGAGAATGGTACGCCACGTATCAATTATGGTTTTGGCGGTAGTATCAAGTGGAAGGGAATCACGCTGGATGTGCATTTTCAAGGGGTCGGAAAATATGATCGCTTCGTAGGTGGCGTAGATGGAGGTTTCTATCAACATGGTGGTACGATTCGTCCTTATTTCCCGATTTGGACGAGTGATAAGGTGTATGATCCGGAACTTAATCCGGATGGGGTTTATCCACGTATCACGGGCACGAGTTGGTATGAGTCTGGAGCGGGTAATACGAGTTACTGGATGCGCAATGGCGCTTATTTGCGTTTGAAGAATCTAAATATTGGTTACGATTTGCCTATGGCTATTCTTCGTCCGTTAGGAATCACGCATGCTCAGGTATTTGCGAATGCTACTAACTTGTTCTGTATTTCAGCTGTGACCGAGTTCTTGGATCCGGAACAAGAATATTATGATTCTTATCCTTTGATGAGAACGTTCTCTTTTGGTCTTAATTTCTCATTCTAAATATAATATAGGAAGATATGAAAATGATTCAATTTAAATACGCGATAATTAGTGCGGCCTTTCTGTTAGGTGGAATGACAACAGGCTGTGACACGTTGGATATCGACAACCTAGAGACCTACGATGAGTCTATGGTTTGGGGAGACCTTAACCTGGCTCAGGCGTACGTGAACAATCTGTATGAGGAGTGTTTTGAGGGCTGGAGTGTTTCTGCCGACCAAAATTCGGATCAAGTGACGGGCATTCCTTGGTATTTGGGTACGATCACGGAGACTGGGGATAGTTATAAAAAATGGGACTATACCAAGATCCGCCACATCAATGAGGCGATCTTTAAACTGGAGTCTAGCGTGATAGAGGATAAGAAAGCTGTGGATTTCATGTTGGGACAAGCCTATTTCATGCGTGCCTATATGTATTATTGGATGGTGTTGCATCATGGTGGCGTACCTTATTTGAAAGTGCCGCAAGATAAAGATAAGGATGATTTGTACGTGAAACGTAACTCTACGCCGGAATGTTTCCAGTTTATGATAGAGGATTTGGATCATGCGATTTCCTTGTTGCCTGCCAAAATAGCTGGTAGTTCCAGTGATTATGGGCGTATAGACCAGTGTTTTGCAAAGTCTTGGAAAGCAAAGACCTTGTTACTGAAAGCTTCTCCTCAGTTCAATCCGAAACGTATGTATGATAACGCATACTGGAAAGAGGCTTACGTGGCGGCTAAGGAGGCGTATGATTTTTGTGTGCAGAATGGCATCGCGTTGACAGAGAATCCGGCGGATATTTGGTTGCAAGAAAGAGGTCCGGAGGTTATCTTCCCGGTTATTTATTCAAATCCGAACCGTGTCGCTACTTGGGAGTATGGTACGCGTCCGGCTTCTGTGAGCCGTGATAAACCTTATCATAATCCTACTTGGGAATTCGTAAAGGATTTCCCGATGTTGGATGGTAAGCGTTACGACGATCCTACGGGCAAGTATTACGTAGGTGACGAGCAGGCTTTGCTGAAGGCTTTCTGGAAGAATCGCGATCCGCGTTTCAACAGGGCTTGTTTGTATAACGGACGCGAATGGCCGGTAGCTGGTAGATCTGCCGACAACCGTATGTATAACGCCTTGGGTGTGAGCAACGCAGACGATCAATATGGTGTCAATCCGAATGCGGGTGTCAATGCGGCCAACAATGATATTTTCTCTGGAATGTATAATTACAAAGTGTCTGATCTTTCCTTGACACAAGACAAGGTGATGACGTTCGATATTGATTATATCTTGATGCGCTTTGCCGAAGTGATGTTCATCTATGCGGAGGCCGCTAATGAGAACGGACATTCTGATGTAGCTATCGATTTGTTGAAACAGATCCGTAAGCGTGCGGGTATAGAGGCAGGGGCGGATGGTTTGTATGGCTTGAAGGTTGGTAGCCGTGAGGAGATCCGTCAGGCGATTTTGGATGAACGTCATATCGAGCTGTGCTATGAGGGACATCGTTTCTGGGACTTGCGCCGTACGCGTAATATGATGATGTTGGCCGGTTGGACGAAACATGGTATCGAGGCGATCGCAGTCAACCCGGATGGCTCGGATATGGACTTGAACG
>ENA-ORVB01002416-ORVB01002416.1-human-gut-metagenome-genome-assembly--contig:-NODE-2416-length-10380-cov-9.22266_pt1 | contig 10380 bp, 9 predicted proteins | sample MGYA00242090_ERZ509231 | MGnify/ENA primary metagenome ERZ509231 (study PRJEB26280, sample SAMEA2338798) | human gut metagenome | biome: human gut; feature: human-associated habitat; material: faeces...
TCCCAAGAGATTTAAGCTCCTCCTGCGGAACCTGTGTGAGATTTCATACAGAAGCAGACTTCCCGGAGAAAACAGAGGAAGTCGAGCAGATTGTCAGAGTAGAACCGCAGGGATATGTGGTGATTTATCATGCGGATGAAGAATAAAAGTACCATTCAGTTCATCCTTTGAATAACTGCGCGTCGCATTCTCGTTATTTTCCAATGATGAGAGTCCGACGCGCAATTTTATTTCAATCTATAGCAATCCTCGTAAATAATGCATTTAAGACAGTTCAGCAGAGTGCGAAAGACAAGGAAGACTGTGAATCCGATTGCACAGGTATAAAAGCCTCAGCGTAGCCCGCTATGCCTGCGTTTTTATAATAATATAAGAACGGAAGTTTACTTAAAAACATATATATGGTATAAACATTTTATAGAAAATATTGTATGAATCTATAAAATATCGTAAAACAGGAGGCGTTTGAATGATCAGACTTCAGGATATTGCAGATATGGCGGGGGTGAGCCGGACTACGGTTTCCAATGTGATCAACGGAAATACCAAAAGAGTGTCTCAGGAAACCATAGATAAGATTACCCGCATTCTGAAGGAACAGAATTATGTTCCACATATGGGATCTGTGATGCTGTCAGGTCATGGCTCCAGAATCATCGGAGTAGTGCTTGGATTTGCAACTGCTCATGGAATGCAGTCTCTGCAGGATTCCTTTGTGGGAGAGCTGATAGGAACCATACAGACAGCTGTCCAGAAAACTGCGTCTGCAGAACTTCGCAGATGCTTGGGTGATGACCGATTTTCCGCGGAAATTTTTTAACACTGCATTTATTACAGTGATCAATCTGTTCTTTACATTGATCACAAACTCCTTTGCAGCGTATGCAATAACCAGAAACAGGAAAAAGAGCAAATTCTTTTCCGTTATGTATTACTACTTTATCAGTGCTATGTTTATCCCGTTCCAGGTAATCATGCTTCCATTGGTTGTACAGGCAAATGCGTTCCATCTGGATAATATTTACGGTATTACTTTTCTGTATGTTATCTTTGGTCTGCCCATGAATACCTTCCTTTATACAGGTGCGATCAAGGCGATACCGGAAGCACTGGATGAAGCAGCAATGATCGATGGTGCCAATCCCATCCAGATTTTCAGCCGGGTCATTTTCCCGGTATTAAAACCAACTACAGCAACAGTAGCAATCCTTTCCTTTATGTGGACATGGAACGACTTCAGTATGCCACTGGTACTCTTAAGTGATGAGAGCCAGCAGACCTTACAGCTTGCACAGTATGTATTCAAGAGCCAGTTCTCTGTAGACTATAATCTGGCATTTGCCTCTTATCTGCTTGTACTGGCACCTGTACTGATCGTATATATCTTCTGCCAGAAGTGGATCATGAACGGTGTTGTTGCCGGTGCAGTAAAATAACACATCAATAAACTTGAGAAATACAAACAGGAGGCTTACATTTATGAAGAAAACCTGGTGGAAAGAAAGTGTTGTTTACCAGATATACCCCAAAAGCTTTAAAGACAGTAATGGAGACGGAATCGGGGATATCAGAGGAATTATTGAGAAGCTTGACTATTTGAAGGAGTTAGGTGTGAATGTTCTCTGGATTTCTCCTATGCTGGAGTCTCCTCAGGATGATAACGGCTATGATATTTCTGATTACAGAAAGATCTACAAAGATTACGGAACCATGGAGGATTATGAAACTCTCCTTGCAGAAGCACACAAAAGAGGAATTAAGATTCTTATGGATTTGGTTGTAAACCATACTTCTGATGAACATTCCTGGTTTATCGAGAGCCGTAAATCCAAAGACAATCCTTACCGCGACTATTATATCTGGAGAAATCCGGTGAATGGTAAGGAACCAAATAACTGGGGCGGAGTATTTGGCGGTTCAGCCTGGGAATATGACGCACAGACAGATATGTATTATCTTCATCTGTTCTCCAAGAAGCAGCCGGATCTGAACTGGGAGAACGACAAGGTTCGCCGGGAAGTTTATGATATGATGAACTTCTGGTGTGAAAAGGGAATCGACGGTTTCCGCATGGATGTTATCAGCATGATCTCCAAGGATCAGGAATTTCCTGACGGGGAGATGAATAACGGATTGTATGGTGATTTCGGTCCGTACAGTGTTCATGGTCCAAGAATCCACGAATTCCTGCATGAAATGAATCAGGAAGTTCTTTCCAAATATGATGTGATGACTGTGGGGGAAACCTCAGGAGTTACCATTGAGGAAGCACAGAAATACGCAGGTGATGACAGAGAAGAACTGAATATGGTATTCCAGTTTGAGCATGTAGAAATCGGCGGCGGTGATTATGGCAAGTGGACCACAGAACGGTATGATTTCAAAGAGTTCAAGAAGATCATGATTAAATGGCAGGAAGAACTGGCAGGAAAAGCATGGAACAGCCTTTTCCTTGGCAACCATGACCAGCCAAGAAGTGTATCCAGATTTGGAAATGACAATCCTGCTTACCGCGATATTTCAGCCAAGATGCTGGCGACCTGTCTTCATATGATGCAGGGAACCCCTTATGTTTATCAGGGTGAAGAGCTTGGAATGACTAACATCTATTTCGACAAGCTGGAGGACTACCGCGATATCGAGAGCCTTCATTATTTCACTGAGCTGACAGAGACAGGCAGACTGACACCGGAGTATATGATGAAATGCCTGATGCTCAGAAGCCGCGATAATGCCAGAACACCTATGCAGTGGGACACTTCCGCAGGTGCAGGTTTCACTACAGGGGAACCATGGATCAAGGTAAATCCAAATTACCAGCAGATCAATGCAGCAGATCAGTTAAAAGATCCGGACTCTGTTTTCCATTATTATCAGAAGCTGATTCGTCTGCGTAAAGAAATGGACATCATTGTGTACGGAGAATTTGAGGCTCTGTACCGCGACCATGATCAGATATTCGCTTACATAAGAAAGCTTGGATCAGAGAAGCTGCTCACAGTATGCAATTTCAGTGCACAGGAAGCGGAAATGGAACTTCCGGAAACATTCGCAGAAGAAGCTCAGTGCCTGATTACGAATATGGGAAGAAAAGTATTTGACAGGAAAATCATTCTGAATCCATACGAGGCGTTTGTGCTTTACAAAAAATAAAATAGTCTGAAATAAAATACCCTTTCGTATGACATGACGGAAGGGTATTTTTGCTTTTATAGTGCTTATAGTTCTGGTAAGTGACGTAAACGCTGCGGTTTTCGTTTATTTTATAGACAGGTATGTATTACTCCTGTGAAGGCATATCTTCACTAAGTTTCAGCAGTGCTTCCGTTTAGCAACTGTCAAAGACAGGAGTATATGCTTTCCATGCTGTTTTGTCAACCAGAGTATATTACAATTCCGGAACCACTGTAGTCCATAGATGATTTCCTATTTTCTGGAAATCCCCCTCCAGAGACATTACAGTTACTACTGCATCCTTGTCAGGAAACGCCAGACAGAACTGACCATAATTTCCATCGGATCGATAGGAACCGGCTTCCGGATTCATTACAAACTGATATCCATATCCAAAACCGGAATAAAGATTTCCCGGACTTCCTGCCACTGAATTATCCACCAGATTGGACGTTGCCATCTTCATGTACGACTCTGGCACCAGCTGTTTTCCATTATAATTTCCCTTGTGAAGAATCATCTGTCCATACCGGGTAAACTCATCAATATTCACATAAAGTCCATTAGCCGCATGCACATGCCCTTTCGGACACAAAGTCCAGTCTGGATTTCCAATTCCCAGCGGCTCAAAAAAGCGATTTCTCAAATATTCCAGAAGATTAACTCCCGCACGTTTTTCAATCGCGCAGCTGATCATATAAGTATTAAAATTGCTGTACAGCCATTCTGTTCCCGGTTTTTTTATCACTTTCGCATTCTCGAAGAAATATCGGATCCAGTCCGGAGTTGTGTAACGCTCCGGCCAGTCACAGAAAAACAGAGAGCTTTCCAAACCTGTAGTCATTGTCAGCATATTTTCCAGCGTTACATCCCCCAGATATCCTTCCGGATTCTCCGGTGCATACTCTGGAAAAATATCCACAATCTTCTCATCAAGTCGAATCAGCCCTTCATCAAGTGCGATTCCTGCCGCACAGGACACAACACCCTTGCAGGCAGACCAGGTGTTAAGGCGTGTCTTGACCGGCATTCTTTTATATTCTGCCGTTAACTGTCCTTCACGCCATATCTGCGCATACATAACATTGAGATTTTCTTTTAAAGTTTTGATCGCAAATTCATTGATCAGGTTCTGGTCTTTATTCATAAACATTAATCCTCCCACACACTTGTTTCCATCTTTACATCAGGACTTACACTTCTAAACCATCCGTAAGCCATGCATACTACAATGGCTATCAGACTGATGATTACTACCGGAAGTTTCAGGCTTTTGCAAGAATTGATAAAAATGCAGATATATGCAAACAGGCTCAAACAGCAGAGAAAATAATATTTTCCGTTAGAAATATGCATTGGTGATTTTTCCCATGCTTCTGCATGTTTTTTCGGAAGCTGGAAATAAGCATAAATCTGCAGAAATGCCACTGCTGATGCCAGAAGCATAATATTATTTACAACATCACTGATAGAAAAGTCCAGTAACACAGGTAATATTCCCATAAGATAAGTAAATGTCATCAGTTTCCAGTAAGCCCCTCTTCTGTTCTGAGCTGCCCATGATTTCGGAAGCCATCCATCTTTACAGGACTGTGCAACCGGAATACAGTTATTGGAAATTGTTGAATTAATGGATGAAGACAGTGCAAGTACCGGACCACCAATCATAAATACTGTGAAAAGTGCCGGATTTAAAATATTTTTTGCAACCAGGGTAAGCGGCTGTCCGGCTACCTGATCCAGAGGAAGCACACCACTTGCTACAATTGCAACACCGCCATATATAACCATCAGTGTCGGAATACAGTACAGAAGTGCCTTTGGAATATCTTTATGCGCTTCTTTTGCCTGTTTACCATAATTCATAATGCAGGAATATCCGTTTGTTGAATATACATACAGCATGATTGCGGAAAAGAATCCGGATGGACCATTGGAGAAAAAGTCTGGTGCTGTAAACTCAAACACCGGATTTTTCAGCTGGAGGCATCCCAGAACAATAAACAGACCAAGTGCAACAAACAGCAGGATAACCAGAATTTTCTGTACCTTCGCCATTACATCCACACCACACAGATTGATGGCAAAGAACACACTCAGGGCTGCAATTCCAAACCATTTCGCATTAATCTGCGGCCACAGGGAATTTGCATACATACCAATTGCCACACCATAAGTCGCCAGATTGATCGTCTGTGGCAAAAATCCTACTGCATACATACCGGCAACTCGTTTGCCGGCCATATCTCCTACCAGAGAATAAAATCCTCCTCCAAGTTTCAGTGTAGATGTGATCCATGGAATTGGTGCAATCATCATAAATCCCCAGATACATGCAACTACATATGCCAACCATGCTGACTGACCAGTCAAAAGAATTGCCGGTCCGATCAGTGTCAGAACACCCGATCCAATCGCCTGTCCTACACCGATTGTATAAAGATCACTTCGTTTCAGGTAACCTGTTTTTTCTTTTATTTCCTTTACTGTTGACGACATAAAAGCCCCCCTTTTTTATTGACTTTAATATTAATAGTGCAATTAATTCTTTTTCTGACGTCATATGAATTATTTAATGCTATATTAACATCTAGGTTTCAAGATTTCTATTGACAATATTATCAAAAATACACACTTTAATTTGTGCATTATTTACATCTTTTTTATATTAAGAAGAATTTTTTACTCCATTATATTGTAATCAAACTTTACACCTGTTATAATTTATTATACTAATCGTACAGTACAGGAGGTTTTTATGAAAATAGAACAGTTGATCCGTGAAAAAGTATCTTTCCTTTCTGCCGGTCAGAAGAAAGTCGCCGAATATATATTACAACACCTTGATTCATTCAGTTATTCCACCCTTGCGAAACTCAGCAAGGAAATTTCCGTAAGCGAAACCACTATCATACGCCTTGCCTATTCCCTGGGATTTGAAAGTTTTTCTGAAATGCAGCGTACTGTACAGAATGATATTCTTTCCGTTCCTACGGTTATAAAAGACGATTCACTGCTGGATAGCGGAAATTTTTATCAAAACATCATTGCCAATGAACTCCATTCCATGGAAAGCTGGGCATCTCATCTGAATCAGGAAGATATGGATCAGATTGTTACCCATCTGAGCAATGCCAAAAAACGCCTCATTGTTGGTGCACGCTCTTCCTACAGTGCCGCTCTCTGGATGGGAACTCTGTTGAATCAGCTTCTTGGAAATACCAAGGTGGTTCACGAATTTTACGATTCCAATTTCGAATATCTCACAGAAGCATCCGAGGATACAGTTGTTCTTCTGATCTCTTTTGCCCGCTATACCAAATGGTCTCTGAAATATGCACAGATTGCCAAAAATCATGGTGCAAAGATACTCGCCATCACAGACAGCATTTCATCACCGGCATGGGCGCTGGCAGACCACGCTATCATTATAGAGATCAATCTCAATGAAATGGGATTTAACTCCTTCTCATGCCTCTATTGTCTGTTTGACAGTATTGTTGCAAAAATCCGCAAAACCAGGTGCAAATCCATCAGTACACGACTTCATGACCTGGAAGAACTTTATTCAGACTTTGATCTTTTTTACGAATAATAATTTCAGGGGGGGATTATCATGCAGGAAATTTTAGATATTTTTCTTGAGAAATCAAAGCAACATCATTCCAATATCATCTACGCACAGATATATAAAAATGATCTTCTAAAAGAAGAATTCAGACTTTTTCCGGTCAAAACCCGTTTAAATATATGGTCTATCAGCAAGCCTTTTGTTGCAATGGCCGCAGGTATCGCAGAACGTGAAGGACTGATCACTCTTGATGAATACATTTATCCCTGGTTTGAAAAATATTTCCCTTCCGACCCTTCTGAAAATCTGTACAAGATAAAGATCCGTGATCTTCTTACCATGTCATCCGGTCAGAAAGATCCGCTCTTTTTCTGCGATGGACCAGAACGGTACATAGAAAAGGACTGGGTGAGATATTTCTTTCAGAATGATTCTTTTCCCTATACACCCGGTACTCATTTTGTGTACAGCAATTTTTGTTCCTATATTTTATCTGTTCTTCTGGAAGAGAAATCCGGAACGGGTCTGCTGAATTATCTGCGATATCGTTTCTTTGAACCGGTTGGCATTCCGAATCCTGACTGGACCCTCTGCCCTCAGGGACATTGTATGGCAGCTAACGGACTGTATCTGACGATTGATGAATTGGCTCGTTTTGGACATCTGCTTCTGCATGAGGGTTCCCTGAACGGAAAACAGATCGTCCCAAAAAAATTCGTGATTGATGCCTGTCAGAAACATATCGATTCTTACAATCCACTGACAGAGCATCCGGATTACCAGAGCTATGGTTATGGATATTTCATATATATGGGACCTATGGAAGATACACTGATCCTGTCCGGCAATTACGGCCAATACTGCGTCGTTGATAAAAAACACCATATGGTATCCTGCGTTATGTCTTTGGATGGAAATGACCACAAAAAAATCCGTGATGATCTGGTAGATTCCCTTGCAGAATATTACGGTGTGAAAATTTCACATATATAAAAAAATGCCGCTCCCGCGGCCACATCATATGATATTCGCAATCCGCTAACGCTACTTGCTCATAAAAAAATGCCGCTCCCGCGGCATTTTTTTATATCACTAACCAATCCTCAACCATAGCTGTATTATGCAGCAGTACTGCCTCATTTCCCTTCGTTACAAAAATCCTCTGCACAAACACATCCACAACTTCGCCTTCCCGGACGGGTTCTTCGTCAAGGCTTCTTCTGGCGCTGAGTGTGGTGTTTCCTACACGGACTTTCAGTTCCAGGCTGCTGCCGCGGAATGCGACTCGTTCTACGATGCCCTCTGTTGCGGAGCTTTTATATTTCTGCTCCTCGTTCTTCTTTGTCACTTTTACAAACTCCGGACGGACAATGGCTTTTTCGCCTCCTGGAACTTCCTCGAAGTGATTGAACACCTGGTAATCATCGATCACAGAAGTCTGCCCGAAAAATCCCGCCGTAAACGCAGTATCCGGATTCTGATAAACCTCCAGTGGAGTTCCCTTCTGCTCGATCCGTCCACGGTTGGTAATAATAATTTCATCCGCCACCTCAATAGCCTCATCCTGGTCATGGGTAACAAAAATACTGGTGATCCCCAGCTTCTCGATCATATCCTTCAGCCAGCTTCGAAGCTCCGTACGGATTTTTGCATCGATCGCCGCAAAAGGCTCATCCAGAAGGAGAAGCTGCGGATTCGGAGCCAGAGCCCGGGCAAAAGCAACTCGCTGTCTCTGACCACCGGACAGCTGACTCGGATATCTTTTCTCCAGACCCTTCAGCCCGATCAGCTCTACCAGTTCCATAACCCTCTGCTTAATATACTTCTTGTCCGCCGTCTGTACCTTCAGGCCAAATGCAATATTATCATACACCGTCATATACCGGAAAAGAGCATAATTCTGGAACACAAATCCAATGCCTCGCTCGCTGGCAGGCACATCATTGACCACTCTTCCGTCGATGATGATTTCACCGCTGTCCGGCTGCTCCAGACCGGCGATCATACGGAGAATCGTAGTTTTTCCGCTTCCGCTGGGCCCCAGAAGACCGATCAGCTTCCCCTTTTCGATACCAAAGCTTACGTTATCAGATGCCTTGTAATCCCCATATGTTTTATTGATATTTTTTAACTCAACGTACATCGCCTTTTTCCGAGTTAGGCGAGAAAATGATCGTCAATGCCGGTGGTGACATCTAATGAGAACATCCCAAGATAACGGAAAGTGGTGTTGAATCACCACTCCTACCACATCTAATGAGAACATTCCAAGATAAAAACCAGAAAATGTCACCCTGTTTTAAGGAGGGTAATCCTGTTTTAATAAGGTGAGTTGGATGATATGGAAGAAATAGAATTTACAACACCCGATGAAAAAAAATCAAATGAAGTATTTGCGTTAATAATATACGATATTGTGGATAATAAACGGAGAAGTCAACTGGTCAAATATCTTCAGGGATATGGTTTTAGAGTACAGAAATCATGTTTTGAAGTAATATTGAATAAATCAGTGTTCAAAAAATTGAAGATGGAGATTGCCCAATATGCTACAGATGAGGACAGTATCCGAATATATCAGCTTCATGGTATTGGACAAGTGACATGTTATGGTAATAATTTTCTGGTTGTGCCACGAGATATCATTATAGTATAATGCTTTGTATAAGATATTATATCGTAAGAAGTGATTATTGAAAAAACAAGCTATTAATATAGCCGTACTGCTTTGTGATTATGATATAAACAATGTTAAGTTGATAGCGGGAGGAGTTAGAGAATAATTAAAGAAAAAATCAACAGATTAATTGATGCATGCAAAGATGATTCTGATATGCTGGATATTATCCAGGCAGATGTGCTGGATTTGGGAGAATATACACAGGCAGTATATTCAATGGAATTTTCCAGTGCAATTATCCGGGAAAAATACGAGGGTGAGAAAGTCAGAGATGCTCTGGAGAAAAATGATCAGGACAGACATAATGCTCATGAACGTGCCATTATGGGAGTGAAACGTTTGAATCGTTTTGCGGGAATGAAGGGACTTGAACCGATTTTTGACGGAGATGTGAGTAACAGGTATGAGGTGGCTGATTTTTGCTGTGAAACGGTAAAAGAATATTTTGACAACAGAATTCTATAATAAACTGTAATCTGTATATATGTAAAAATCCTCGGAACGTAAGTTCCGGGGATTTTCCATTTAATATATACTTATTTATCTGCCCCATAATATCTGTCATCGCCGAAGCCAAGAATCAGCATGAAGATTGGCGGTAAGAAAATAAGGCCAATGGCGAATCCTGTGCCTCTGCCGAAGGCTCTTGCAAGCTTAACACTGTACATAATGCTGATTATGGCAAGTATGATTTTGATCAGTACGATGATCATGGAGATCATTAAACTGTCGTTTGTTTCAAGAGTTCCCTGTAAGCAGGAAGATACGATTCCAAGAACCAATGTCAGCCAGAAATATGCAGGTTGCCATGCGATTTTATAAGAAATATAATCGCCATATATTGGAATAATACTTTTCCATCCGGTCTCCCCTGCTTTGGTAAAGATTCTCCAGTTGGCAATGATCTGCAGAAGCCACCATGCGAATGCGATCATCAGATACATACCGCCCAAGA
>ENA-ORVB01002426-ORVB01002426.1-human-gut-metagenome-genome-assembly--contig:-NODE-2426-length-10339-cov-2.46947_pt1 | contig 10339 bp, 7 predicted proteins | sample MGYA00242090_ERZ509231 | MGnify/ENA primary metagenome ERZ509231 (study PRJEB26280, sample SAMEA2338798) | human gut metagenome | biome: human gut; feature: human-associated habitat; material: faeces...
AGAAAGCGTGCCAAGAGATATCTCTGTCGGAGAAGAAGTTATCAGTGGATGCATCAACCTGTCAGGGGTATTAAAAATCCAGACAACAAAAGAGTTCGGGGAATCCACTGTTTCCAAGATTCTTGATTTAGTAGAAAATTCAAGTTCTAAAAAATCAAAATCCGAAAACTTTATTTCTAAATTTGCAAAATATTATACACCGGCAGTCTGCTATGGAGCACTTGCGCTTGCTATTTTGCCTCCACTTGTGAGAATGTTATTTATGGGAGCAAGTCCGGAATGGGGAGACTGGATTTATCGTGCCTTGACTTTCTTGGTTATCAGTTGTCCGTGTGCACTGGTTATCAGTATTCCACTTAGTTTTTTTGCGGGAATTGGTGGAGCAAGCAATCAGGGTGTTCTTGTAAAAGGTTCCAATTATTTAGAAACTCTTTCTCAGACAAAATGTGTAGTATTTGATAAAACAGGTACAATGACTCGTGGCGTATTTGAAGTAAGCGGAATTCATCATAACGAGGTGGAAGATGCAAAATTATTAGAATATGCAGCACTTGCAGAGTGTTCTTCTTCTCATCCAATCAGTAAGAGTCTTCAAAAAGCCTATAATAAATCAATTGACAGAAATCGTGTAACAGATATCAAAGAAATCAGTGGACATGGCGTGGTTGCAAAGGTAGATGGAATAACAGTTGCAGCAGGAAATGAAAAGTTAATGGAAAAACTTGGAATTTCTTATGTTTCCTGTAGTCATGTTGGAACAATCGTTCATCTGGCGCTGGATGGAAAGTATGCTGGACATATTTTGATTTCTGATGTGATTAAACCACATGCAAAAGAGGCGATTAAAGAACTGAAAAAAGCAGGCGTTACTAAGACCGTCATGTTGACCGGAGACCGCAAAAATGTTGCAGATGCAGTTGCTTCTGAACTTGGAATTAAAGAAGTTTACAGTGAACTTTTACCGGCGGATAAAGTTGCAAAAGTAGAAGAATTGCTTGCCAATAAAGAGGAAAAAGATAAACTGGCTTTTGTTGGAGATGGAATTAATGATGCTCCGGTACTTTCAAGAGCAGATATTGGAATCGCAATGGGAGCACTTGGTTCTGATGCGGCAATTGAAGCAGCAGATATTGTCTTGATGGACGATGACCCGCTTAAGATTTCAAAAGCAATTAAGATTGCAAAAAAATGTATCCGCATTGTATATGAAAATATTTACTTTGCAATTGGTATTAAAGTGCTCTGCCTGATTTTAGGTGCGCTTGGAATTGCAAATATGTGGATGGCAATTTTTGCTGATGTAGGGGTTATGGTAATTGCCGTATTAAATGCAATCAGAACCTTGTTTGTAAAAAATTTATAGAATAAAAAAAGCTAAAAATCAATAAGAGAAAGGATAGCGTTTGTTTTATGACAGAAAAATCAGAAGAAGTTTGCGAATCCTGTGAGTTGCATGAAAACCTTTTGGAAATTGTAAAAGAAATGATGCCGGAAGAGACAGAACTTTACGATTTGGCAGAACTTTTTAAAGTCTTTGGTGATTCGACAAGAATCCGAATTCTGTTTGTTTTATTTGAAGCAGAAGTGTGTGTCTGTGATTTGGCAAAGGCTTTGAATATGACACAGTCAGCCATTTCTCATCAGCTTCGGATTTTAAAACAAAATAAACTTGTGAAAAGTCGTAGAGAGGGAAAATCCGTATTTTATTCCCTTTCGGATGACCATGTGAGGATGATTATTGACCAGGGTCGGAATCATATTGAAGAAGATTAAAAACTGAAAAGAAAAGGAAAGAAAAGAAGAGACCTTTTTGGGTAGGAAAATCTATCGAAAGAGGTCTTTTTTTGATATAAAAAGCTTGACGAATCAAAAATACCTGCTATAATATGAAAATGATTTTCAATTTCAATATAGATAAGCTCAAAATCAAAAAAGAGATGGAAGTGGAAAACCCGTTTCGCTTCAGTGAGGATGTATTGACCATTTTATTGAGCATGTCGGAGCAGAACACGGTTTTAAGGCGGATCAGAAGTATACCATTTTATATGGATATTGTGAAGAATGTCAAAAAGAATAGATAGGAGAAACAATGAAAAAGACAGTAAGATTATTTTCGATTATGGCAGTTATAGTTGCAGGATGTACTACAGCATGTGGTCAGAATGCGATAAAAAATACAGCAAATGATTCAGGAAAAGTAAAGGTAATGACCAGTTTTTATACGATGTATGATTTTGCACAGAAGATTGGTGGGGAGAAAGTAGAGATTACCAATATGGTTCCATCTGGAACAGAACCACATGATTGGGAGCCTTCTGCAATTGATATCCGAAATATGGAAGATGCAGATGTGTTTATTTACAATGGGGCAGGAATGGAACACTGGGCGGAGGATATTTTAAAATCACTGGATAACTCTGAGTTGATTACAGTAGAGGCTTCAGAGGGTGTGGAATTGATAAGAGAAGGAAAAGAAAATGACCCGCATGTCTGGTTAGACCCTGAAAATGCGAAGATAGAAATGGAGCATATTAAAGATGCCTTCATTGAGGCAGACAAGGATAATGCAGAGTATTATAACAAGAATTATGAAACATACAGCAGGCAGTTGGATGGACTAAATCAGGAGTTTGAAGAGACATTATCCCAGGTGACCAATAAAGATATCATTGTAGCACATAAAGCATTTGGTTATCTTTGCAAAGCTTATGGATTAAACCAGATAGCAATTGAGGGTCTGATGCCGGATTCTGAGCCAGACCCTGCGAGAATGGAAGAAATTATTCAGTTGGCGAAAAAAAAGGAAATCAATACCATTTTCTTTGAAGAACTGGTAAGCCCAAAAGTAGCCAATACAATTGCGAAAGAAATTGGTGCGAAAACAGAGGTTTTAAATCCACTGGAGGGATTAAGCGAAGAACAGATGGATGCAGGAGAAGATTATTTTTCTGTTATGAGGACAAATTTAAAGCAGATTAAAAAGGCACTGGAAAATTAATGTGGAAAGATAGGACAACAGGAGGAAAATCGCATGAATATGGTTGAGATAAATGATGTTTCATTTCATTATGCAGATGTACCGGTTTTAGAAGACGTAAATCTGGAAGTCAGACAAGGCGACTATGTAATCTTAACAGGTGAAAACGGAAGTGGAAAGAGTACATTTTTGAAGCTGTTATTGAGAGAACTGATACCACAACAAGGAAGTATTAAAATGTTTGAAAAAGATATTTCCGGTGGATTTAAAGGAATGAAAATCGGTTATGTACCGCAAAACAGTATCAGTAAAAACCAAAATTTTCCGGCAACAGTAGAGGAGATTATGAGAACCGGGCTTTATGAGCCAATCTGGAAGCGTGGAATTTCCGGAAAAAAATATCAGAAAAAAATTTTAGAAGCATTGTCTGAGATGGAGATGGATTCTTTTTTGACAAGCCGGATAGGAGAACTTTCAGGTGGTCAACAGCAAAGAGTGATGCTTGCAAGGGCGTTAGTGGGAAAACCAGAACTTTTAATTTTAGATGAGCCGACGACCGGGATGGACAGTGTTTCGATTCAGTCTTTATGTGAAGTTCTGCAAAAGAGAAATGAAAAAGGGCTTACAATTCTTATGGTAAGTCATGGAAGCTTGAAGCCTTATACTGGGGCAAATCGGTTTTGGAATGCACAGGAAGGAAGGATTATAGAGGAATGATGAGTATATTGCAGTATGGATTTATGCAGCGTGCATTCATAGTTGGAATTTTACTGGCTGTGATTACACCATGCATTGGAATTACCATTGTTTTAAAAAGAATGTCCATGATAGGAGATGCACTTTCTCATGCCTCTTTGGCAGGTGTTGCACTGGGGCTTTTGCTTGGAATCAATCCGGTATTTGGAGCGGGTGCAACTTGTATTGTAGCGGCACTTGGAATCGAAGCAATCCGCAAAAAAATTCCAAGATATTCTGAAATGGCGATTTCGGTTATCATGTCAGCAGGAATCGGGCTTGCAGGTGTGTTATCCGGTTTCGTACAAAATAGTGCAAATTTTAACAGCTTTTTATTTGGAAGTATTGTTTCTATCAGTACAGGAGAAATGGCAGGTGTTTGTATCATCAGTGTTGCAGTTTTAGTAACATTAATGCTGTTTTATCGAGAATTGTTTTATATGGGATTTGATGAAAATGCGGCAAGAATTTCAGGTGTTCCGGTTCGGCAGATTAATTTTATGTTTACTATTTTAACTGCACTGACGGTTTCTGTTGCTTCAAGAACAGTGGGGGCTTTAATTGTTTCTTCCATGCTGGTTGTTCCGATAGCCTGTGGGATGCAGATGGGAAAAAGTTATAAAAATACTTTAATTGGTGCGATTTGCGTTGCAGTGTTTACAACGATTGCCGGTCTGGTGCTTTCCTATTATGTTGGCATAAAACCAGGCGGAACAATTGTCTTGCTTGAAGTGGTTATCTTTTTGATTTTGGTAGTTTTTAAGACTATTACAGGAAAAGGACATTAAAAAGAAAAAATCTCGTGAGGATAGATGTTTTTTGTCAGAAACCTATCATTACGAGGTTTCTTTTTTTCTGTTGGTAGACAATTGATTTTAATTTTAGTATAATAAATAGAAAATTCAGGAAGAGAAAGAAGAAAGAGCCATCAGTTGTCAGGGTGGTATAAGGTTTTTAAGAGAAACCAGTAGAGGAGAAGAAAGTATGGAACCGGATTACAAGATGACGATGCAGGAAGCAAAAGAGGAAACCAGACAGTTTAAAAAGATTTTCACAAATGTGCGTCTGATTGACCAGATGGTGTTACATCGGATTGAGCAGGAAGAAAGGATGAAATTCCAGGACGGTCATTGTAATGATTTCTGGAATAAAAACTGTCCATGTGAAAATTGTGTTTCTTTAAAAGCATTTGAGGGAAAAACTCAGAAAACAAAACTGGAGTTTATGGATTCTGATATTTATCAAGTAACAGCGCGCTATGTAGAAATTGATGGGACACCTTATGTGATGGAAATGTTTAAGTGTTTGGACAGTACATCCTTGATAGATGTTGCGGGACAGGAAAAGATTGTAAGTAAGTTTGCCAGATACAATGAAAAAGTTTATAAAGATGCTTTGACAGGAGCCTATAATCGTCGTTATTTTGAGGAACATATCAAAAAGATGACAGGTTCAATGGGTGTTGCAATGATTGATTTGGATGATTTTAAGCTGTATAATGACATTTTAGGTCATAATGCGGGAGATGCTGCACTTGAGACGATTGGAAAGATTGTTCAAAAAAGCATTGATCCGGATAATATTTTAATTCGTTATGGCGGAGATGAATTTCTTCTGGTTGTTCCGAACGTAAAAGAAGATGAGTTTTTGAAAGAATTGCAGCAGATTCGAGATAAAATTCATGATGCAAAAGTTCCAGAGTATGCACAACTTCAGCTTTCTGTCAGCATTGGCGGTGTACTTTCAAATGATGAGACAATTGAAAGTGCCGTTTGTCGTGCAGACCGTTTAATGTATAGAGCAAAAAATCAGAAAAATATGGTTGTTTCTGAAAATGGAAAAATTGGAAGTGACGGAGTAGTACGAGAATTTATGGAAGAAGAGCAGACAAAACAACAGATTTTGATTGTAGATGATTCTGCGATGAACCGTGCAATTCTTTCCGAAATTCTAAAAGATGATTTTGAAATTTTAGAGGCAGAAAATAGTGAGGAATGTTTAAGCTTAATTGAGGAAAATGGTACAGGAATTGCCTTGATTTTGTTAGATATTGTAATGCCCGGGCTTGATGGATTTGGAGTACTTGAATTTATGAATAAAAACCGTTTTATTGAAGATATTCCGGTTATTATGATTTCGAGTGAATCTTCTAATGCACAGATTAGAAGAGCCTATGAGCTGGGTGTTTCCGATTATATCAGTCGTCCATTTGATGCCATGATTGTCTATCAGCGCGTCTTTAATACAATGAAGTTGTATGCAAAACAGCGCAGGCTGACAACTCTTGTTACAAATCAGATTTATGATAAAGAGAAAAATAACCGCATGATGATTAGTATCTTAAGCCAGATTGTAGAATTTCGAAATGGCGAGAGTGGACCTCATGTGTTACATATTAATACACTGACGGGTATGATTTTGGAAAAACTGGAGCAAAAAACGGATAAATATAATCTGTCCTGGTCAGAGCAGCAGTTAATTACAATCGCTTCTTCTCTTCATGATATTGGAAAAATTGCAATTGATGAAAAGATTTTGAATAAACCGGGAAAGTTGACTAAAGAAGAGTTTGAGATTATGAAAACGCATACTTTAATCGGTGCTTCCGTACTGGAAAATCTGGAATTATATCAGAATGAACAATTGGTAAAGATTGCTTATGAAATCTGCAGATGGCATCATGAACGTTATGATGGACGAGGATATCCGGATGGTTTAAAAGGAGATGACATTCCAATCAGTGCGCAGGTTGTATCTTTAGCGGACGTATATGATGCACTTACGAGTAAACGTGTTTATAAGGCAGCGTTTTCCCATGAAAAAGCAATGGAAATGATTTTAGGCGGAGAATGTGGAATCTTTAATCCAATGCTTTTAGAATGTCTGGTAGAAATTCAGGATAAGATTCAGGAAAAATTAGAAAAGAGTGTGGATAAAGATTCTTATTTAAAAAAACAGGCAGAAAACTTTGCTTTATTTGAAATTTCAGGAGCAGACAATTTTTTCAGGGGGGGTACAACAAAAAGCTTCTTTGACAATGTGAGTGTTCGACCACAAAAAAATAAAGGCTGAGAAAAAATAAAAATGAGAGAAAAAGAATTAAAAGAGAGTAAGAAACAAAGTGAAAAGCAAAAACAAATTGTTCCTGTGATACAAAGTGGATTAATTTTAATATTGGTTGTATTTGTAATTTTTATGATGGTGCAGATTCAGCGTCTTCAGGGAACGGCAAGAGTCATCAACTATGCCGGTCTGGTAAGAGGAGCAACGCAAAGGGAAGTTAAACTGGAGATTACGAAAGAAGAAAGTGATGAGCTTATAAGATATCTGGATGATATATTGGATGGGTTGAAATATGGAAATGGAAACTATCATCTGACAAGACTTCCAAATAAAGATTATCAGAGTAAACTGGATATGCAGATTAAATACTGGCAGGAATTAAAAAATGAAATTTATAAGGTACGGGAAAAAGGATATGAGGCAACCGATGTTGTGGAAATGAGTGAGCGGTATTTTTCCTATGCAGATGATACCGTATCAGCTGCAGAAACCTACTCTGAAATGATTGCAGATAAAATCCGAATGTTAGAATATTTATCGGCATTTGATATGGTGTTGCTGATAGGTTTGATTATTGAACAGTATTTTCTGTCAAAAAAGATTGCGAAGGCAAATAAGCTGTTGAAGAAAAAAGCATATCTTGATGTGCATACAGAACTTCCAAATAAGAGTCGGTGTGAGGAGTTACTGCAAAATTCAGAGTTTTTATCGAAATCTACGGTATGCCTGATGTTTGATCTAAATAATTTAAAGATTGTAAATGATTCTTTGGGTCATGCCGCAGGGGACAGTTTGATTTCAAATTTTGCAAGGATTTTAAGAAATGTAGTTCTTGCTAAGGATTTTGTGGGAAGGTTTGGCGGAGATGAATTTATGGTTGTGCTTTATGAATCCGGAAGAGAAGAAGCAGAAGTATTATTGGGTGATTTGAAAGCACAAATTGAGAATTTTAATAAATACAGTAAGAGTTCACCTATCAGTTATGCTCATGGATATGCGGTTTCGGGGGATTACAGAGAGTGTACGCTTCGAACGCTTATGGATAAGGCAGACCATTCTATGTACATGAATAAGCAGAAAGAAAAAGGGACAAACCGTTAATAAAAAACCTGTGGAAATCAATTCCGCAGGTTTTTTTATCTGATAATTTTAAATTAATTTAAACAGGAGCGAACTGACTGTTATAAAGGGTGGCATAAAATCCATTTTTAGAAAGTAGTTCTTTGTGACTGCCCTGTTCAATAATGTGCCCAGCTTTCATGACGAGAATGATATCTGCATTTTTAATCGTGGAAAGACGATGAGCAACAATAAAACTGGTTCGTCCATGCATCATTTTTTCAAAAGCTTTCTGGATACGAATTTCTGTCATAGTATCGATAGAAGAAGTTGCCTCATCAAGAATCAGCATTGGAGGCAGGCAGAGCATTACACGAGCGATGCAGAGTAACTGTCTCTGACCTTGCGAGAGGTTGCTTCCACCTTCGGAGAGAATAGTATCATATCCATCTGGCATACGCATAATAAAGCTGTGTGCATGAGCTTCTTTCGCAGCCTGAATGATTTCTTCTTTGGTTGCATCCGGATTTCCATAAGAAATATTTTCCCAGATGGAAGCCGATTTTAACCAAGTTTCCTGTAAAACCATACCATAAGAAGCACGCAGGGAATGACGAGTAATCGAATCAATATCATGTCCATCAATTTTAATTGAACCACCATTAATCTCATAGAACCGCATTAACAGGTTGATTAAAGTTGTTTTTCCGCAGCCTGTTGGACCGACAATGGCGATTCTCTGACCCGGATTTGCATGAAGATTGAGATCTTGAATCAATGGAACTTCTGGGGTATAAGAGAAATCAACTTGTTCTAAAGAAATCTCTCCTTTTGGTGAATCAAGTACAGCAGAATCTGCTTTATCATCAGAAATCGGTTTTTCATCAATTAATTCAAACACACGAGCCGCAGAAGCAAGGGAGTTCTGGAATTCCGTAATAACACTTGTAATTTCATTAAATGGTTTAGTGTACTGGTTAGTATAGCTTAAGAAGCTGGAAAGCTGACCAACACTTAACATTCCATTGATAACACCGAAACATCCGGAAATTGCAACACCTGCGTAGATACAAGCGTACATAAAACGGGTAGCCGGGTTTGTAATGGAAGAAAAGAAAGTTGCTCGAAGCGAATAATTTGCCAGACGTTCATTGATTTCTTTAAATTGTTTCTGGGTTTCTTCTTCATGCCCAAATGCCTGTACGACTTTAATTCCCTCTAACATTTCATTGGTTAATCCGGTCAGTTCTCCCCTTGCCTCAGACTGTTTTTTGAACATAATAAAAGTCTTTTTTGAAATAAAGTTTGCAATAAAAAAGGACATTGGACTTAATACAACAACAACCAGAGTAATCAGAGGATTAATACTCAGCATAAATACAATTGTTCCAAGAATTGTAATGACACCGGTAAAAAGCTGGGTAAATCCAAGTAAAAGACCATCAGAAAACTGGTCGATATCAGTAATGACACGGCTGATTAAATCTCCTGAGGCATGGCTGTCCACATAAGAAAGCGGAAGTACCTGTAAATGGTTAAATGCCTGAACTCTTAAATCTTTTACGATTTTATAAGTGATTTTATTATTAATGTGATTCATAACCCATTGACATAATGCAGAGATTACAATGCATGTCAGGATTGTTGTGATAATAGAAATCAAACCATGGAAATTGACGTTTCCTTTAGAAAGAATGAAATCCACACCGTGTCCTGTCAAAATTGGTACATATAAAGTCAGGGCAACCGTAATCACAGAAAAGAGCAGGGACAATAAAACCAATGGAGTGTATGGACGAATACAGGCAAAAATACGTTTTAATGTAGATTGTTTTTTAGTTAGCTGTTTTGACACTGTAAGGCACCTCCTCTTTTGAAAGCTGTGAAGCACAGATTTCCTGATAAACTTCATTTTCTCTTAAAAGTTCTTCATGAGTTCCGATTCCGGCAAGCGTACCATCATCGAGTACGAGAATCTGATCAGCATTGCGGATGGTTGAAACACGCTGAGAAACCAAAAATACGGTTCTGTTTTGTATTTGTTTTTTAATGGCCTTTCTAAGTCTGGCATCCGTTGCAAAGTCAAGTGCAGAAGCACTGTCATCAAGGATCAGGATATCCGGATTTTTAACCAGAGCGCGTGCGATGGTCAGACGTTGCTTCTGACCACCGGAAAGATTAGAACCGTTTTGTTCAATCATCAGGTCAAGTCCCTGGTCTTTGGAATCGACAAATTCTTTTGCTTGTGCAATTTCGAGTGCCTGATAAATTTCTTCATCAGTGGCATTTTTTCTTCCCCAGCGCATGTTTTCTCGCAACGTGCCTTTAAAAAGCTGGGCTTTTTGTGGAACCATGCCGATATGTTTGCGGATAGAAACCGGATTTAAAGTTTTGACATTACCTCCGTCTACCTCTACACTTCCGTTTTGAACATCATAGAAGCGGGGAATTAAATTGACAAGGCTTGATTTCCCGGAACCGGTTCCACCGATAATACCGATCGTC
>ENA-ORVB01002446-ORVB01002446.1-human-gut-metagenome-genome-assembly--contig:-NODE-2446-length-10258-cov-10.62_pt1 | contig 10258 bp, 8 predicted proteins | sample MGYA00242090_ERZ509231 | MGnify/ENA primary metagenome ERZ509231 (study PRJEB26280, sample SAMEA2338798) | human gut metagenome | biome: human gut; feature: human-associated habitat; material: faeces...
AAGGTCATTATACTTATCCTATGGTGGCGCAATTTTCAACTGGAATATTGGCGCACTTTTCAATTAGTATCTACATTTCTGAAGTATTCGGCAAGCGGAAGAATATCGTCTTTGCAATCTTTTAATGGCGGTTGAACAATTTCGAGTTCTGCAAGGCGATAATACAAATCCTCACGAAAGCGACCTTCCTCCACCGCTTTTTTCATATCCTCATTGGTAGCAGAAATAATACGTACATCCGTATGTTTCACTTTATCACTTCCTACCGGATTAAACTCCTTTTCCTGAAGGACACGCAGAAGAAGAATCTGCATGGAATACGGCATATTACCGACTTCATCCAGGAATAAGGTTCCTCCATTGGCCGTCTCAAAATGTCCTTTCCTATCAGCAACAGCTCCGGTAAAAGCTCCTTTGACTGCACCGAAAAATTCAGAAGCCTGCAAATCGTTAGGTATGCTTCCACAATTGACGGCAACAAAAGGCTTCTCACGTCTGTCACTATAACGATGTATCATCTGGGCTATCACTTCCTTACCGCTTCCACTCGGACCAAGTATCAGGACTGAAAGTTCCGAAGGTGCCACACGACGAGCCAGTGAAGCGGCTTTTCTGGCAGTTTCACTGGTACGTTCAACAAAAGAACGCTCTTTACGTACAATAACAGGCTGTTTAAGTATACTATGTACTAATTCTATCAGTTGCTCTTGATGAACAGGCTTTTGTAAATAATCCTTAGCACCGAGTTTGATAGCACGGACTGCATCCGTAATACAGGCATAATCTGTCATGACAATAAATGGAACTTCCATCTTAAAACGTATCATCCATTCCAGAAGGCTGATACCGTCACCTTCCGGCAGGCGCACGTCTCCCAATACCAGACTGATTTCGTTTTTCTTCAGGATACTACGTGCACCAGGTTCATCTATAGCTGTCAAAACTTCGTAACCGGCTTTATGCAGCCATTTTTCAATCATGCCGCTAAGTATCATATTGTCTTCAACAATCAGAATTTTCATATTTTTTCAGTTCATTTTTTGTTTCTTCTATTAATTTTTTAAGCCACTCTATAGTCTGTATTGCATGTTCATGAACAGTTTCATTTTGAATATCACTATCATGCAGTATCCTTTGAAAATCACGTAAGATATTGTCTTTCCCGAGCATTTCCCATACTGGCATCATCCGATGTATTATTTTCCTCATGTTCTCACGGTCGGTTATCCTGTCAGCTGATTCCATCTCCTTCAATTCTTTTTCAGATTCCATAACGACTAGAGAAAGCATGTGACAATAATCATCCGTATTCTCCAATAAACTGGAAAAATCAAAATTTCCGGAAACTGAAGCTTGTCTCTGAGATATGACTGTAGATAAAAAAGCAAGCAATCCGTGGATATTGAAAGGCTTATGAATACAGCCTGCAAATCCTTCTTTTTCATAGATTCCGGAATTGCCGTCACCACGGGCAGTCATAACTGCAACAGGAATAGTTCTTGAATTGCCGATGTCCGAATTGCGGAGCAGTCTTAACAAACCGAATCCGTCTGTATCGGGCATTTGTACATCTGTCAAGACCAAATCATATTCAGAATTTTCAAGAGCGGTTACTACTTCACGTACATTCATACAGGTTTTACAGGATATACCTTTGCGCCCGAGCATATCCTCCGCTATTTTCAGTTGTATAGGATCATCGTCCACTACAAGAACATTCTTAGGCAATATGGTTGTTGCATTATGATCCGGGGTGTCTTCATCAACTAATTCATCAGTTTCAGGCAAAGGAAGTTCCAGTCTGAACACACTTCCTTTACCGAGTGCACTTTCCACATCCATTTTTCCTTCCAAAACTTTAATTAATCCTTTGGTAAGGAAAAGCCCCAAACCAAAACCTTCAGAATTGACATTCTGTGCGGCACGCTCAAATGGAGCAAATATTCTTTTCAGTGTTTCCTCATCCATACCGATACCTGTATCCCTGATTTCAATCCGAAGTTTCCCTTCTGAATATTCTGAATGGAAATTGACGTTTCCTCTGGAAGTAAACTTAATAGCGTTTGTAAGCAGATTGGCCAGAACCTGTTCGAGTTTGTCTGCATCACCTTTTACTATTACATTTGATACGCTATGTACAGAATATAAAATCAGACCTTTAGAAGTCGCTTTACGAGAAAACTCATCTGAAATTCGCTTTAAAAAACGGTTGAGATAAAATGGTATATCATTATGTAAATCTCCTGCTTCATTGATACGGTAAGCATCCATCAGATTGTTGACCAAATGCAGGACGTGTTGGCAAGAATGACGGATGTCATCTAAATATATTTCACGCTTTTTCTTCTCTCGCGTTTCTGAGACCAAATCGGCACAGTTATGGATATTACCAAGCGGACCTCGAATATCATGTGAAACGGTAAGAATGATTTTCTTACGCATCTCAAGTAAATTCTCATTTTCGCTGATCACCTGCCTTAATTTCAATTTTATCTTATCTTCATTACGTAAATCAGAACGAATAATTAAAAAGAAAATAATAAGTATAACTACAGCAATAGAAACTACAGCAATAAACTGATAAAAAGAACTTTGCCGAGCTTCAGAAAGTCTAATGTTACGTTCGGTAAAGGATTTTTGAATTTGACAATCCCAAAAAGAGACAAAGTCATATAATTTATTATTTAATAACTTGTTCTGTAAACGCAAACTATCCGTGTATGTTTCCACTTGAGCATTTTGTTTATCAATCTCAAATATTAGCTTGTCATTAAATGTACGTAATTCATTTGTATAATATGGAATCTGAACAATCTCTTTTTTCCCAAACAAGCCGGCAATTCCTTTCTTTTTCTGACTTATTGTTTTCATCCGGACTGTCTCTTTTGCTATAATAGGCAGTTTATTAGCAAAAATGCTGTCTGACTTTTCCCTACTTTTTACAGTGTTCATTATATACCCTAAGTTTATTTCTTTTTTATACAACAAATCACATAAAGAATCTATCTGATGAGGAAGGACAAATCCGCTACATTTAACCTTCATATCCTGTAAAAGACTATCTACAGAAAGACGATATTGATGATAAATATTAAAATCAGAATTATCCCATGAAATGACTGATTCTCCTTTAGTACAAAGACGTATTATCGCAAAATGAACATCATCAATACTTCTTCTGACTGTATTGATCGATTTTAATATCCTCTCTGATTCACGGACTTTAGCTCTCTCTACAAATATAATTGAAACAAGTCCACAAGTTAAAATGAGAAGACATAAATAGCTTAATAATATTTTCTTATGCAAAGACAAACTATTCTTTCTAAAAGTAAAGAGACCTTTATATGTTTTCATATTTATCTTCTAAGTACAACATTCTCTATCATCACAATATTCATTGGGAAGTTCACACTCAATAGTACAATGACTTATACCATTGTTGGCAAATATTTTTTTCAGATTCTGTTTAACATCATGCATTACATTCATACTATTAATTACAATGTGAAGCGTTGCCGCATTTTCTGTTGTACTTATAGGCCATATATGTAAATGATGCCACTCCAAAATATAATCCATATTATTTATTTCGCTCTTTATATGTTCTATATTCACATTCTCTGGGATTGCATCCATTGACATGAACAGACTTTCTTTTAATAAACTGATTGTTGAGAACATAATAACACTGGCTATCAATATGCTGATGACAGGATCTATCCACATCCAGCCTTTAATACTGATTATAATACCTGAAATAACAACTCCGACTGATACTACCGTATCTGCCAACATGTGCAAGAAAGCTCCACGCATATTCAAGTCATGCTTTCTCTGTCTCATAAGCAATATCGTCGTCAATCCATTAATGATAATTCCAGCTGCGGCAGTCCAACTTACAGCGACTCCTGATACCGGAACTGAATTCTTAAATCTGTATATACTTTCTATAACTATAGCTCCTACAGCTACTAACAGAATGACACTATTCAATAAGGATATAAGAACTGTCGCTTTTTTGTAACCATAAGTAAAATGGGCATTACCATGTATTTTAACAATACGTACAGCAAGTAATGCAAGAAGAAGGCTGAACACATCACTCATGTTATGTCCGGCATCCGATAAGAGGCCTACAGAATTATATACAACCCCCATAATAGCCTCAAATATGACAAAAACAAGATTCAAGACTACACAAAACAATATAATATTGTTGATTGTAGCTGGGACATGGTTATGATGACCATGTCCCGAACAATGTATATGATGATAAATTTCCATAATTATTCTTTTTTCATTTGTAACTCTATCATGCGTTTAAAATATCCTTCTTTTCGGATAAGTTCATCAGGAGTGCCTATATCTGTTACCATACCGTCTTTCAATACCACAATTCTATCCGCATTGGCAATAGTTCTCATACGATGGGCAATAATGAGGACCGTCTTGTCACGCACAAGTTCTGAAATCGCCGTTTGTATTTTAGTTTCGTTTTCAACATCAAGTGATGCCGTAGCTTCATCCAATAGAACGATAGGAGCATCCTTAAGTAAAGCACGGGCTATAGAAATACGCTGACGTTCACCTCCGGAAAGTGTATTTCCATTTTCTCCGATAATAGTACGGTATCCGTCAGGCATCCTGGTTACGAATTCATCACATTGTGCCAAATGTGCCACACGCAAGACTTCTTCATCCGTTGCATCACGGCGACCGATACGAATATTATCCATAACAGATGCATTGAATAAAACCACATCCTGAAAGACAACAGAGAAATAACGTAGTAGAGTTTCCGGATCTATCTTGCTGATGTCAATTCCACCAAGAGTGATTGCCCCCTGTCCTATGTCCCAAAAACGCGCGGAAAGTTTAGCGGCTGTACTTTTACCGCTCCCAGATGGACCTACCAATGCTGTAATTTCGCCCTGACGAGCAATAAAACTCACGTCATGCAATACTTGCTTGCCCGTTTCGTAAGCAAAATCTACATGATTGAACACTATGTCAAAATTTTCAGGCGTGAACTCTGTTGTTCCATGCTGAACAGGCATGTCCTGCATCTCGCGCATACGTCGAATACGTACATCAAGATAAGAAAGGGCAGCAAGGTTGTTCATCACCTCATCTATAGGAGCGTAAACCCGGGAACCAAGAACAAGAAAGATAAGATAAACAAAAAGATCAAGCCTGCCTGTTGAAAGCATATCAGCTCCAACTATGATAACAGAAGCTATGCCTAACTTAAGCAAACTTTGAGCTCCATGCACCAATACGCCAAGCAACAGTTCATTACGGGTCAGTGCCTGTTCGTAGGAGTCAATCTTGTTGGTAAGGGTCTGGCGGTAGTTTGTCTCTTGATTATATGCTTTTATTTCTTGTATATTGTCCAATCCTTCCTGAATAGCTTCACTTACTGCCCGTTTGTTCTGATAATTCTCACGATTACCCATTCTCATTTTTCGTTGAGAAAATATAAGTAACGCCATTGCTACCGGAACTACCCAGAAAAGAGCCAAGGCTAACTGCCAGTTATAGAAAAACATGCCGATTGAAATTAACAAGATTGCAATTAGAGAAGCAAAAAGCTGTGGAACAGCATGTGAAAAAGTATGTTCCATGTCCGTACAGTCATCCATAATGGTAGCTGTAAGGTCTGAAAGATTCTTCTCTCCGAAAAAAGCCAATGGCAATATACGTAACTTCTCTGCCAATGACACTCGGCGTATTGCACTTTCGTCATAGACCGAAGTAAAAGTACTGTTATACTGGAAAAAGCCTATCACATACATTACTCCCATAAAACCTATGCCAAGCAATCCATAGTAAAATAACCCATGAACAGGTGACGTTTCGGAAACAAGCAAAGGTTTCAGCCAATCATCCAAAAACAGGAAAACATAAACAGCTGGCAGCATCAGTGCCAGATCCAACAGTGTAGTAAACAGTACACCTCTCAGAAAATCTTTAGCTCCCTGGTATGACAGGGCAAAGCGTCGTTGTATGGTTTTAATCATGATTATTATCCTCCTTTCTGCTAATAGTCCAGCTTGCGGAACGGTTATATTCATTCCACATTGCCGCATAAATTCCCTTCTTTGCCAAGAGCTCCTGATGAGTTCCTTCTTCTACTATTTTCCCATTATCTACTACAAGAATACGGTCAGCATCAACTACAGTTGACAAGCGGTGAGCAATCTTCAGAACAGTTTTTCCACGAGTCAATTCTTTCAGAGCATGTTTAATAAGTACCTCATTCTCCGGATCGGCAAAAGCCGTAGCTTCATCAAGTACCACAATAGGCGCATCTTTAAGAATGGCACGTGCCAGTACAATACGTTGCTGTTCACCACCAGACAAGTAAGTACCTTCAGCCCCAATTTTTGTTTGCAATCCATCCGGCAAACGGTCTATAATTTCCCTGCACTGTGCCGCATCAATCGCACGGTTTACTTCTTCTTTTGTAGCATTTGATTTGCCGTAAATGAGATTTTCCCATAAGGTCGTTTTAAAAAGATGAGCCTGCTGGAAAACGAAGGCAATACTGTCCATTAATGACTTTTTAGAAATATCCCGTACATTTACACCGCCTATACTAATCCGGCCTTCCTGCGCATCCCAGAAGCGTGGAAGCAGACGGGCTATTGTCGTTTTTCCACTGCCGGAAGCCCCCACTAGAGCATAAGTCTGACCTTGGGGAAGTTTAAAACTGATGTTGTCTATGACCTTTTGTTCGGTACCCGGATAAGAAAAAGAAACATGTTCGAACATTATATCAAACTGTTTGGGCTTTTGTGAATTATCCGTTTCCTTCAGCACTTCATAATTCAGTAGATCTTCTAACCTGTTTATCGCTTCTCCTGCTTGCCCCGTAGCTTGTTGGAGATACATGCTTTTCATAATACTTTGTGAAAAAAGAGGTGTAAGCAGAATAAAGAGGAAGAAATCTACTAGTACTGATACAGGCTCATCTCCACGCCCTATCATCAGTATGGAAACAGGAGCCAGAAAGAAGGCAAAGCCATTGATAATTACCGTATAGAATGTCATAGGATGACACCACATACGTGTGTATGCAGTTACCATTCTATTATAATTCATAATACTAAGATGAAAATTCTTAAAAGAATAAATGGTCTGTTGAAATACTTTTACTACAGGAATACCACGCACATATTCGACAGCTTCCGTATTCATTTCTTCCAGCGCAGTCATGTATTTACTCATGAATTCCCGTCCATTTCCGTTCATCATGTAAGTCATTAAGCCCATCGCTACCAGTACGGGGACAAGACAGGCCAATCCCAACTGCCAGTCAAAAGCAAAAATAAGTACCGTAGTCAACAGAGGCATCAATACCGTAGCCGCCAGATCAGGTAACTGGTGTGCCAGAAAAGTATGTGTAATACTGGCATTGTCATCAATAATCTTACGGATACGTCCGGATGTATTTTGATCAAAAAAACCGAGCGGCATAGCTACTACACGTTTCATCGCATCACGCCGGATATTGCTTTCCACACGAAAAGCAGCCAGATGTGAAGCCATCAATGCAGCAAAATAAAGTAAAACACCTCCCACGGCCAAACCAGCTGCCCACCAGGCATAAACCATCATATCCGTATTGCAAGTAGTTTCCGGTACAAGTAATTCTTTTACAATAAGCCATATCAATATGTACGGCACCAATCCTGCCAACGCACTAAGAGCCGACAGAATGAGGGACAAAGGAAAAAGAATCCGTCGCTGTCCCATATAACCCTGTAATTTTTTTAAAGTTCCCATTATTATATTATTTTCTCGCAACTATACATATATTCTCTTTCTTTTTATCTGCTTTTACTTCATTAAATCCAACAGACAATAAACAAGACTCCATTTCTTCAATGGTATGTATATTCATCCCATCAATAAGATCTGTCCATATGGTATTTGTCGGGTCAGCCATTTCATTGCATATCATGAAAAGTCCACCAGGTTTCAATACCCGGATTACTTCTCTGAAAGCAACGGATAAATCACCCCAAAAATAAACAGTCTCGAATGCTGTAACAAGATCAAATGTCATGTCTGAATAAGGCAGTAAATCAGCCCGTCCCTCGTCTATGAAACAGCGCCTTCCTAACATTCGACGGTTTTTATTCCGTGCAAAAACAACACTTTCATTAGAAGCATCCAATCCATAAACTATACCATCAGGACAGCGACGAAGTATTTCAGCAATGTTAGCTCCGCCCCCACAACCGATATCAAGCACTACCCAGTTTGCCTGCCATTCAAGATGTGACATCCCCCATTCAGCAAGCCGTGCATGACCACGGTTCATGCCGAATAACATCATTTTTCCTAAAAAACCGTGTGGTTTCTGAGTATTCTGTAATATCTTTTTAAATAAGGATTTATTTTTCATATGCTGTCTAAGTTTATTTATACTATTCTATATCCCAACATAGAACTGAATTTAAAACATAACCAAGGTATCCGCCCCAATACATAGCCAAAGAAAAATCCCCAGCGTGAACGGAAAAACTTCATATAATTGGCTTGCTCAATAAGTTGCAATTCTGGTATCCATTTTTCAATGACATGTCCGTCATCCAGACCAAAACGAACCTGAACTTTATGTTCACGAAGTGAATCCGGCCTTACTCCATGACGGCTCATCATAGTACCGCATACGTCAAACCACAATTCTCCACCCTCAAAGCGTCCTGAAACATTACGCAGAAAAGTACGTACCTGTTTTTCATAAAAGTACATCAGTACCCCCTCTACGATAAAAATAAACTCACTATTTGGATGTAACACCTTCAATTCATCCATCCAATCTGTATCTAACAATGAAGCTGCAATATAGTGTTCATTGTTCGCTTCCGGCATCAACTTGCGACGAAGTTCAATAACTTCAGGTAAGTCCAATTCGTAAAAAACTGTATTATCGTAAATTCCAATACGTTTTGCACGCGTATCAAGTCCACACCCCACATTTACAACCACAGGATTAATATGCGTTTTTACAAAAGATCGTACGGCATTGTCAAAATACCATCCACGTACCACACATCCGATTTCGCTGAGTTTTGCTCCCTCAAGTACTGCATAATTATAATCTATACTTTCAACCAGTTGCTCTGCCATTAAATCTTTTAATATGACATCTCTACGTTTGCTTTCCTTAGCCCGCATATATAACGGAATAAGTAAAGTTTCAGCTACTACATTTTTAAATTCATGTTTCTGTTTCATTATCTCATTATTTAGATTATCCAAAAAAGAACAATATTCAATTTTGTTCAAAAAAAGAGGGTGTGTCAAAATTCATTTTTTGAAAAAATGAACTTATAATTTGAAATTTGAGCACCCTAAAAGAGTAAAAAAGGGCCGCATCATTACTCAATACAGAGTTTGATACGGCCCCTTTTAAATATTATAGTTATAATCTGTAACTTTAGGGAGTAGTCATTTTAGTTTTGACACACCCTCTTTTCTTATTAAATATATTTTCTTTTTATATTTCATGTCACTGTATTTCTTTTTTGCAAAAATACCATTCATACATATATATTACAATACCTAAAAATAATGATTTTTTCATCTAACCATGTAATTAATAATAGATTTGCATATTAAGAAAAAAAAGTTCTTTTCCGTCATGGCAATTTTCTACCTGAATCTTATCCTCACGTGATAACCATCCGATTGCTGCACATAACTCACGATCACTCATACCTAAAGTCTCTTTAAGACTCTCATAATTCCATTTACTACCGTCTGATAGAACGCGCCACAAAATACCGGCGTTTTTCCCAATCTGTTTTTTATCCATCTTCTTTATTATTTAATTAAACTTGTCACAAACTTTTCACATTTCGCGACATGTCTTCCAACCGGAAATTTCAAATCTAATATATTCATTGACTATTTTCTCCATGCTGCTATATTCTACTCCGTGCATAAGCAATTCTTCAATGAGAGTAAACATCCAGACACAGTGCAGGTGTATAAAGAAATCTGAAATGTCAATGTTTATTTCAGGATGTAAAATCTTCTGCTTTTCAAAATAACTTCTTACAAAAAAAGTGGATTTCTCCGTGAACTCTTCCTTGAAGTTCTGGAGCGAGGAACCATTCGCTTTAAAAAAGAGTATGGAAATCTCTTCGCCATGCTTATTTATTATTTTAAGATATTCAGAAACAGCAATAGTTCGTTAAAAATTAGCCAAGCCTAAGCGGCTTTGGCGGTAAATAAAATG
>ENA-ORVB01002448-ORVB01002448.1-human-gut-metagenome-genome-assembly--contig:-NODE-2448-length-10246-cov-2.67177_pt1 | contig 10246 bp, 6 predicted proteins | sample MGYA00242090_ERZ509231 | MGnify/ENA primary metagenome ERZ509231 (study PRJEB26280, sample SAMEA2338798) | human gut metagenome | biome: human gut; feature: human-associated habitat; material: faeces...
AGTTCAGAGCATTGAGGCAGGCAATTATACAGGCGGCTTTGCCGGAAGAACCGGGGCGTCGAGCCTTGCGTCAGCAGGAGGTCTGGACATTCTTGGTCTTGTAAAGCTCAATAACGTATTGTCGCTGGCAGACGGAATACAGGTTACTATAAAGAACAGCGAGATTACAGGTGTTGACAGTGGACTGACGGTTCTTTCTGATGGAACAGCGGCTTTGACAGATGGAGAAGATTTTACAGCCGGAGGCTTTATCGGAGAATCGGTGGCCTCTGTGGTGGAAGCTTCCCATGTGAGAAATGTAAAATCTGTTACTGCAAAACATAGTGATACAAAAGGCAGCTATGCAGGCGGTTTTGTGGGACGATCCCACACGGGAGGCCTGGCTGGCCTTGCGCAGGAGGATGAGGAGGGAAATCTGAAGCTTCCAGGTATTTTAGAGGTGGATTCCCTGCTGAATTTAGTACCTTACCTGCTTCCGAAGTATACGGATACGACCGTAACCTTTGTATCGAATGAAGGTGAACCGCAGGTAGATGGACAGCTTGCAGGCGGCTATGCCGGAGCGATGCAGAGCGGAAAGGTGGATAACAGCACAAGTGCAGAAGCTTATGCGGTCTATGGACTGGAACAGGTCAAGGGCGAATCCCATGCAGGCGGCTTTGCCGGAAAAGTGGATGCCGGAGCGACCGCTTCCTCAGACGGCTTAAATCTTCTGGGCGGTATTTTAAATCTGGATATTGGCCAGCTGCTCAATGTGCTGCAGGTTTATATCCCGATCATCCAGTCGGCGGGCGTAAAGTCGGCTGATAAGGGCTTTACGGTAGAGGCAACAGACCCAGACAGCTATGCCGGAGGATATTTAGGATATGGCGGCGGTGTGCAGATTAAGGACTCGAATGTAACATCCTTAAAGCATACGAAAGTAACCCCGCCAGGGGACAGTCTGGAATCTGCAAACGGCGAAAGCTATTTTACAGGAGAATCCCAATACGCGGTCAAGGGCGGAAAATACGCCGGAGGATATGCGGGCTGCGTAGATATCGATTCTGCTGCAGCAGTGGGCGGCGGCTTAAAGCTTCTTGGAAATATTAAGCTGGCGAACCTTCTGGAAGCGCTGAATGTGGTTGCATCCACCATTGAAAATTCTGACGTTACCGGCTGCGTGGGCGGTTATTCCGTACTGGCAGACGGCAGCGATGATAACAATAATAATCTGGGAAAAGCCGGAGGCTTTATCGGTGAAATGTCCGGTACGATCATCAAAAACAGTGATGCAAACCTGTTTGCTTATGTCATTGGACGGGAAGCGGCAGGCGGCTATGCCGGTCTTATGGAGCCGGGAAATGTTGCTTCGGTCTTAGAGGATGCCAGCATTTTAGACGGGCTTTTAGATGTGACAGACAGCCTTGCCAATCTGGTGCAGTCCTTTATTCCGATTATTGAGGACAGTGAGACGACCAGCGTCCCCTGCGGCGGCGCAGTTCGGGCGGACGGCCTGACTGATACCCTGTGTGTGAGAGGTCTTGCCGGAGGCTATGTGGGCTACAACCACGGTGGAAGAATCTTAGGCAATGCGGCAGAAGGCGGCAAGGAATGTGCCGCTGTCCGGATTCGTTCCGTATACGGCGGCGAATTTGCCGGAGGCTTTACCGGACTTATGGAGACGGCAGATCTGGCAGGAACCGGAAACCTGAAGCTTTTATTCGGGCTCTTAGAGACCAGCAATGTGCTTAGCCTTCTGGGGGCTGTCTATCCGACAGAAACCAATACAGCTGTTTACGGCCCTCTCAGAAAAATGGATATGGAAACATGGAACAAGTGGGCGGCAGCGGTCGGAAGCAACGGCGTTTACGGGGATCAGTTCCCGAATACACCTGTCGACACAGAGGAGGAGCTGAAAGCACTCATTAGACAATACGCTTACGGCTACAATGTCAAGGCGGGAAGAACCAGTGTCGGAACGCAGGATATGGAGGCGGGTGCAGCAGGCGGCTATGTAGGCCGGATGAAGGCCGGAGTGGTTACGAACGCTCATGCCTGGGATGCGAAAAGCGTCATTGCCTATACCAGCGCCGGAGGCTTTGCCGGAGAGATGAAAACCGGCGGCGTTGCTGAGGTGGGAAAGGTTTCCCTGTTGGGACTGGACATTACCGGTTCTATCAGCGCAGTGCAGACCTTTGTTCCAGTTATCAGGAATTCCGATATTACCGGCTTCCAGTCAGGAATGACGGTGAAGGCGACGGGAATCCCGGCTAAGGATTCTACATTTAAAATAGAAAAGGTCGGCTATGCCGGAGGCTATGTAGGCCATATGCTGGGCGGACAGATCTGGGGCAACTGGTCTGAGGCAAGTACGTTCAGCGCAACAGACGCTGAGCCGGATCCGAATAATAAACGCTGCTTTGTAGCGAATTTAAGAAAAGTAGAAGGCACAAAGGCCGTAGGCGGCTTTGCAGGGCAGATTGACCCGGCGAGCGCGGCGGCTCTGGATACAGCCAGCAGCGGCGGCCTGTTGGGCGGACTGCTTCAGAACCTGATTAAAACCCCAGGCGATTTACTGTCCCTGCTGAATACAACGATTTCTACCGTGCGGGGCGCAGACGTCAGCGCATGGGATGATTGGGGAATTGTGATTAACGGCGCTTATACGGACGGCTCCAACAATACTGCCTATGCAAAGGCGGCCGGAGGCTTTGCCGGAGAAATCAACGGCGCAGTTATCGGAGAAAGAGATAAGCCGAATAATGGCATTCATGTAACAAATATCAGAAGCGTTACAGGCGGCGAGTATGCCGGAGGATTTTTCGGTCTGGCAGACGTATCCGCAGTATTGCAGGTAAGTGATGAAGGAAATACAAGCATCCTGGCGGCTCTCCTGACCCTTGGAGGCACAAGCGTACTGGATGCCTTCCGAACTTATGTCTATGATTCCGATGTGTCAGGCGCAAAAGATGCAGGTCTGGAGGTGCAGGCAAGAGACAGCAAAAAGACAGAATATGTCAATGACCCTGTTTATTCCGGTTCAGCCGGAGGCTTCGGCGGAGCGCTGTTAAACGGCTCCGTAAAAGATTCCGAGGTAACGAACCTACGTAAGGTCAATGGCATGAACTATACCGGCGGATTTATTGGCCATCTTGGTAAGAGCGGTACGGTAGATTTGGACAATCTGGGCGCATTAGGAGATTTACTGAGCGCAGGTGCAGGAGTGCTGGATATCTTCGGTTCTCATGTGGATAGGTGCAGGGTTTCCGGCGTGACAGACGGCTTTACCGTACACAGCGACAACACCATAGATAAGAAGGATAAATCAGAAATTGCCGGAGGCTTTACCGGTTATGCAGATTTGGGCAGACTGTCCAAAAATGAAGTGACCGGATTAAAGCAGGTAACAAGCGGCCAGATTGCGGGCGGCTTTGCAGGAAAGACGACGTTTGCTTATCTGGCAGATATTAAGCTGGATTCTGAGCTGGTCAAGGGACTCGTGAAAGCTGTGAATCAGATTTTAAAGGCCCTGCAGCTGGATAATTTGCAGAAGGGCGACGTAATTAAGATTGATTTGGGAATTATTACGGTCGAGGCTCTGTATGACGGAGAGCTGGTATCTTTAAATCTACTGGGTCTGGATATTAAGGTTGGCCTGGCAAAGGATAAGAGCCTTGCTACCATTTATATCGGCGACAGCAAGATAGAGATCGACTGCTCTGAGGACGGAACCATTGATGAGGAAAGCCTGAAAAATGAAATCAACATTTCACTGATTAAGGCAAACCGGACAAAAATCGATTCCTGTACGGTGACTGGTGTGGATATCGGCTATGACGTCTACGGCGGCGGCGCAGGAAACCGTGGAAACGGCACAGGCGAATACGGCATTGCCGGAGGCTTTGTAGGCTGGAACAACGAAGGTCTGCTTGAAAAGAATAACATGTACTTCGCGGACGTTGTCCGTGGCGCAAAGGATCTGACCGGCCCCTTTACCGGAAAATCAAGCCTGAAATCCAACTGGGAATTTAACGATGTGGCAGGCATTGAAGGCAATGAAAACTATTACCAGATTTATCGGGACGGAGATACCGCCTATGAAAAGCTGCTCGGCAAATCAGACAATGAGCTTCAGGACATATATGAGACAACGGATGCATGGAAGAATGTTTATACCATCCGCCATATGACGGAAAACAAGGTTGTGAAGTTTACGGATCTGAAGGATGCTGTGATGAGCAGCAATGCAGAAGGAGTAGAAGATTTACTTGCCAATGTTTATCAAGAAGATGGCGCTATGGCGGTGCTTATGAACAATACTCCTACCGATCCTACGGAGCCCGGCGGAGGTCCGGCAGTTCCGGATATCCAGGATCCCTGTAAAGACCTGATTGAGCTGAGGCTGGAAAAGGTGTGGAAGGGAGATAAGCCGGAGGATCGTCCGGATGCAGTTGTGTTCTATATTACAAGAAGTTATGAAGTAAATGGAGAGACAATCAAGGACGAAAACTTTAACAAGGAAGTTACCCTGACTGCGAAAGACGCCATCACAGAGGATGTGTGGGAAAAGATCCTTTCTGAACCAGAGTATACCGCATACCATGTGGGCGAAGATGGAAAGCATTATTATTATACTTATCATATTAGTGAAACTGTGCTGGATGGTTACACGACTGAGATTACATATTCTGAAGGAGACAAATACCAATACAGTATCACAGTTACCAATACGAAGAACTGGTTTGACCACGTTCTTCCAGAAACAGGCGGCATGGGAGTCACCTGGATTTATGCGGTAGGAATTCTGCTTCTGGCATTTTATGGCATCATGGAGTACAGGAAGAGAAGATGCCAGAATGCAGAGTTACTATAAATTCAAAACAAAGGAAAAAGGAGAAACAAAAATGAGAGCTATGAAAAAAGCGACCAAAAGAATGATAGCACTGTTTCTGACTGCTATCATGACACTGGCAATGGCAGCGACGTCCTTTGCCACAATGACAGAGCCGATGCCGGCAGCAGCAACACAAAAAGGAAACCTGACAGTAAAGGTAAATGAGAAGAATACGTTGGAGGGTCAGACGATCAGCTTATATAAGTTATTTGAATTATCTGTAAGCGGTGAAAACTATGCGTATACCGTTAATCCAAAGTATGAGAACCTTTTAAAAGAAGTTTTAAAGATAACCGAGGATACGGTAACAAGTCAGAAGTATTATGAGGCGATTGGAAAATTAAGCGGAGAGGATCTTCAGAACTTTGCAAATGATTTTACTAAAGCTGCATTACAGAAAAAGCCTGCAATCGATGCTGATAAGGTAACTGATAAGCTTGGCGATGTTAAGGAGTATGTATTTAATGAGTTGGATTATGGATATTATCTGGTATACCAGACAGGATTAAAGGAATTCCAGTCTTCATTAAGGCATGTAAAAGATGCGGAAAATGTAGTTGAATTAAAGGGTGAGGCTCCCAGCATCGAGAAAACAGCAAATACAGAAACTGTTGAAATCGGTCAGGTTGTAACCTATACCATCAAAGGAACCATTCCGGATACAACAGGCTATGAGTCTTATGTTTATAAAATTCATGATACCCTGACAGATGGTCTTGATTTTGTAACGGATGCTCAGGGTGAGACACAGGCTACTAATCCTTATCTTGTATCTGTAAAGATTGGTGATAATGTGGCTACAGAACAGTCTGCTACTTTAAGCGGAGAAGGTAACCGTACAATGGAATTAGATCTGTCTAAGTGGATCAAAGACAACCAGGAAAGCAAGGGACAGGCGTTTACCGTTACCTACTATGCAAAAGTAAATAAAGAGGCTGTAGTTGAGACAAACAACAGCGCTTCCTTAGAGTATGGTAACAATCAGGGGGACACAACTACCACAACTCCGTCTGTGGTAAACACACCAACCTATCCGCTGAATATTAATAAAGTAATTGCGGGCGGAAACACTATGCTGGCAGGCGCAACCTTCCGTTTATATAAAACTGAAGAGGATGCAAAGGTGGCTAATGATAATGCAATCAAAGTAACTGAAGGCACCCCAGAAGGAAGCTATACCGTTGCAGAAGATCAGACAACAGAAAAGAATATGAATATGGTCACTGTAGGTAGCGCGGTAGGAGAGGGATACAACTTACACCTGAACGGCCTTGCAGCAGGAACCTACTGGTTAGTGGAGACTGAGGCACCGGCAGGCTACAACAAGCTGACAGCTCCGATCAAGGTAACGATTACAAAGAGTGGAGATACAGATGTAAACAACTGGGAATTAAGCAAAGATGATGCACCGGAAACTGATAAGATCATCGACGTCGAGAACAGCAGTGGAACCATCCTTCCTGAGACTGGTGGTATGGGTACCGTTCTCTTCACGGTAGTTGCTGTGGTAATGATTCTGGGCGTAGCTCTTAGCTTTATCAGAAGCAGAAAAATTGAAGAGTAATATTTTTTGAAATTCTTTAAAATGGTCCGATACCTTACAAAATTCGTAAGGTATCGGACTAATATGGTATAACAGCAGGGAGAATGAAATGAGTAAGAAACAGGAAAAAAAGAAAAAGAAGAATAGAAAGTTACAGGATGCAATTCGGATTTTAGTTTTGCTGATTGCATTCTCCGTACTGTTATATCCGACGGTCAGTAATTACCTTTATCAAAAAAACCAGTCAAGGGTTATTTCCTCCTATGATGAGGAGGCAGTAAAGCACAGCGGAGAGGAAAATGAAAGGATGCTGGCAGCTGCCAGAGCCTACAATCAGGAAATGCTGAGCAATATCGAGCTTTTGGATCCCTTTGGGCCAGGAAAAAAGGAAGTCAATGAATACTATCAGAGTATTCTGAATGTCAATGGTTCTGGAATGATGGGATATATCCGAATTCCGATTATTAAAGTAGAGCTTCCCATTTACCACGGAACCAGTGAGTCTGTTTTACAGGTAGGAGTAGGACATTTTGAAGGAACCTCTCTTCCTGTTGGAGGAGAAAGCACACATTCCGTTCTCACTGGTCACAGGGGACTTCCCTCCAAGCTTTTGTTTACGGATATGGATAAGCTGAAGGAAGGGGACGTTTTCTATATTAAAATACTGGGAGAAACCTTTGCTTATGAGATTGACCAGATCCTTACAGTGCTGCCGGAGGAAACGGATGCTTTGACCATTGAAGCGGGGAAGGATTATGTGACTCTTGTAACCTGTACTCCCTATGCTGTAAATACACACCGTCTTCTTGTGAGAGGTCATCGAATTCCATATGAGGAGGCTGTGCAGGTAACGGCAGATGTTACGGTAGAGGCGGAGCTGCCCTTCCAGGTAAAGATGCTGATAGGCGCAAGTGTACTTTTGGTTGTAATTTTTACAGTATCCTGTATCTATGCGGCGGGAAAGAAGAGAAAGAAAGCAGCAGAAGAAGAGATAGAAACCAGGAGGGATGAACATGTTTAATCACAGACTGAATCTGAAAAAGCTTGTATGCGGCTGTCTCCTGATAGTTGGATGTCTGGTTCCGGCTATAAGCGGGCTGGCAGCGGAGGCTGGTTCCATTCAAATATCGTATCATGGCAGGACGGATGATGAGACGGTTGTTTTATCTGATACGCCTTTTGTGCTGTATCATGCAGGAGGCTGGAGCGAGGGAGGCTGGACGTTATCGGAGGATTTTCAGGGGTCAGGAGTGTCGCTGGAGAATCCAGATTCCTCAGAGAGGAAAGAACAGGCGGAAAAGCTTTATGCCTATGCGGTGAAGGAGAAGCTGCAGGGAAGGGAGCAGAAGACAGATAAGGCGGGAATTACGAAATTTGAAAATCTGGAAAAAGGGCTTTATCTGATTGCACAGACCCGGAAAATCAGGAAGGGCGACCTGGAATTTTACTCCTCTCCTTTTCTGGTTTGTATGCCAGGAACTGAAAATGGAGAAGAGGTATGGGAGCTGATCATAGAGCCTAAGAGTGAATGGAACGATATTGGTTCCGGAGGCGGAGATTCTGAAGGAGGCGGTTCCGGAGGTGGCTCCGGCGGAGGTTCTGGAAGCGGTTCCGGAGGCGGAAATCCTGGCGGAGGCTCTGGCGGCGGAACAACAGTTGTACCCGGCGGCGATCCGATTGAAACCAGTCCGGCAGAAGAGAGTGAACCTCTTCCATCACTGGAAGAAGCAAATGAGATTGCCAGGAATGGAGAAACACCAAAAACGGGAGATACCTCTTTGCTGGAAATCTGGGTTGTTGTGCTTGCAATCAGTGCGGCAATTATAGGACTTTTAGGATGGCTGATTGTGCGCATCAGGATTTCCGAAGACAGAGATACAAGTTATTCTGAGACAGATAAGAAAACAAAGAAGAGATAATTGACTTTGGTATGAAAGACGGGGATGTGTGCAATGCTCCCCGTTTTTTCATTGGGAGATGATTTGGATATGAATAAGAAGAAAAAAACAAATTTAAAGAAAATGCTGATCTTCCTTTTGGGCAGTTTTGTGCTGCTGTTTTGTATATCGGCTTTTCAGGTAGTAAGGATTTTCAGCAATTTGCAGGAGGAGGAGAAAGAATTTGCTGCTTTATCTGCCTGGAAATCGGAAGCTTATACACCGGAAAATCCTGCAGATCATACAGCGGCAGCAGGAATATCGGGAGATGGGGAAGGGAGAATGTTGGAGGCCTATGAGGCCCTCTATCAGAAAAATCCGGATCTGGCAGGCTGGCTTCGTATTGACACAACAAAGGTGAACTATCCGGTTATGTTTACGCCAGAGGATCCGGAATATTATCTGCACCGATCCTTTGATAAGGAAAACTCTGTAAGCGGAGTTCCATTTATTGGAGAAGGCTCTTTTGCAGACAGCACCAATATTATGATATACGGTCATAATATGAAAAATGGAACGATGTTTGCGACGCTTTTGAAGTACGCTCAAAAGGAGTTCTGGAGAGAACATCCGGTGATACAGTTTGATAATTTATATGAAGAAAACATGTATGAAATTATCGGGGCCTTTTACAGTAAGGCATACCTGCAAGAGGAATCGGGAGTTTTTAAATATTATCAATATCCCGATTTAAGTACTCCGGAATTATTTGATGAATATTATGCGCAGGTAAAAAAGGCTTCTTTATATGACACAGGGATAGAAGCTGAGTTCGGAGAACAGCTGCTTACATTGTCAACCTGCAGCTATCATGTGAAAGACGGGCGTTTTGTAGTGGTTGCCAGAAAAATGAGGAATTAGGTCTGACTGTACTGGCAGACCTAATTCCTCATGGCTTTTTTCTCATGATTTTTTCCAAACCATCGTATATTCTTTTTCCCCTGTAGCTTCCTCCATTCCTTCTGACAGGATGGAAAAGTCCTCTCTGTCATAGAATGCGGCTGCCCGTGAGTTTTTCTGATAAACATTCAGAGAAAGCGTGTCATATTTCTGCTTCGCATAAGTCAAAAGCTGCCTTCCGATTCCGCAGGAACGGCAGTTTTTGGCTACGAAAATTCCGGCAATATAATTGTCTATCATGCCAAGAAAGCCCAGTATCTTTTCGTCTGTAACATAGACAAAAACCTTTGACTGGAGCAAGGCCTTTTGTACCTCGTGAAAATGAGAGCGCCAGTAACCATCCGGTACAAACGGATGCGCGTCTTCATTTCCAGAAAGCCATATCTTCATAACCTGTTCAGTATCTGATGTCTGAAATTCTCGAATCATGGTTTTTCTCCTTATATTTATAACATCATTTCCAGATGTTTTTTTAATCCGTCACGATATTTCTTTGTAAGAGCTAAATATTGCTGCTGTTCTTCTGGTGTCCACTCATTCCAGATCCTGTTTTCAATCTCATGGAGAGGACGTATTTTTTCTAATGAAAATTGTTCGCCTTTTTCAGTCAGGCAAAGAATGGTATTTCTGCCTTTCCCCTGCTCCAGATATACGATGTCCTCTTTTTCTAATCTGCGGACAGCAGAATTGATTGTCTGGCGGCTGATACCTGTAAGCTTGCTTATCTCGCTTTGCAGGCATTTTCCGCCTTTCTCGCAGAGTACATATAAAATATTTTGAACGCTGTCTGAAATACCCATTTTCACAGCTGCTTCATGGTATAAAGCATTGATTTCTCCGGCTAAATAGGTATATTGCTCTCTTTCCAGGTAGTGCATAGCTTCACCTCTTGTCTGATTTCGTACATTATGTATTATATCCGATTTCGTACATAAGTCAATAGCCTTTTTGAAATAAGGCTACCGCAATCCCACTGGCTTTAGACGGTGG
>ENA-ORVB01002451-ORVB01002451.1-human-gut-metagenome-genome-assembly--contig:-NODE-2451-length-10230-cov-3.457_pt1 | contig 10230 bp, 12 predicted proteins | sample MGYA00242090_ERZ509231 | MGnify/ENA primary metagenome ERZ509231 (study PRJEB26280, sample SAMEA2338798) | human gut metagenome | biome: human gut; feature: human-associated habitat; material: faeces...
CAGGATTCTTACCGCATTTTTAATCAGGATTGCGAACTTGTTTCGCAATTACCTATTATATCAATATGATTGCAGTATTTACGAAGTCTGTTGGCAATTGCTATAGGAGTGATATGTTTACCATTTTGGAAGAAAAGGAAATCATCATCATAACAATTATGTTCTGTATTATTATCCATAATAATTTTTATGATTCGCCTTGCTTCTTCTGTCAGATATACATACCGATTTCCGGCAGACGTTTTTACATGCTCTACAGTAGTCCATGATGTTGGATACCAGGTGCCGTCTGGACGTTGACGTTCTACCTTCTGTGCCATACGCTGTATATGAAGATACTTGCCATCTTTACAAAGGTCAGTTGTTTTAAGTGCTGTCAATTCTCCTAACCGCACACCAATTTGAAAAGCAAGCGGAATTGCCAATGCTGCTGTATATCCATTTTTATAGAAATCTTCCCATGCCTCTGCTTCAATCATAGGCTGCTCCGTAATCAGAAAAACCTGTGTTTCGTCATCTGGTTTTTTGACCTTACGGAATAATTTTCCATCTATTTTAAAAGAATTATAAATATTTGTTGGAATCCATTCATGCTCTGCTGCATATTCCAATATATGACGAATAATTACAGCCATATTGTAATATTGCTTTTTGGTCAGAGACTTTTCACGAATTTTTGTCAAAGCCCATTCTTTCAAAAATGCCTTTGTAAATTTTGTAATATCTTTATCAACAATGGAATCTGTTTCATAATAGAGTTTCCAGTCATTGTCAATCCGGCGAATATAAGTAGAAGCTGTGGTTTCCAATGATTTAACTTTTAACCATTGAGGATATAGTTTTCGCAACGTAATTATTTCCTGAGCTTCGTCTTTTTTCTGTTCAAGATAAAAAGCTATAATCTTTTGTTCCAGACGTTCCTGTGTAGAAGCGGATATTGCTCTACGCCCCTTGGGTTTGTCCTTCGCTGGAAGATAAGTTAAATATACGCCTTTGTCGTTCTGCCAGATATGATAAAAGTTTTCAATGTGCTCGTTTAAGATTGCTTTCTCTAATTTCTGTTGTTTTGTCATTTCTATTAGTTCGGAAAGCTCTTCCGTATCGAGTTCCATTATATCACACTGTTCAAGTAAAGACCATACGGCTGTGGCCGTTTGGCTGTTGCATTGTATTTTTTTATGCAAAAAGTACCATCCTTTCGAGATGATACAGCTTGCAAATAAACTGGAACAGAAAAACTCTAAGAAGGTTATTTGCAATTTAAAAAGGTTATTTGTATGATAATTTTTTTCAGGTTAGTTTATCATAAAAAAGCAAGTTGTATCGTTTATTTATTATTATGTGTTAAAAGGAGATTTCCCTACAGGTATAAAACCATCTGGATGATAAACACGTTGCCTTAAATCCTTGTAATTACTATACTCACATGCAGGAATAGATACATGCAGATAATGGCCACTTTCATCCCGATAGTGATAAACAATCTGATTGAGCCGTCGTAATAGCTGAGAAATCCTGTCTCGTTCCTGTCTGGACGATTCAACCATAAAGGAATATACCTCATCAGGTGGGTATACAGAAGTTATATGAACCTCATTCCAAAGAGAATAGGAGTTCGCATATCTGCAATGAATTTGTACTTTATAGCAATCCAGATAGTTTAATAATTGCTGGAATTTCATGGTTCCTTTAAATTCATCCATAAAAAGGATTGGTTCTCCGCAATAGAGATCAAATCCTCCTATATCATAATCGGTAAGAAGATAGACATTATCCTCACCAAATTGTTGACAAAGGTTTACATATGTATAGGATTTTCCGGTTCCGCTTTCTCCTACATGCCAAAATACACGAACATCCCGTTTGATAGGTGTTTCCTTGCTCCGCTTTGCAAAGAAGGCTTTTCTAATAAGAGTCTCATAAGCCCGATACTCAATACTAAGATCCATAATCTGATTTGGAGTCAAACCAGCAAGAATTAGTAGTTCTATCTCCTTCAAATCATTTCGACGTCCCTGTTGTGCGGTAATGGTTCCAGTGTATTGTGCAGGAACAATAATGGTATGCTCTTTTTCAGCGAATTTTCCGCGTTTTTCTATGTAGTCTTCCGCTTGCTGTTTGTTTCCCCTTGTAGGTTCTATATGGATGCCAGGATATAATTTCTGCACAGCAGAAAAACGTGTTTTTGCAGGATCTTCTAAAACCATGTGCAGATGAGGTGTTCCAGAGTCCCCGATTTCATAGTTGATGGCACAACTGCGTTGTGGCTTGTTCTCACACCACATAGTAATTGCTTTTTTTACAATATCTTCTGGTGATAAATCAGAAAAACAATCCAGTTTTTCTGGATTATTGAGAACCGCAAACCATGAGCGAGACTGTTCAGTGCTTTTCGGTAGATTTGATGGTTCTGGCATAATAAGTTCCTTTCTGGTAAAATGTCCCATAAAGTCCGTTTGTCCCACAGTTTGTCCCAGTAGAATGTCGGAACAATTATTGTAAAAGGTATGAGAATATAAGGATTTTATGAGAATGTATAATAGTGAATGTATTTGTCCCAGACGTTGGGGTAATACTAACCCAACGTCCATAGAGAGCAGACGGCGTTGCCGCCTGCTCGGCAGACCTACGGCGCTTGCTCCGCAGCGTCTTCGGTCTGCTGTATTTGTCGGATAAGCGTCTGTAATGTGGGTTGGCAATCTAAATAGTGGCTGATAGTTTCCATTAATTTGCGTTGCTCTGGAATCCAGGGAACAATGATTTCCTGTGCGCCATTTTGGCCATCAATTAATGCAATGCCCTGTCCAGCACTATAATTTCGGTTACTGGTTAATTCTTCACCGGCAAATAACATTTGCTTCTGTTCTTTGCTTTGCCGTCCGAAGGAAACAATACTTTGGAATTGTTCACGGCTTCCGGCACTGAAATTGGAACTATCTGCGCGCTGTACCATAAGAAAGATTCCGATTCCGTTCCCGATTCCTCGGCCGAGAGCGAGAACTTCACCTATTTTTGACATGAGTTCATTTTTCTTCTTTTTATCTATGGTTTCCATATATGTGAGAAGTCCAAACCATTCCTCGATTACTAATGTAATATGGGGAATATTGAAATTGGAATGAACTCTCATCAACGAATATAATTCATAAAAATCATGGATCATAGAAATTGCATGATCAGCATATGTATAAGAAGAATTATCACGTAAATAGGAATATTCTGTCCCTGCTTTAAAATCGCATATATACAGTAAGCTTTCCTGAATGTTCAAGATATGATAAGCATACCATAAAAAAGACTGCGATTTTCCGCTGCCTGATTTCCCAGTGATAAGAACATGGGGATTTTTTGACAGTGTTGTTTCCACAGGGATTTTCATTCGATAGTGCTCCCATTCGTTCAGACAATACCCTAATATCATAAGAATCTCCTTCGTCAGATATGCTCAATTAAATTGTGATCTATTTCTGATGCGTCTGGAATTGATTTCAGCTTTCGATATGCTTCGCTGTCAAAAACTAATACAAAAACAGCGGTTGAACCTAAATCCTTTACGGCATCAACATAGACAGGGGTTACGAGACTGTCGCCAGTTGGCGCAGTTATTCCTTCGATTCCATCTATTTGGGCTTTTCCTATAATACGTGATGAAAGAAGATTTTTCACATATTCTGTCCCTTGAGAAAAAGGCGTGGAATCAAGCTTGCATACCTTATAATTGAAATACAGAATATGATGACTATCATCCTGTGTTAGTGGGTGAACATCATTCAACAAATTGGGTGATACTGGTTTCACTATCCCAATCAGGGAACATAATCGTTCATCTAAAATCTGATATAGAAAAGAACGAAGATAAACATAATTGGTTTTCGCATTACGTTCTAACCGTTTCGCTTCTTCTGCTATTTTCCGTTCTGTATCTTTTCGGCGTTTTTCTCTATGAGACGTAATAATACTGTATATTACGCAGGCTACAATTAAGAGTCCAATAATGGATTCTTTGTTTTGCAGCCAGAAATTTACTACCCTATAAAAAATAGCAGAAATCAGGCTTACACTGATTTTGGCAGCAATTAGGAATAATACAATACAGAACAGTAGTTTCTCTATGAGCCGTTTATTCTTGCGGAGGGTTTCAGGGGCTTTTTTAAGCCCCTCTAAAAACTCTTCTGATAAACGATCAAAATGTGCAAACCATTTATCCATGATTATTCCACCTCCTTTATTAGAGTGAATTTGCTGGCTGTACAGGAAAGTGCATAGTCATCCATGGATGCCGTTTTGTACCAACGCGCTGAGAAATCTTGAATTTGTCCAATGCGGATAGCCATATTCGGCACGGAAAACAATTCGGGTGCAATCAGGGCATTTCCTGGCACTTTTAAAGAAATGTGTTCAAACCTGCGTGATGGCAAAACCAACTCGTAAGTAAATCCGGCCACATCACCAGGTACTCCATCCTTATAAGTTTTATAAGGTTTCACATGGACACACAATGCTTCCTGACTACAAGCTACAGCTGCAAAATCATTCATAACGAAATCGCTAGGTCTTAACATGATTCAGTCCTCCTTTGATAAATAAGTATTCATAACGTAGTCTTTCATCTTTCACACCTGACGTGCTAAAGAAGATGAAAGTTTTTGTAAACGCTTTAAAAGACAGTCTACTTTGTTAAAGCGTTCAATTAGACAGTTGCGATGGTTTATATTTTGGGAAATGCTGATTGCTTTCTCTAATACATCAAAAACCATCTGAGTATCTGCCATAAGTATACTGAGTATCTCGGAGACAGAGCAGTATCCTAGTGGCATTTCAGTATTTCTTAAAACATTCAGGCAGTCTTCAAGCAATGAAGACATATAGTCGAGTTGCTGATACGCAGAATCAGCAAAGGTTAGAATGTCCATAACTTGCCAAGATTGATTTTTCATAAACCTCCTTTCTGGAATGCAGTTATGCATGACTGCGTCCGGACTTGTTTGGTCGACCTATCATAATTATAATAGAAAAACGAGGGTAACCATCATACAGAACATGAAATCTTATCATGCAGAGTATAAAAAATACAAAAAAGATTAGTTTTCGAGTTTGATATTATAGGAGATACACAGTTTCTTAAGATCATTTGCTAGCAACTGGTATTTGGGGTCATTTGATTTGTAGCAAGTGAGTGGTTCACCGCAAATTAGCTCATTTAAATCCACATGAAAATATTTCCCTAATACGAAAAGAACATCAAGCGCTATATTTGTTGTGCCATTTTCGTAGCAGTTAAGCGTGTTAGTAGAAACATATAATCCATATGTTTGGAATTTAATGGAAAGTTCTTGCAAAGTCCAGTCTTTGTTATATCGAAATCGTCCGAAATTTTCACCGATCTTTTTCTTATTTTTTTTATAGTCAGGGCTAATAATTCTTGGTGAGTTATTTTTCGTAGTTTTGTTTGACATATTTTTCTCCTCTGCCTGATGTGTGCACCCAGCAGGGCTTGTATATTTTTTGCCTTAAGACTTAGAGTTCTTGAAGTAATCATTCACCCGTGCTATGATTAAAACGGTACCGGTGGACAGGTGAGAGCTATTAAGAACTCTGTACCTATATTGTAGCAAGGTGGAAGGGGAATTTTTTGGACAATACTTGCAGGTGCGAAAACAGTTTGGTAGAAAAATTTAAAAAATGTCCATGTCATTAGTATTTTTGTAAGAAAGGGGAAAAAATTATGGGTAGATTGGGAGTGTCAAAGGACAGGAAAATTTTAAGCGAAGAAGAATTAAATGCTTATAGACAGATTCTTCTTTTTGAAATTCAGTGTCGAGAAGGTATGAGTGTTAATAGTTTTTGCGATCAACTTAGTGAAATTAAGATAGAAGAAGCCGATATAATAGAAAAAAAGAACCAGAAAGAAATCATATCAGACAGCAAAGTTAGCTATAGCAGTAAAACCGCAAAAAGATGTTTTGATGATCAGGAAAAAGCAAAAAGGGATTATGAATGGTTCTTTCGTGCAGGAACAAAGGCTTTGGAAATTGACGAAGTTGTTATGTACAATATGATTGATGATTATTTGGAACTGGAAGAACAGGACATTAGATTTATATCGGGAAAAAATTCGTCCCAGTATTGGGGAATACAAAGCGTTGTATGAAAGCGCAAGGGAGCAGGCATTTGCCAATACCAAATTAGGAAAAAATATACTATTGCTTTCAAGATTGATAAGAGAGCAATATACTTATATCCCTCAATTAGTAGCATTGTATAACGTTTTTTATAATTTCACACCAGAAATGCAGTCTTTTTTTAATGCATATATGGAGATGTGGGAAATTAATTCGGCAGATTCAAATGATGGAAAACCAGATACCATAGGTCTGGCAGAAATAAATGATAAAATTGACAGTATGACAGAATATGAAGCTTCAAAACCAGATTACAAGTATCTTTTCATATTAAAAGAAATGCTTAATTTACCTTTAAAAGAATTAGAGGATTACTATAAACTTTTATGTACGCATGGATATTTTGAGAGACGTATAACCATTTCAGACTTTAGAAATAAAAAGATAAATGCTAACTGGTTAGGCTGTATTTTAGATTACTATAGTTTACTGACTCCAAGAGAACAAAGTGAGTTTTTTTATGTTGCAGTAAAATTTACTTTTGTAAAAGACAAACAATCAGTTATACAATTTATAAAGGCTTATTAAAACTCAGAGAGAAAGGAGAGCCTTCATAGTCAGCCTTTTAGGAATATAAGGTATTTTACAGTTTAAGGAAGAGCGTCATTGTAACAGTAGAAGATGCTATTGCCTGTAAAATGTACGGTTTCATTTTAGGTAACTGCAAAGAACCATAATTATGTATTGAATTACCACTCTTTCCATGTTAAAATGAACCTAGAAAACTAAAAAAGCATAGCACCTGAGAAAGTGTTCCCGCACTCTCTCAGGTGTGAAAAGTGTTTTGCAGAACACTTTCACAATGGTTGCTACCACTACTATGCCTTTCCATTATAATCGAAGTTATAGCTTTAGACAAGATGGAAAATGGCTAGGAGTTTTTTTGTTGTACGTAAATACGGCAAGGTGTGAAGTGTCAGGCTTTACACCTTGCTTTTTTAGTTCTCTATTAAACAAAAGAGGATAGAGCAATATGAAAAATATTAATCAAAAGGGTACACAAAAAAACAGAGAAGATAAACTTGAAGTTATCAGGGAAATGATTCAGGAAATAGAGGATCTAAAAAGCGATTACATGGAGAAAAAGTATTTGGCATGTTTGAAGCGTTCTAAGAAGATCCAATATTTTCGTCAAAAGCAAGACGAATTAGAAGAAAAGGTTATAGAGGTTGCAGAAAAAAATAAGAATAAACCAGAATACAAGTATTTAAAATCCTATGTGAAGAATCGGCAGCTTTTGGCTGAACAAGCTAATGGATTTGAAATGAATCTTGTAGCGATTATAATTTCAATGGCGAGTTTTTTACTATCAGTGATTGAGGAAAATAATACGATTATAGCAGGAGTAGCCATAATCCTGTTAATTATAGCTGTTTGTTGTGCGTGTCATCCACTGATTAAAAAAATGATACAACATACAGAACAGCAGTTTTATAGCAGCTGTTTAAATATTTTAGAGAGCGAGTAGGCCTATTACGTAAGAAACAGAAGTTCAAATTTTGGAGGTAGATATTATGAGAAAGAAAAGTTTATTAGTTTTAGCAACAGCAGCAGTTATGGTATTAGGTGGAGCTTTCACAGCTCATGCAGAAGAGACTCAGTGGTATACAGAATTATCTGACGCAGGATATCCAATGGATCCAGCAAAGGAGAATATGGTACAGGCAGATGCTTGGGCTGAAAGGCATAAAGGTGATATTGCATCTATTGCTAATATCGAAGAAAGATATGCAGCTGTGGTGAACGAGGTGGTTAACTTCTTAGAGTATGACACAACTTATACGTATCCTATGCTGTATTACACGATCAGAGATCAGAAAGGTGTGTGTGGTGACTTTACATTGTTAACTGGAGCATTATGCGAGAAAGTAGGCATCGAGCATGAGTACGTTGGTGGTATGTTATATTCAGTTGATCATCCAATCCTTAAAGTTAATACTAACGGAGAGTGGAGATACAGCGATCCTACCGGTGTAGAGTCAGGCGCTGTTGGTTTATATGGTGCTGCCGCTGGGTGGTCAGAGGACGATCGAGAGATGAATAAATATTTTGCTGCAAGTATGTGTGGAGGTGACGGAGATGAACTTATCAAACTGAGTCAGATGAAGGACACTGATTATACTAGAGTAACTGATAGACATGGAAACACTGCCATGGTGTTGCGTGCAGATGGTATTGCGTTAGCTGAAGGTAGAATGTCTCTTGAAGAGTATCTTAATAAGTACGGTCTTAAGCAGTAAAGGAGAGTAATATGGTACGATTATACAAAAGAGTTGTGGCAATGCTGCTGCTATGTATAATGGTGATATCGACACCGCTTAGTGTTTTAGCAGAGACACCTGGTTTTTCCGAAGGGTCAAATAGACCCATTCCTGTTCCTGGTGGTTCTGGTTTCACACCGACAAAGCCAATTTTCGATGATTACGGATTTCGAGTCACGTTTGGTAGTTCAGCTCCGATGGACGGTGTAGTTGATAGGTTAACGGGCGCGTACACGGATGCAGATTTAGATGCACAGCGTGCTACGATAATGAACATAAACAAGACTAGATATTGGGAGCCAGGTAACGCTGGATTATATTTTTGGAGGGGAAGAAATACTAATACACATCCGAATAATGGTATCTGGAACTCGACCACATTTACGCCAAGCCATGATATAACAAGATTTAGGCAGAAAATGACATTAAATACAACAGTTACCAGGGCGGATAATGTATTGGCGTGGCTTTGTTATCCTGGAATCGAAGGCTTTGATAGGACTCCCGATATGCCTGCATATGATAAAGAGATTGGCGATATTATCATGGGTGCTGATACGAACTATGCAAACGTAGATGATTGGTTATATCACTTAAAGACCTTAACTATGCAGAAGTATCCTAAGTATGATTACAAAGCAATTCTGACAAGAATGATAAGTGACGGTAATAATACTGTAAATAATATTCAGGAGTTTTCTTGGGATACAGCACTTTATACAGATGCTGGTGTTTCTCCGCAGGATAGAGTATATTGGTCTAGGATTGGTTACATTACAATGTTGATTCAGTTTGCGTGGTTTGCAAATGATATTGACGATAAGGCTACTTACAACGAAATGAAGAATATGATTTGGTCATGGGTGTGCTCAGATTATGATCAATCTACAATGCCAATATTGTGTATAGAAGCTTGTCACGAGGTAAGCTGTGATGGTACGACGAACACTGACCCTAATAATATTATATTGGTTACGTTACCATTTACGTTGAGTGCTATGTACGGTACGCATATGTCAGCAGCGTTGTTTGATGGGTGGGCAGAAGGCGTCACTACGCAGCAGGCGATTGTCAATGCGACTAATTTCGCACCTCCTTTGGTTGATAGGTATGTTTCTCAAGGATTAGGTTATTATGTTTCAGGTGGACAGGTGTATGTGAAAGATGATGATAGAAAATATTGTACATTGCTTAAACCCGTGACAGGAGATCCGAATTACTATGGTTACATCATAGGTTACACATATAGCGCCGACTGTCCTGGTTTCGATAATCCAAATAATCCTGGAAAACCAATAGATGGAAAAGTTCCTGGCTCATTTACTTGGAAGTTGAAGCCAAGAGGAACACATGACTTAACTCCAAACGAAGAGGTCAATTCGCCTTCCACCGTTTATGAGATAAACATGTCCCAGAACGGTGTGAACATGAACAACTACAAAGCTTGGGAGAGTTATGTCAACGGTCAGGGTAAAGACAAAAACAAAATCAGAATCAACATTTATCGTATCTCTGAAGCACTCCCAAACGGTGCGATGGCGACAGAATACAAACGAGGACAAATCTTGGCAGGTGGTCAGTCTATCCTAACACCAGTCGATAGAGTAGTCAGAGGAGATCTAACAATAGATAATGTACCGATTATTAAAGTATAATATTAAAATGAGTTGGGAAAAGTAACTAAGCCAGAAAAAGGTATTCTTTTTTCTGACTTTTTTTATTATAGAATGACTATATTCTAGTTATTAAGGGGACTATTTGATTTATATTTTCTGGGGTCGAGTAAA
>ENA-ORVB01002455-ORVB01002455.1-human-gut-metagenome-genome-assembly--contig:-NODE-2455-length-10221-cov-2.54987_pt1 | contig 10221 bp, 8 predicted proteins | sample MGYA00242090_ERZ509231 | MGnify/ENA primary metagenome ERZ509231 (study PRJEB26280, sample SAMEA2338798) | human gut metagenome | biome: human gut; feature: human-associated habitat; material: faeces...
ATACATCACATCCATAATTACATCACTTGCCATAATATAGCCAACTCGATAACCGCTTAATCCCATCCCTTTAGAAATTGAACAAACGGTAACTGTATGTTCAAACATACCATCTAAAGCCATCGGTGCAATAAACTCATTTTCAAATGTAAAATCTTCAAAAGCCTGATCACAAACAAGTACTAAATCATGTTTTAAAACCACTTCCCTAATTGCCATAAGACTTTCATGATTATAGACTGTTGTAGTCGGATTATTAGGATGAGTTAAAACAATCATCTTAGTCTTGTTACTAACTAGTGATTCTAATGCTTGGTGATTAATTTGATAATCTTCAGCTTCATTTAATTCAAGAACTACCGGCGTAGCCTGCATCATTGTAATATTTTGCATATTATTAGGATAACTTGGACAAGGAATGATTACTTCATCACCCTTTTCCAAGAAAGGATACATTGCAAAGAATAAAGCACTATCACTTCCAGGCGTAATAATTACGTTTCTAGCCGGATTTAAATCTACCCCATACATTTTCTTGGCTTTTTGACAAATCATTGCCCTAAGCTCCATATTTCCCGTTGGAGCAGTGTAATGCGCTGCTACAGGAGATTTTATTGCTTCAAGTGTTTTTTCCATAATATGCTCAGGAATTGAAAAGTCAGGCATAAAAGGATCGGCCCATCCCATTTTCACCTAATTTAGCAAAACTATCACCAACATCCGCTTTTTCTACCTCGCTGAATAGCCCGCCTTCAAACCCTAAAAACTCTTTTTTCATTCTATTTTTCATCTTAGTACCTACTTAATAAAATAAATATTTTTACGTCCCGGATGTAAATAAATTAATCCATCTCGAGTAAATGCTACTGTTTCTTCAGTATAGAAATAATAATCTTGGCCAAAAGCTTTGCTCTTTGTATTTAATTCAAGTGCATATGTTGTATCATATGACATTAACACATCACCTTTAACAGGAATTGCTTTTTGATTATTCCATAAACCAATCGTTGTCCCTGGCCCATGACCATAAATATTACATGGATGAGAATATAATACAGCTTCAATTCCTTCATCTTTACCTTGTTTCAAAGAATCTATCAAAACATCATTACCACTTTTACCATCAGCCATGTTTTCAGCCACAATGTCTTGAAAACGATCATTAACCTTCATTCCATCAAGCAATTCCTGTGGAATACTTTCTTCATCATCTTTAGCAATATAAGCCAATCTTTGAGTATCCGTACAAATATTCAAATATTTAATTCCAAAATCACAATGTAATAAATCACCTTTTTCAATTACACCAAAATATCGGGGATTATCTAAACCAGGTCGTTGTAAATCAACAGTTGGTTCAAACCAATAATCTAATCCTAGATCCTTAACACGCTGCATCATCAACCATTGTAAGTCCTCACAAGTAGTAACCCCTGGGATAATACTTTTTGAACTAAAAGCTTCTTCAATCACAGAAAAAGCAACCTCCATAACTTCTGGATGTAATTCTAATTCTAATGGAGTACGCAACTCCATCAGCTTAATTGCCAACATATCATTACGTACGATTCGTTCAGCATATTCTGGAGCCATTTTTGCTGTAATCATTTCATATAACCCCTGTGTCAATCCATCACTAAAAGCAAAATTATTTGAAACATTGACTGCAATTGTTTGTGGATCATATTCTTTGCATAAACGATTTAAACAAGCCATTTGATCTTCATTATTAAAATCAGTCCAATAACTTGTATAATATGGCGCTAATTCCTCACTTGGCATACAGAGAGAAAAACGATGTATATTATCCCCCTCTTTAACAAAAGCAAACAATGAAATTCTTCGTGCAGTTGGATAATTAGCTGGTGTAATTGCATGAAATAATGGATCTTCATTATATTCTTTAGAAGCACTGATCCACATATCAACATCATATTCTTTCATTACTTTAGGTAAAATAAGTTCTAATCGTTCTTTCAAACAAGCATCTTTAATTTGATATTGTTCTTTTACTGATCTAATCTCTTTCATAGTTTCCTCCTAGAAAAATAAGGTACACAAAGTGTACCCTATTTTATTTCTTATTTTTCAACTTTAGCATAAGCTAATTGATAATGTCCTTCTGGTGAATGAGTTACACCTGTTACTTTAGAAGACATTAAGTATGGTTCAGCATATCCAAATAATGGAATTACATAATGTTGTTCACCAACTAAATAGTTTTCTGCAGCATGTAAAGCATTCATACGTTCAGTTTTATCATCAATTGCATTAGCAGCAGCTACTAATTCTTCGTATTTAGCATCATCTACTGTGTTACCTGGAGTAGTTGAACCAACATACATTGATAAATAAGCCATTGGATCGATGAAGTCAGCAGTCATGGCATGACGACAGATTTCGAAATCACCTTTGTCACGAGCATCAAAGAATGCTTCACCTTCAGTTGCACTTAAAGTAAGATCAATATAAGCTTCTTTCATAGATGCTTGCATTGCTTGAGCAACGTTTTTATGCATAGTGTTATCATTGTAAGTATATGTTAATTTTAACATATTACTTTCACTATAACCTTTAGAAGTCATGATAGCTTTTGCTTCATCTAAGTTATAAGTAGCTAATTTTTCTACAGCATCTTGTTCTTCACGGAAGTCACCAGTTGCTCCAGGAATACCTTTTGGAATTAATCCATTTAATTCATAAGCATTGTCACCATATCCTAATGCTTTTAAAACATTAGCACGGTTAATTGATAATCCGATTGCATTACGGATATCAGCATCTTTTAATTCTTCTCTTGTATTTTCATCACCAGCATTGATTAATACGTAGTAGTTACATACAAAAGGATCGATTTTCCAAGATTGTTTCTTTAATTCATCCTTGCTATTGATAGTATCAATGTTACAAGAAGTAGCGAAATCTAAATCACCTTTTTCAAACGCACTAGTTTGTGCATCCATATCTGACATTACTTTAAAAGAAATAGAATTTAAAGTAACATTTTTAGCATCATAATATTCATCATTTTTTTCTAAGAACACTTCATCTTTAGTGTTTACAGAAGTTACTTTGAATGCTCCATTGTAAGGAACATCAGAATTGTTACCCCAAGAAGATTTTGTAATATCTTCAGCATTCTTTTCTAAATAATCTTCTCTAACTGGATAGAATACAGTGTTAGTTAATAAAGAAGTAAAGTAAGCACATTTAGATTTTAACTTAATTTGAATAGTTGTATCATCTAAAGCAGTTGCTCCAAAGTCTTTTAATTCATCCATAGTAGTATAAGGAGTGTCAGTTTCTTTACCTGTTTTCTTATCCTTTACCATATGAGAAGTACCATCAATATATTGCCAAATAAATTGTGTGTAGTAACCACCAGTAGTTACCGCACGTTTCCAAGCATATACGAAGTCAGAAGCTTTTACTTTTTCTCCATCGCTCCATTTAGTATCCCCAGAAATCTTAATTGTGTAAGTAAGACCATCTTCACTGATTTCAGGCATATCAGTTGCTAAATTAGTAATTACATTACCATCAGTATCAAGTGTATATAAACCTTGATAAACTTGCGCTAAAATGTTAGCAGTTACTGAATCATCAACGATTGCAGGATCTAAGTCAGCAGTGTCTTTTCCTACTGCAACTCGTAAATCGGCTTCACTTCCGCCACCACAACCTGTTAAACAAGTTAGAGCCATTAAGAAGCTAAGACCATAAGCTAATAGTTTTTTCATGTTTTTTCCCCTTTCAACTATTTCTCATATAAGAAACATGCCACTTGACGATTTCCAACTGTTTTTAAAGCTGGTTTCTCTTGTGCACATCTCTCAGTTGCCTTTGGACAGCGTGTCCTGAAGACGCATCCACTAGGCGGATTTATCGGACTTGGAAGCTCACCTTCCAATACGATACGTTTTTTGTTGCGTGCTACCTTAGGATCCGGAATAGGTACCGAAGATAACAGCGCTTGAGTATATGGATGAAGTGGCTCATGATAAATATCATCAGCATCCCCAATTTCAACCATATTTCCCAAATACATTACCCCAATACGATCAGAAATATGTTTAACCATACTTAAATCGTGGGCGATAAATAAATATGCAATTCCCATTTCATTTTGAATCTTTTCAAGTAAATTGATAACCTGTGCTTGAATCGAAACATCCAAAGCTGAAATCGGTTCATCACATACAATAAACTTTGGATTTAATGCAAGGGTTCTCGCAATTCCAATTCTTTGTCTTTGTCCTCCTGAGAACTCATGAGGATAACGACGAATGTGATCTGGTTTCAAACCAACGATCTCTAATAATTCACGAACTCTTTTTTCGCGTTCTTCTTTTGTATCATAAACCCCATGAATATCCATTGGTTCACGAATAATTTCCCCAACAGTCATTCGTGGATTTAAACTTGCATATGGATCTTGAAAAATCATCTGCATATCACGACGGAACTCTTTTAATTTAGCTCCTTTAATTTTTGTAATATCTTCACCTTCAAAAATGACTTGCCCTTCTGTTGGATCATAAATTTTAACCAAAGCACGTCCAGTAGTACTTTTACCACATCCAGATTCTCCAACTAAGCCAAAAGTTTCACCAGGAGCAATCTCACAATCCACTCCATCAACTGCTTTTACAACTTGTTTTTTAGCTAAGAATCCACCAGATACTGGGAAATGAACTTTAAGTCCTTTTACTTTTAAAATTGGTTCACTCATTGTCTATTCCCCTTTCCTTTTCAAATATGGATTATTTAACCAGCATGAGCTGCAGTGAGTACTTGAAAAATTACGATACTCATCCATGTGATCAACACAAATATTCATTGCGTTTTCACAACGATCAAGGAATGGACATCCTTCTGAAATATTTAATAAATCAGGTGGTGATCCAGGGATCGGATGTAATTCTTTTTTCTCTAAATCTTCAGGATTGGCAATACATGAAAGTAATCCTTTTGTATATGGATGTTGTGGATTATAGAAAATTTCATCAGTAGTTCCAGTTTCTACAATTTTACCACCATACATAATAGCAATACGATCACAAATACTAGCAACTACTCCTAAATCATGAGTAATCATGATAATACTTGAATCGATTTCATCTTTTAAACTTCCAATCAAATCTAATACTTGCGCCTGGATTGTAACATCTAACGCTGTTGTAGGTTCATCAGCAATGATTACTTTTGGATCACACGCTAAAGCGATTGCAATGATGATTCTTTGACGCATCCCACCAGAGAATTGATGAGGATATTGACGAATTCGATCTTCTGGTGAAGGAATTCCTACTTTACGCATTAAATCAATCGCTTTATCACGTGCTTCTTTTTTTGAAATTTTTGGATTATGATTAATAATCGGTTCAATTAATTGAGTCTCAATTCTTAATGTCGGATTTAAGAAAGTCATTGGATCTTGGAAGATCATTGCCATATCATTACCACGAATTCGATCCATTGTTTCTTCATATTTTTTACGACTATCAAAATGAGTCGGTGCTATTTCTTCACCATCAATTTTAATTGACCCATTAGTTACACTACCATTTCCAGCTAGTAATCCCATAATTGAGAACATTGTTTGTGATTTACCTGAACCAGATTCACCAACAACACCTAACACTTCGCCCTTATCTACATAAAATGATACATCACGAACAGCTTTAACTGTTCCATTTTCGGTACTAAATTCAGTAGTAAGGTCATTTACTTCTAACATCTTCATTCTATAATTCCCCTCCTACTTCTTCTTAGGGTCAAGGGCATCCCCTAAACCATCACCAATAAAGTTTAAAGCTAACATAGTTAAACAGATTGCTAAAATTGGCCATACAACCTGTAATGGCTGTGAACTGATCATCGCCCGTGCATCATTAGCTAAAGTCCCCCAGCTGGCTTGTGGAGCTGATAAACCGATACCTAAGAATCCTAATGTTGCTTCATAGAAAATTGCACTTGGAACTAACATTGTAAATGAAACAATAATTGGTCCCATACTATTTATAATCAAGTGTTTTAATAAAATTCTTTTTTTGCTAGCTCCTAAAACAAAGGCTGCTAATGAGAATTCTTGTTCTTTTAAAGTCATTACTTGAGCCCGTACTTGTCGAGCCATCCCCATCCATGAGGAAATACAGATCCCAATTATGATCGACTGGAAATTTGAACCCAATACAACTGTAATCATAATTAAGTATAACATATCTGGGATAGAATATAAGGCATCAACGATACGCATCATAATCATATCGACTTTTCCGCCAGCATATCCAGCGATAGCCCCATAAGTAACCCCAACACATAAAGAAATAATTGCGGCTGAGAATCCAACTGCAAGTGAGATCCGCCCACCGTACATAATCCTAACCAGTACATCACGACCAAAGCGGTCAGTACCAAAGATATGATCCATTGATGGACCAGCGAAAGTATTAGCCATATTTTGTCCATCATAAGTGTATGATGAGAAAATTGGCACAAAGATACATCCAATTGCCATTACCAATAAAAAGCATAACCCAATCAATGCTAATTTATTTTTCTTGAAACGATTCCAAGCATCTGCAATATATGTTTTACTTTCGTAAGCGATTTTTTCGCTATTCTTTTTCGAATCATCTAACTTCTCAAACATTTCTGGAGTAAGTTCGATGTTCATTACCTTATTTTCTTCCATCTTGCTTCCTCCTATTTTAATTTGATTCGTGGATCTACTACTGCTGATAGTAAATCAGTAATAATATTAAATGAAATTACCAAGAATCCTAAGAATATTGTTAATCCCATAATCATTGAATAATCACGAGTTTGAATACTTGAAACCATTTCTCGTCCAATTCCTGGTACTGAGAATAGAGTTTCAATAACGAAACTTCCTGTTAACATGTAGGCAAACGCAGGACCTGCATATGTAATAACTGGAATCAATGCATTTTTTAACGCATGCTTAATAACGACCTTTTTATAAGGTGTTCCTTTTGACCGCGCTAAGATAATATAATCTTGACGCATAACTTCAAGCATACTACTTCTAGTTAAACGACATACCATGGCAATTGGATAAAACGCCAATGACAAGGCTGGTAAAACATAATGAGCCGGTGAAGTCAGCCCCACAAATGGGAACAGCTTCAATTTAACCCCCAGAACAATCATTAAAAGTACCCCGATCAAAAATGATGGTACAGATACCCCGATTGTTGCAATAAACATACAAAGATTGTTAAGCCATTTACGTTTTGATAATGCAGCTGCAGTACCTAGTGCAACTCCAATCACTAGTGCTGAGGCAAAAGCAATTGCACCTAGTCTCGCTGTAACTGGGAAACTTTGTGAGATTGTTGTACCTACATCACGTCCAGGACGAACAATACTTTCCCCTAAATCACCATGAATCAAATCATTCATGTATAGAGTATATTGCTCAAATACTGGCTTATCTAAATTGTACTTTTTAATCGCAATTTCGCGTGCCGCTTCATTTTTATATTTTTCACCACTAATTGGCGACCCTGGTGTTGCCTTCATCAAAAAGAATGTTGCTGATGAAAGTAAGAACAGTGTTACGATACCAATGAGCACCCGCTTTAAAACATACCTAAACATTTAATCACCTATTCCTTTACTATATATCTACTAGGATACCTTAATATGTATCAAATTTCAAACATTTTTTTACACGCTAACCCCATGAGCCCCTAGGGATTCCGCCCAAAAACCGCAAATTGTATACGATTATACACAATTTGTTGGTATTAAAATTTTTTTATAAATACCATACTTTAATTGATTTCTGCGATAATTATACCAATAATTTATTATCAAGTCAATAATTTATTTAATTTTGTATTAAAGCGCATACAATTTAATTTTCAGAATAAATCCCTTTTCTCATACTTTTAGCACTATTTGCTGCCTCAATAATTTCATTTTTATAAGTGTAGTCATATCCGTAATCATAGAACTTTTCAACTAAACCTTCACGAGCAATTTGTTCTTGAAGTAATTCACCATCTACAAAGACCCATGCTAATAAACGCCCATACTTATCTTTACTATCACCATCTACATTTAATTCCAATTCGATTTTCGCAGCATTCGTCAATTGTGTTTTTGTATAATCGCTCGCTTCTTTACCATACGGCTCTATCTCTTTAGTTGATTCAGGTGTATCAATATATAAAAAACGAACTTTTGTACTCTCACCATCTACATTGAACCATGCTGTGTCACCATCAACACATCTATCTAAAGTTACTTCAAATCGTTCGCCTGTGGGAATTGATTTGTTCTGCTGATAAAAATTGTAACCAATTACCGCCAAGATAACTATGATTCCAAGCCATGATCTTAATAATTTCTTTTGTTGTGTTTTTGTTAGTTTAATCTTCTTAGCCATTAATTCCAACCGCCTTTTTCGCTAATACATCAGCTCTTTCATTATAAAAATCACCACTATGGGCTAATACTTTGACAAATGCAATTTTTAAATCTTGACGATACTCTTTTACTTTACGCTGATATTCTTGTGTTCCTGGTTTGTTTGCTTTCCACATACCATTTGCCCATTTTTCAATTCCCTCGTAATCAAAATAAATACAAATTTGTTTATAACCATTGTTTTTAGCAAATTCCATTGCACAAATACTGCCTAAAATTTCACCCGCAACATTACGCATCGAAGCATAATTTTCATCAGCACCTTTACCATACATTTCTTTGATTACTTTTTGTTCCTCAATAATCACACATCCAAAACCATATTCATGTGTCTTAATATTGTAGCTGCCATCAACATAAGCAATTAAACCCCCATCAAATTCTATCTTTTCTTCTTTAATAAATACTTTTGCATCCTCTAATGAAGTAAATGATTTATATATTGCTCCTTTAAATTTCTCAACTTGTTTCTTACATTCATCCCAAGATGAATAAATTCCTGGTTTGCGACCATTTTTTACTGCATAATATTTAGCCATAACTTCTCCTTTAATAATTGATAAAATGATTTTAAACTAGAAATTCTATTTAGTAAAGAAACTTAAAGGGTACTAAAGTAAGAAAAATTAATTTCCTTAGCCCTCAACAGTTGTCTATTTATCAATAATGAGTATAATTAATGTATTAGGTTAAAGGAGAAATAATATGGATATTGAAGAAAGATTTTTAAAATATGTAAGCATTGATACACAATCAGATGAATACTCAGATACTACCCCTTCAACGCTGAAACAACTAGATTTAGGAAAAGAATTAGTTAAAGAAATGTTGGAATTAGGAATCACAGATGCACATTTGGATGAATACGGTATTGTTTATGGAACAATTAAAGGGAATGGTGGTACCGGGGATATCATCGGCTTTATTGCTCATATGGATACTTCTCCAGATGCTAGCGGAACTAATATTAAACCTCAAAAAATCAATAATTATGATGGTTCTATCATCGAAATCAATAAAGAATTAGGACTTTCTTTAGACCCTGAAGAATTTGTTAGTCTAAAGAAAATGGTTGGTCATGATTTAATCACTACTGACGGTACTACTTTATTAGGAGCTGATGATAAAGCTGGTGTTGCTATCATTATGGATTTAGCAAATTATTTGTATGAACATCCTGAAGTCAAACATAATGATATTAAAATTGCTTTTACTCCTGATGAAGAAGTCGGGCGTGGAGCTGATAATTTCGATGTTAATAAATTTGGAGCCAAATATGCCTATACTTTAGATGGTGGGGATATTGAAGAATATAATTATGAAAACTTTAATGCATATAGTGCTCAAGTTGAAATAACCGGAAAATCAATCCACCCAGGAAATGCCAAAGATAAAATGGTTAGTGCAATCAATGTTGCAATTGAATTTGAAAACATGCTGCCAGCTCAGCAAAAAGCATATTTTACTGATGGTTATGATGGTTTCAATCATCTTCACCATTTAGAAGGTGGTTGTGAAAAAGCTACTTTAGAATCCATCATTAGAAATCACGATCTTACATTAGCCAAAAAACAAATCAATGATTTTAAACGTATTAAAAAATATTTAGATGAAAAATATGGATATGAATTGATCAAACTAGATATTAAAGAATCATATTTAAATATGGCAGAAGTTATCAAAGAAAATTATTATATAATTGAAAGATTAGAAAAAGCAATGAATAATGTTGGAATCCAAGGTTTTGCTAGTCCTATCCGT
>ENA-ORVB01002463-ORVB01002463.1-human-gut-metagenome-genome-assembly--contig:-NODE-2463-length-10188-cov-4.2632_pt1 | contig 10188 bp, 12 predicted proteins | sample MGYA00242090_ERZ509231 | MGnify/ENA primary metagenome ERZ509231 (study PRJEB26280, sample SAMEA2338798) | human gut metagenome | biome: human gut; feature: human-associated habitat; material: faeces...
CCTACAAACATTACCGCTAAAAGCAGTATGATATTAATTATATACAGCTTGGTGGCATAATTTTTGAGAACACGGTAATCAAAAGCCAACGATACAGTAACAATAGCCAGGCCAAAGAGCATAAACATACTTTGGCGCTGCACATGCCAGGCCTTACCGGTGCTCACTGCAAAGGAATGGGTAGCACTGTCGATAAGCCCCAAGCCACAACCCATAAGTATTAACACAGCAGCAATCAGCCACCAGTCAAGATTTTTCAGGATACGTTTAAAATCCACAATGTACTCCTTCCTGCATTATTGGACGGTGTCCTTCTTCGGGGCAGCCTTATCAGGGCGGGGCATATAGCCCTTTTCCTGGAAAAACTCTTCAAATGCTTTATAAACAATAGGACCTGCCGCAACAGAGCCGAAGCCGCCCTGTTCCACAATGCAGACTACAACAAGCTCAGGGTCATCTACCGGACCATAGGCTACAAACAAACCATGGTCACGTCCATGAGAGTTTTCGGCAGTACCGGTTTTACCGGCAATTGGCTTAGGCAGGCCGGCAAAGTACGATGCCGTACCACCCTCCTGCGTAGTAGCACTCATGCCCATGCGGATATAGTCAATTGTCTGCTGTGACACATCAATATGCTTACCTTCAGCACGTTTAGGCTTTTCAAAAAGACTGCCATCACTGTTTATAATACTGTCAACTAGATATGGCTGATACTTGGTACCGCCATTAGCAACAATACTCAGCATAACAGAAAGCTGAATCGGTGTTGTCAGGTTAAAGCCCTGACCGATGGCAGCATTGAAGGTATCACCCAAGCGCCAGTCCTCATCCCAGATTTTACGCTTTACTTTTTTAGAGGCAACAAGGCCTTTGCTTTCGCCTTCCAGGTCAATACCGGTGCGTTCGCCAAAGCCAAAGATATGCGCATATTTTTCAATATTATCAATGCCGACGCGATAACCAAGCTCGTAAAAATAAACGTTATCACTCATCGCCAACGCTTTGATAAATGTCAGCCATCCTAAAACCTCGCCGCCGGCGTTACCCATAGTAGGAACCATCGGATGAAAACCACCGTCGAAAATGGGCTCGTTCAAGCCAACCTTTTTCAGTTCAAAGGCAGCACTGCCGGTAACAATCTTAAAGGTAGAACCAGGCGGATATTCACCGGTAATAACCTTGTTATTCATCGGGTAATTGGGATCGTTATTAATAGAATTCCAATTCTTTGAGGAAATGCCATGCACAAACCAGTTGGGGTCATAGCCCGGACGGCTTACCATCGCCCTTACCGCACCGTTACGCGGGTCGATAGCTACTACCGCCGCTGCTCTCGCTCCGGGAGCAATACCGGAGCTTCGCAGAAAGGCAAGATGCTTATCTGTAAAAGCCTCCAGCTCCTTTTGCAGCTGATAATCAAGCGTCAGCTTCAGATTTTTACCAGGGACAGGCTGTACAGAATCGTAATGCTTAACAACATTACCGGCAACGTCAACCTCCTCCATAAAGGCGCCATCCTCACCGCGCAGATATTTATCATAAGTCTTTTCCAATCCGCCCTTACCAACAAGACTTCCCTGACTAATATTCTTAAACAGTCCCTGCTCAATTTCATAGGAGCTTACCTCGCCTACGTAACCCAAAGCATGTACAGCAAGCTCATGATATGGGTAATTGCGGATAGGCTGCACCGAAAGCATAACCTCCGGCATATAGCGGCGCTGTTCTTCTATTTTGGTTACCATCTGCTGATCAAGATTATTTTTCAGCAAAATCGGTTCATAAAAATTTTCACTCGCCTTAATTTTAGCGTTAATTTCTTCTACAGGCATCTGCAGCAAATTACTGAGGCGCTGCAGTGTTTCCGGTTTATAGCTGGACTGCTTCTGCAATACTACGGCATAACCGGGCAAATTATTTACCAGCTCTTTACCTTCGCTATCATAAATAATTCCGCGTGGAGCAAGAATACGCGACTGGCGCAGCCTGTTGCCGTCAGATTGCTTAGCGTAGTAATCACCGCGCCACAGCTGCAAATAAACCATTCGTCCCAGCAGCACAGCAAATAATACCAGACACACAACCAGCAAGGTGTGCAATCTGGTTATCCGGTTTCTATCTTCCATAGGCTACGTCTGTCTCCTTTCCTGCTTCCTGGTTAATAAGATATATCTTCTTTTCTGATCCATTCATAAATCATCTTCATTATAATTACAACAGGCCATACCAACAGCGCATTGCCTATAATATAGCCCAGGGAATCCCATAAATATGCAAAAAATATGCTCCAGCGTCCGCCACTGCGCAAAAGTTCCAGCCACCAGTAAACAAAACGCAGGATAAAAGTAATCGTCGCAATAGCGCTCATATGATAAAGATAATTATCCTTAAACACCTTTTCCTTTGTCAGGCCCACTATATAACCTACACAGATACGACTGAGAATATGGAAGCCAAAAATCCCCACCGTCATTGCATCCTGTAGCAGTCCGGTGATACCGCCGACTACCGCACCAGCTTTTTCGCCGCGCAGCAGCGCATAAGCATATACCGCCAAAAGCAGCAAATCACAGGAAAGCCAGCCCGTATAATACACAGACATCGAACCCTGCAGCAGCATTAAGAACAGAAACAGGACGGGCCAAATCAGTCTCCTCATTTTGCCTGTCCTCCCTGTAATACAATTTTCGCTTCCGGCGTAAAGCCAACAATAACCAATACCTGTTCAACATCTGCAATATCAGCAGCAGGTACAATATCTGCTTCCTGCAGCAGACCTACACTATCCATATGAGTAGCAGTAACCTTACCGATAAGAATATCCGCAGGATGGCTGCCGCTGTAACCGCTGGTAACGATAATATCACCCTCACGCAGGCTTGCTTCGCGGTAAATATGCTCCAACAGCAGCTTATCCTTGCCGCTGACACCGCCGGCTACACCGACAGCACGTGAATCAGCACGCAATACCCTAGCACCTACCCGCGCAATACCCTAGCACCTACACGACAGCGCGGAGAGGTGAGCAAAAGTACACGGGCATAATCATCATATACCTCGTCAACCACGCCTACCAAGCCACCGTTTACTACAGCCATATCAGGCGCCAGGCCTCTGTCCTTACCGGCAGCGATATATATGCAGTCACGTAAATCGCCGAAGCTGCGGGCAATTACCTTTGCTGCTACAACCTTCTGCGATTTGTGCTGCTCCTTATACTCCAGCAAGCCTCGCAGCTGCCTGTTTTCTGCATACATCGAAGCCATCTGGATATTGGCATTACGCAGCTCAATATTTTCTTGTTTCAGCTTTGCATTTTCGCTCTGCATTACTGTCAGTGCCTTCCAATAGCCACGCACGCCATCACTGGCATTGCCTAACCCGGTCAGCATACTTTCTACCGGCAGCACTACTGCCGCCACCGCTCTGTTGACCAAAGGAAAACGGCTTCTGCCTGCTACGGCCATCGCAAGCATAGAAAACAGGACCAGAACAAACAAAGCTACCAACATAACCTTCTTATTCATGCTGCATTCCTACTTATTTAGAGGTCATAAAGCCTTTGCGGTAAATGTCAATATTTTCTACAGCAATACCGGTGCCGAGAGCAACACAGTTCAAAGCTTCATCAGATACGAATACCGGCATACCGGTTTCCTGAGAAATAAGTCTGTCCAGATTGCGCAGCATAGAGCTGCCGCCTGTCATAACAATGCCACGGTCCATAATATCAGCGGACAGTTCAGGCGGTGTACGCTCCAAGGTGTTACGAACAGCGTCCACAATCATGCTTACAGGCTCGTTAACTGCTTCGCATACATGGTTGGCATTAACCTCAATGCTCTTAGGCAGACCGCTGAGCAGATCGCGGCCGCGAACTTCCATAACAGCAGGCTCATCAACCTTCATTGCGGTACCGATTTCAATTTTAATATTTTCTGCTGTACGCTCACCGATAAACATATTAAAGGCTTTGCGGATATAACGTACAATAGCACTGTCGATAGCATCGCCGCCGCAGCGTACGCTCTTGCTGACAACAATGCCGCCCAGAGAAATTACGGCAACCTCACAGGTGCCGCCGCCGATATCAACAACCATGCTGCCGGTTGCTTCCTGTACAGGCAAGCCTGCACCGATTGCTGCCGCCATCGGTTCTTCAATCAAGTAAGCCTCACGCGCACCTGCTTCAATAGTAGCATCAACAACTGCACGCTTTTCTACTTCGGTAACACCGGAAGGCACACCAACCAGAATACGCGGACGTACAAAGGTACGGTTGCCCATAGCCTGCTTAATAAAATATTTCAGCATAGACTGAGTAATTTCATAGTCGGCAATAACGCCATCCTTCATCGGACGGATAGCGATAATGTTACCGGGAGTACGGCCAATCATTCTCTTGGCCTCCGCACCGATTGCCAGTACCTCGTTAGTGTCCTTTTCAACAGCTACTACCGACGGTTCGCGGATAATAATACCCTTATCCTTGCAATGCACCAGCGTATTCGCAGTGCCCAAATCTATACCCATGTCATCCGACATATTGTTAAAAATACTGATATTAGGGAAAGTAAACTTCATTTCCGACTATCCTCCTAAACTTCTAATGCTCCATCTTCCTGAAAGCTGTAATAAGCACCGTCCCCGATAATCAGATGGTCCAGAAGCGGAATCCCCAACGTTTGTCCTGCCGCCAGCAAAACAGCTGTCAGCTGCCTGTCCTCAATGCTTGGCATCGGATCACCCGATGGATGATTATGTGCCACGCAGATAGAGGCTGCATGCTGCAGAATCGCCGGCAGAAATACCTCACGCGGATGCACCACCGAGTTGGTCAGAGAACCTTCTGACACCAGCTCTGTGCCTATTACTTTATTCTTACTGTTCAACAAAATTACTAAAAATTGTTCCTTTGTGGCATAACGCAGGCGTGGCATCAAAAATGCCGCACCATCCTGCGGACAGCCAAAATGGATTTTATCCAAAGGGCGAGCCGACGCAATACGTCTGCCTATTTCCAGAGCTGCCAAAACTGTTGCTGCCTTGGCCTGCCCCATACCCTTGATTTGCATAAGCTCATTTAAGTCCCTCACTCCTGCCAGACGCCTGTACAGGCCTCCGTCAGCTGTGAGCTCCTTAGCAATCTCCAACGCTGATTTTCGAGCAGTGCCTGTGCGCAGCAATATTGCCAGCAGCTCTGCATCAGTCAGCGCTTCCACCCCACGCAGAAAAAGCTTTTCCCGTGGTCTGTCCTCTAAGGGAAGATTTTTAATACTCTCTTTGTTTGTTGTTTTGTCGATACTACTAAAATCACTGCAAAAATCGCAGGTCCTGCTTACCGCAGGATTAGTCACTCTTCATAGCTCCTCATACTCCCAATCTTTGCATCATTAAGTACAACAATGACAACGGCAGGCCTACAACATTGTTATAGCAGCCATTGATTTTTTCCACCAGGACAGCACCTCTGCCCTGAATGCCATAGGCTCCTGCCTTATCCATAGGCTCGCCTGTAGCAATATAAGCATCTATTTCTTCAGCAGTCAGCTGACGAAAGCTTACATCGGTAATGCACACCTTGGACAGTTGCTGTCCCTTATAGCGCACAGCAACGCCTGTCATAACCTGATGTGTACGTCCGGACAAGCGCTGCAGCATAGCCTTGGCAGCTGCTGCATCCTGCGGCTTGCCCAAAATAACATTATCAATTACTACAATTGTATCTGCAGCAATAACCGGAAGCTCATCTCCCATTTTTGCTGCTACAGCAGCGCATTTGCCGTCTGCATTATGCAAAGCAACCTCCTGCGCCTGGCTGGCAGTGCCGCTGCCTTCGGCAAAATCCGCCGGACAAACCAGCGGAGTAATACCTATTTGCTGCAGCAGCGCCTGTCTGCGCGGAGAGGCTGATGCCAAAATAACCTTCATGCTTCAGCCTATTCCTTTTTACCCATATCAATAACAATCTTCGGCTGCTGGATTTCAAAAATAACAGCCTGCTTGCCTTCACGTACCGCATCACGTTTAAAAATACGTGCATAGTTTACGGTTACCAAAAGCCACAAAACAATACAGCCGGCAATAAACGGCAATTCATCCATATGAAAGAACGTAGCCATACTGTGTCCGCAGGCAACACCTGCAAGAATACCTGCTACCGGCAGACCGTAAATAACCAGCTTAGCCTTGCGTTGGTCAAAATCGCGGTATTCCGCACCTACTACATCGCCGGCCTTAGCACCTACCGGGTTCCAGCAATCTATGTATTTAGGCAGGCCTGTCAGTTCGCTTTCAGCTTTATCAACCTTTACCTCAGCGCGCTCGCCCTGCTTTTTAACAATAATACCTCTAATTTCTGCCATTGAAGCAAATCCTTCCTCTACCAAATATTTAGCTTAATAAGCGTGTACGAAAATATACCAATAGCCAAAGCCGAAAACTACGCCGTAAATCGCCAGGAAAACAAGAACGCCTTGCCAGCATACAGGATAACCAAAGTTAATATCCTCACCGAAAATACCACGGCGGTTAAAAAAAGTATATTTTTTACGTTTTCTGAACCAAGCCAATTTATTATCGGGGCCAACCAGCTTGGCAATCAGATAAATGTAAATAAAAGAACCAAAAAATATTTGCATAACGCGGGCACATACTGCCACCGGTTCTACGTTAGCTATTGTTTCCATCTGTCAAAGCCTCCTATACCAAAACAATCATCAATTAAAGCTGAATGAATTTATCCGGCATTTCTTTACGCAATACACGGACAAACTCATCACTAGATTTAAACAGCAAACCCGCCAGCTTATTTTTCTTGCCTTCGGTAAACACCAGCAAGCGCTGCGGATTTTCATCAAGTGAATTATAGCGATGGATATAATGCTTAATCGCTGTTTTACGGAAAAAGCTCTTTACATATTTATCGGTAAAGCTTTCTGTACGGGTCAGGTCAACAACATAACGGCGTTTAATAAAGCCTAAGCCGTGGCTGATTACCTCAAGCTTCATATCCTTGTAGAGTATCAGAGTATAGCCAAAGGCTACACGCCAAATCCACAGAGCCAAAAGCACTGTATCCATACCCCAGCCCAGCATATCAAAGCGTCTATGTTCCTGCAGCCAGGTCCATTCATGCCAATAAAGGCTCGCAATCATCAGCAAGGCAATCACTGCAAAGATTTTTCTTTGCGTACTTGTTCCAGATTCTTCACGATACAATTCTTCCAAAAGAGTTCCCTCCAGCTTCCTAAATTGTGCAATAGCAACAAAGCAATCTTATCCAATTAATTATATCAAATTTTACACTTAAAGCATATACCTCAGGCAATAAAAATCAGTGCAAAAATGTGAATTTTACCTGCATCAGACAGCTTTCATGCAAAAGCAAAACACCGCTTCGCCGGCTTACGCCATTGAAGCGGGTTTCAGTAAGTATTATGCTTTATTAAAACATAGCATCTGATATTACGTCAGCCTTAAGTAACAACTGTCATCCCTGAGGTTTTTCATTGCTAACCATTCAGCAACTTAAGTACATGATAGCCTATTTGCGCACCTGACCGTTACCGTTAATCAGATACTTTGTACTCGTAAGCTCCGGCAGCGCCATAGGTCCGCGGGCATGCAGCTTTTGTGTGCTGATGCCGATTTCCGCACCGAAGCCGAATTCGTTGCCGTCGGTAAAACGGGTAGAAGCATTGACGTAAACAGCAGCAGCATCCACGGTATATTGGAAAAGCTGTGCCGCCTGATAATTATCGGTAACAATACATTCGCTGTGACCGGTGCCGTATTTGGCAATATGCGCCATGGCCTCCTCAATGCTGTCAACAATCTTTACGGAAAGGCGCAAATCGCCGTATTCCGTAGACCAGTCTTCTTCAGTTACAGGATGCACCTGACCGCTGTACTCCTGCACAGCCTCGTCACCGCGTATTTCTACAGCGGAGGAATTATACATCATCAGCATCATCGGCAAGAATTTATCCGCAATATCCTTGTGCACCAGCAGTGTTTCCATTGCATTGCATACGGAAGGACGCTGCACCTTGGCATTGACCAAGCCATTCATATGGATTAAATCCTGCACAGCCTGTCTGTCACTGGTATCAATAAACTGAATAGAGCCCGCAGGAATGCCTGCACCCTCCGCAGCCTGCGCCAAAATCGCAGCAACAGTTTTATTGGACTCCATCGCCTCACTGCCGCCCTTAAGGATAACAGCATTGCCGGACTTCAGGCACAGGCCTGCGGCATCCGCCGTAACGTTGGGACGTGCCTCGTAAATAATACCGATAACGCCCAAGGGAACGCGAATTTTAGTAATATGCAGACCGTTAGGCAATGTTTTACCGTCAATAACATTACCAACAGGGTCAGCCAGGCCTGCTACCTGACGCAGGCCGTCAGCCATACCGCTGATGCGCTCGGCAGTCAGCTTCAGACGGTCCAGCATTGAGCTTTTCATGCCCTTGGCTGCAGCAGCAGTCATATCACGCTCATTCGCAGCTAAAATTTCAGACTGTTGTGCCTCAAGCGCAGCAGCCATCGCCAAAAGTGCCGCATTCTTAACTGCGGTAGAAGTAACGGCAAGCTTTGCCGCAGCCTGCTTTGCAGCCTGCGCCTTAGCCTGAACCAATTCATACGTTGCCATAATCCTCACCCTGCCTTATAAAATAACCAGGTCATCGCGGTGGATAACCTCATCAAAATTTTTATGTCCCAGAATATTTGCAATCTCGCCGGAATTGCAGCCCTTAATCTGCTCCAGCTCGGCAGAAGAATAATGCACTAAGCCACGTGCCAGCTCATGCGCATCCTTATCGATAACGCTTACCGTGCTGCCCGGCAAAAATTCACCCTGCACGGCAAACACACCTGCCGGCAGAATACTGCAGCCGCCGGCCTTGCGAATAGCCTTAGCACAGCCATCATCCACAACAATACTGCCGGCAATCTTGGCACCAAAGGCCAGCCAGCGCTTGCGGAACTGCAGACGGTTTTCACGGCTCACGAACAAGGTTCCCAGCTCTTCACCCTGCAGCACACGGGTAATGGCATTCTTCTCGGTACCGCTGGCAATTACCAGATGAATACCGCTGCTTGTCGCAGCCTTGGCAGCCTGAATCTTAGTCGCCATACCGCCTGTACCGCGGGCAGAGCCGACACCGCCGGCACTTGCCTCAATCTCCGGAGTGATTTCCGCAACCTCAGGCACAATAACCGCATCGGGATGCGTTTGCGGATTAGCTGTATACAGGCCGTCAACATCAGAAAGGATGATAACAAGATCAGCATCCACAATGCCGGCAACAAGAGCAGACATATTATCGTTATCGCCGATTTTCAGCTCATCGAGCGCCACAACGTCAAGTGCCACAACGTCATTTTCGTTGACGATAGGGATAACACGCTGACGCATCAGCTCCATAAAGGTATTACGCGTATTGGTATAACGATGGCGGTCAATGGCCTCTGTTTTGGTAATCAGCACCTGCGCCACAATCTGACCGTAATCGGCAAAGAATTTTTCGTAGGTGTGCATCAGAACTCCCTGACCTACGGCAGCAGCGGCCTGCTTGCCGGGAATAGTTTTGGGTTTTCCGGGCAAGCCCATGCGGTCCACGCCCACAGCCACGGCACCGCTGGTTACCAGAATCATTTCCTTACCCTGATTCTGTAAATCGCTGATTTCGCGCGCCAGACGATCAATCTGACTAAAATTGCGCTTGCCGTTGGCATAGGTAATCGTACTCGTACCAACCTTGATGACAATACGCTTAGCCTTTTTTAAAGCCTCACGGCTTGCTTCATTGTTTAACATTTCCCCTCACCTGCAGTTCTAGTTTTTTTATATCTTTTGCGTTATCCGCAATACATCTCTTTCGCCAATGGCGCAGAGAATGTGCCGGATGCTAAATGAAATTGACGACGGCGTACTCCTCGTACGTCAAGGAATTTTCATGACGCAGATGGTATTATCCGCAATATATCCCTTTCGCCAAGGGCGCAGAGAATGTGTCGGATGCTAAATGAAATTGACGACGGCGTACTCCTCGTACGTCGAGGAAATTTCATGACGCAGACGATGCGTTATATGCGTCCTTAATCCTTGTAGTCGAAAACCATATCCCTAATACGCACACTCTGACCTTCCTGTACGCCTCTCTCCTTCAGCGCCTC
>ENA-ORVB01002466-ORVB01002466.1-human-gut-metagenome-genome-assembly--contig:-NODE-2466-length-10185-cov-2.31313_pt1 | contig 10185 bp, 10 predicted proteins | sample MGYA00242090_ERZ509231 | MGnify/ENA primary metagenome ERZ509231 (study PRJEB26280, sample SAMEA2338798) | human gut metagenome | biome: human gut; feature: human-associated habitat; material: faeces...
CGTGTTCAACATTAAATTGAAAATTCCTGTCAAATGTATCTACTATGCACTTATTGCCTGTAAGTGTTTCAAATGTTATAGGATTGATAAAATTCGTAGCATTTTTAGTCATTATAACATCAACATTACAATGAAGCTTAACAAGTCTGCTTGCAAGCTCTGCAATTTTATAAGCTGCTATGCTTCCTGTAACACAAAGCAGTACATTTTTACCTTTAAGCATTTAATTACCCTCCACATTCTTATCATATATAATTCTAAGACCCTTAAGCAATAATTCCGCATCTATGTGTATATTATGCTTACAGTGAGGAACTATAACCTTTGCAAGTCCACCTGTAGCTATAACTTTCGCTTCTGGCTTTCCATTAACTCCAAAACCATTAGCTTCTATAATTCTGTCAAGCATACCATCTATGCACGAAGCATTGCCATATATAACTCCACTCTTCATACAATCAATAGTATTCTTACCCATAACACTCTTTGGTGTATCAAGGCTTATTCTTGGAAGCTGTGCTGTTCTTGATACTAACGAATCAACTGACACACGTATTCCCGGAAGTATAACTCCACCTATATAATTCTCTTTCTCATCTACAACACTTATAGTTGTCGCTGTTCCCATATCTATAATTATGGCTGGTGCACCATAGCCATTAAGTGTAGCAACTGCATCAACTATCATATCTGTTCCAACCTGTCTTGGCTGATCCATAAGAATGTTAAGACCTGTCTTTATTCCAGGTCCGACCATAAGCGGTGTAATTCCAACTGTCTTTTCTACTGCCGCTTTTATTATATTAACAAGCTGCGGGACAACTGATGATATAATTGCTCCTTTTATGTCATCTGAGTTAATATTATATATTTCAAGCACCGTCTTAAAACCTATGGCGTATTCCAATTCTGTCTTTGAATAATCTGTTGATAATCTTTCCTCAAATAATACTTTCTTGTCATCAACACAGCCAATAACGATATTGGTATTTCCCATATCAATTGCAAGTATCATTCCTTTTTCATTCTTTCTTAACTTTAATTCAGCCATTATAATTCTCCATTCCGATTATATGCAGCTTTTCTTTATCAAGACCGCAGCCCTTCACTGTATATATATTATTAATTATATTACCATCGCCTGAATTACTGCAAACATTTTCTTTATCAAATTCTTCTGCCGAAATCATAACTCTTATATAATTAGGTGTATAGCCTGTATAATACTCTTTTCCAGCTATATTCTGCTTTTCTTCAATAAGCACGCTCAAATCACTATCTGCATATGTACTTCTGTACTGTGCTGACATTTCATTAGCAAGCTCAATAAGTTCATTACTTCTTGCTGTCTTAATCTTATCATCTACCTGATCAGGCATAGTATCTGCAACTGTGCCTTTTCTTCTTGAATACTTAAATATGTGCATTTCATAAAAATGCACCTTCTCAACAAATGCTTTCGTAATCTTGAAGTCTTCTTCTGTCTCACCAGGAAAGCCCACAATAACATCTGTCGTAATCGCTGGGTTATCATAATATTTTCTAAGAATTCCACAGCCCTTTAAGTATTCAGCAGTATCATACTTTCTGTTCATAGCCTTAAGTGTCTTATCACAGCCGCTCTGTAATGATAAGTGAAAATGTGGACAAAGCTTTTTCATACTGCTTATACGGCTGACAAATTCATCTGTCACAATTCTTGGTTCTAATGAACCAAGTCTGATTCTTTCAATTCCGTCAATTGAATTAACCGCCTCTATAACATCTAACAAGGTCTCTTTACCTGTATCCCTGCCATAAGAAGAAAGATGTATTCCGGTAAGAACAACTTCCTTATAGCCATTGTCAGCTAATCTTCTAACTTCGTCTACAACATCTTCAATCGCCCTGCTTCTTATTCTTCCTCTTGTATAAGGAATAATGCAGTATGAACAGAACTGGTTACATCCGTCCTGTATTTTAATGTATGCCCTTGTATGCTCACTTACTTTATCTATCTTTAATTCTTCATATTCTGTATCGTGGCTTATATCAACCACATATTCGTCTGCTGTATTATCCTTAAAATACTGCTCAAGCACATCAACAATATTAATCTTCATATTGTTGCCAAGCACGATATCTACAGCTTCATCTTTCTTAACTCCTGCTTCATCTGCCTGTACATAACAGCCGGCAGCTATTACAACTGCTGATGGATTCATCTTTTTAGCCTTGTGTAACATCTGGCGGGACTTTCTGTCTGCTATATTAGTAACCGAACAGGTATTTATTATATATACATCTGCAATTATCGCTTCATCAAATGGAACTATTTCATAGCCTGCATTTTTAAGCATAAGCTCCATTGACTCTGCTTCGTATGAATTAACCTTGCAACCAAGGTTGTGTATCGCAACTTTTTTCAAATCGGCCTCCTTTGTTCTTGACATAAATCCCATAAATATTATAATTAACTCAGTAAGCAAATTATTATATTATGGGAGGTATTCCAATGAAAACTGTACAGATTTCATTAAACTCAATCGATAAAGTTAAATCCTTTGTAAATGATATTACAAAGTTTGATGTTGACTTTGACCTTGTATCTGGAAGATATGTAATTGATGCAAAGTCTATTATGGGTATTTTCAGCCTTGATTTATCAAAGCCTATCGACTTAAATATTCACGCTGAGAATGATATCGATACAATTCTTGCTGTATTAAAGCCATATATTGTATAATCAGCCAGATAATTTAATATGATTATTCTATAACAGGATGTCACACGTTAATTCGTATGGCACCCTGTTATTATTTACATCATTTTATTTAACAACTATCTTTTCTGTAGTTTCTATGGCTGTCTTCATAAGCTCATCAATAACATCATCAAGGTTATGCTCGTGCTGTTTGATTATATTAAGATTAGGCTTTGTAACTGGATGTTTAGCTACAAATATTGTACAGCAGTCCTCAAATGGCTGGATTGATGTCTCATATGTTCCTATCTTTTCTGATATATCAATAATCTCCTGCTTATCAAAACCAATAACCGGTCTGTATACTGGCATTGTACATACTTCATTAGTACAGTAAAGGCTCTGCATAGTCTGGCTTGCGACCTGTCCGATACTCTCACCTGTAACAAGTCCCATACATTTGCTTTCCTTGCCAAGTTCTTCTGCAATCTTCATCATATATCTTCTCATAATGATTGTAAGCTCATCGTGAGGACACTTCTCATATATAGCAAGCTGTATATCTGTAAAATTAACTACATTAAGAGTTATTGGACCTGCATATTTAGACACAAGTCTTGCAAGGTCTACTACCTTCTGCTTAGCTCTCTCACTTGTATATGGTGGTGCATGGAAATATGTAGCTTCTATCTGCACACCTCTCTTGGCAACCATATATCCAGCTACAGGGCTGTCAATTCCTCCTGATAATAAAAGCATTGCCTTACCAGCAGTTCCTATTGGCATTCCTCCTGGTCCTGGAATTTCTATTGAATATATATTAATATGCTTTCTAATCTCAATCTGTAAAAGCACCTGTGGCTTATGAACATCTACCTTCATCTCAGGAAATGCGTCTAATATTCTTCCACCCATCTCCATATTAATCTCCATAGAATTCATAGGGTAGTTCTTTCTTGCTCTTCTTGCATCTACCTTAAATGTAACATTCTTATCAGGATATGCCTCATCAATATACTTAATAACGTGTTCAGCAAGGTCATCAAAGCCATTATCTTCTATCTGCACAACTGGACATATTCCAATTATTCCAAATACAGTCTTTAATGCTTCTACAGCCTCATCATAGTCAAATTCTGTCTGTGCTGTAGCATATATTCTTCCATTTTCCTTAGATACTACGAATTCCCCCTCAACCTTTTCAAGGGCAAATCTTATCTGTCTTACAAGTGCATCTTCAAAAAGGTATCTGTTCTTACCCTTTACACCTATCTCTCCATATTTAATCAAAAATGCTTTATACATCTTTTATCTCCATTCAATTTTAATTATATTATTAATGTCTTGTATACTTTCTTAACACAGGAAGAAGTTCTTTTAATGCACTGACTACATAATCAAGCTCTTCCTTAGTTGTATCATAACAGAAGCTGAATCTCAATGTGCTGTCAAGCAGGTCATTATCAAGGCCAATTGCCACAAGTGTATTGCTTAAGCCCGGTTTGTTAGAAGAACAGGCTGAACCTGAGGATACATATATATTCTTATCCTCAAGTGCGTGAAGCAACACTTCTGCCCTGACACCCCTGAAGCTTACACTTACAATCTGAGGTGCTGACTTTGTACCCTTATATGAATTGATAACAACATCAGCAAGCTTTTCAAGCTCATCTATAAAATAGTCTTTAAGCTCATACAGCTTATTAATCTTATCCTCAAACTGGTCATTATATATAAGCTTGACTGCTGCCGACAGTCCTGCGATTGCTGGTACATTTTCTGTTCCAGAACGCATACCCTTCTGCTGTCCTCCGCCATATATTATAGGTTTAATTCTTGTCTTATCCTTAATATATAAAAATCCGCTTCCCTTTGGACCGTGTATCTTATGTCCACTTACAGATAATAAATCTATGTTATACTTCTTAGGTACTATTTTGTATTTGCCATATGCCTGAATTGCATCTACATGAAACACTATATCAGGATTGTAGCTTTTTACAATATGTCCGATTTCTTCAATAGGTTCAACTGCACCAATCTCATTATTGACATACATTACTGATACAAGAATTGTTTCATCATCTAACGCTTCCTTAAGGTCATTAATGTCCACAATTCCATTTCTGTCAACTTTAAGATATGTTACCCTGAAACCATTCTCACTAAGAAAGTTAAAAGGCTCTTTTACAGATGAATGTTCTACCGATGACACAATAACGTGATTGCCTTTTCTCTTATTAGCCATAGCAGTTCCTATTATTGCCATATTGTTAGACTCTGTTCCGCCTGATGTGAAAAGTATTTCCTTTTCCTGGCACTTTAAAGTCTTAGCTATTGTTTCTTTTGCTTCTTTTATATAATTTTCAGCTTCAACGCCCTTCATATGCTTTGATGATGGATTGCCATAATCTTCACTCATAACTTTTACGCACACATCTACAACCTCAGGTGCACACTTTGTCGTTGCTGAATTATCAAGATATGCCTGCATTATTATTCCTCCATATTGTACATAAGCACCGACATCAGCATAAGACCTGCTGTCTCGGTTCTTAATATACGTCTGCCAAGTGTTATTATATCAGCTCCTGCATTAGTTGCAAGCTCAAGTTCATCTTTATCAAAACCACCCTCTGGTCCAATAAAGATACCTATGCTCTTTCCTTTCCCGATAGAAGCAATAACCTGTCTTGTATGTTCAATTCCTTCTGCACACTCATAAGGAAGTAATAATACATCTAATTCCGAAGCCATAGCAACTGCCTGCTTAAAACTTACAACATCACTAACCTTTGGCATAATACTTCTTTTACTCTGTTTGGCAGCACTTTCAGCTATTGTATTCCATCTTGCAACCTTGCTCTTTGCTTTCTTATCATCAAGCTTTACAACACTTCTTTTCATTGCTACAGGAACAATCTCATACACGCCAAGCTCAATCATCTTCTGTATAATAAGTTCCATTTTATCAGCTTTAGGAAGTCCCTGAAATAAATATACCTTTGATGAAAGTTCATTGCCTTTCTCATTAACTGATGTTATAAGGCTACGTACATAGTCATCGGATATTGTATCAATAACACAATTATAATCATAATTATCGCCACTGCTTATAAGTATATTCTTAATATGATTAACGTCCCCGCCTTTAATATCAATGTAATCGTCAAATATATTCTCGTGCTCTGCAAAAAAATGATACATATGTAATCCTTTCGCGTTATCTATTAATTACTTTCTTCTGGCTGTTACATTAACCCATTCGCCATCGTGGTTAATCTCAACTATCTCAAGCTCTGAATTCTTCTTGAAAGCATTAACAACTTCATCTTCTTTAGTATTAATAATTCCAGAAGTTATAAAATATGCTCCATGCTTCATATGCTCATGGATATTAACTGATAATGGCTCTAAGACATCAGCAAGAATATTAGCACACACTATATCATAACATTCATATCCACATCTATCCTTAATATTCTTATCATCAATTATATTACCCTCAATAACCTCAAACTGCTCCTTAGTTATATTATTCTGAACTGAATTCTCTTCTGAGGCAATAATTGCATTAGGGTCAAGATCTGTACCAAGTGCATATTCCGCGCCATATTTAAGGGCAACTACTGAAAGTATTCCGCTTCCACAGCCTACATCAAGTATTCTGTCACCTTTTTTAACATACTTTTCAAGCTGCTTAATAACCATTCTTGTTGTTTCGTGTGAACCTGTTCCAAATGCAGTTCCCGGATCAATGCTAAGAACAGGATGTCCTTTCATCTCCTCTGTAATCTCTTCCCATGTTGGCTTAATATACAGATTACCGATTGTAAATGTATGCCAGTACTGCTTCCAGTTATTAATCCAGTCTTTATCTTCTGTCTCAGACCTTGTTATTGTTCCTTCACCGATATCAACAAACATTCTTAAATCTTTAATTTCCTGCTCAGCCTTTTTAACTAATGTTCCATCGTCCTCATCTGAATCAATATAAAAATTAACAACTGCTGTTCCATCATCTGGTGGCAGCTCAGGAATAAAATCAACAAACATTGTCTTAGCTTCTTCTTGTGTAAGCTGTACATTGTCCTGTATCTCTATCCCCTCAATTCCTATATCATCAAGAGCACTGCTTATTAAATCAACAGCCTGTGTTGTTGTCTTAATTGAATATCTATTCCATTTCATATATGTGTCATCCTTCCAATGTTAATATTATGCAAATATTATATAATCACTTTTGCATTATTGTATTATTAAGCATTTTTTAAAAATGCCTCATAACCCTTTAATGTTTCATACAAATCTGCTTTGCTTATAACTTCATATGGCGCGTGCATATTCTGTACAGCAATGCCACTGTCAATTACATTCATATCAAGATTAGCTAATATATAAGCTATTGTTCCGCCACCGCCGATGTCTACCTTACCAAGTTCAGCTGTCTGAAATGATACATCTGCATCATCCATAATCTTTCTTAACTTTCCTACAAATTCTGCTGATGCATCATTAGAGCCACTCTTACCTCTTGCACCTGTGTATTTATTAAACACCATACCTTTGCCAAAATAAGCTGCATTTTTCTTCTCAAATACACTCGCATAGTTAGGGTCATATGCCGCACTTACATCTGATGATAACATATAAGAATTAGCAAGTGCCCTTCTTAATCCAAGCTCAGAATAATTTCCACATCTGTCCATAACTTCTGCAACCATATTTTCAAAAAATCTTGACTGCATTCCTGTAGCACCAACGCTTCCAATTTCCTCTTTATCAACAAGAATACATACACCTGTTCTCTTAACTTCACTTGAATTAATAAGTGCTATAAGTGATGGATATGCACACACTCTGTCATCGTGTCCATAGCCCATTATCATACTTCTGTCTATTCCATAATCTCTTGCAGGACCTGCTGGAACAGCTTCTAATTCTGCTGACAGGAAATCTTCTTCCTCTATTCCATACTTATCCTTTAATATTGCAAGTATATTCTTCTTAACAGCATCTTTGGCTTCCTTATCGCATTGTTCCTTCTCCTGTGGCATACTTCCAACAAGAATATCAAGTGCTTCACCCTCAACAACCTTTGTGCCTTTCTTTTCCATCTGCTCAGAAGCAAGATGTATAAGAAGGTCAGATACACCAACTACTGTATCAGACATATCTTCACCAATTACAATCTCTACTGTTGTTCCATTCTTTAATGCAACAACTCCGTGAATGGCAAGTGGAATTGCAACCCACTGGTATTTCTTAATACCACCATAATAATGTGTATCAAGAAGAACAAGTCCTGTTTCTTCATAGAGAGGGTTCTGCTTTATATCAAGTCTTGGTGAGTCTATGTGTGCTCCGAGTATATTCATTCCTGCACTTATAGGTTCTTCACCTATATTAAACGCAACAAGTGCCTTATTCATATTGACAGCATACACTTTATCGCCAGCTTTTAATGTCCTGTTATCAGCAATAACTTCTTTTAAGTCCGCATAGCCAGCTTCCTTTAAAAGCCTAACGCCTTCCTTTACACATTCTCTTTCTGTCTTACATTTTGAGATGAACTGTCTGTACTGTTCCGCAAAATCAAATACTTCTGCTTTCTTTTTAGAATCATACTTATTCCACGCATTTGCTCTTTCCATAATATACCTCATTTCTGCCCACTGTTTAAGATAACCACTTGTATCAGGTGAACTCATTATATTCTAACTATCTATACATAAATGTCTGGTTAATTATATGTCCAATGTAAGCTGTTCCTCATTCATAGCTTCTTCTTTTAATTCGCTTGCTATTTCATATTCAGCCTCTTCCTTGTACTGTTCAACCATATCCTCACTTATAACCGGAAGTTCATCAATAGAACCTACACCAAATGTTCTAAGGAATTCTTCAGTTGTTCCAAAAAGCATCGGTCTTCCCGGTGCATCAAGTCTTCCAACTTCTTTAACAAGTTCTAATTCAACAAGCTTATTAACTGACCTGTCTGAATTAACACCTCTTATCTTTTCTATCTCTATCTTAGTAACCGGCTGCTTGTACGCTATTATTGAGAGCGTTTCAAGTGCTGCATCTGTCAATGTATATCGTCTTGGCTGACTGCATATTCTAATAAGATTGTCGTAATATTCTTCTTTGGTACATAATTGAAAGCTTCCCTCTAATTCAATTATCTTGATACCTCTGTCTTCGTTTTCATATTTATCCATCATATTATGGATAATCTTGACTGTTGTATCGACATCGTGTTCTATAGCCACTGCGATCTTTTCTGCTTCTACTGATTCACCCATAGTAAATAGTATAGCTTCTATTGCCGCTTCTGTCTTTTCTATACTCATTCTGCACTCCATTCTTATCCTGCTTTAATTAACAGAATTAATACACACTTACTGTGTCATATACATATATGCTTTTAAAACTTATAAAGCATTGCTGTATTATTAATTATTCTTCGGTAATTCCTTCTATAAGTTCCGGATCCTTCGTCACTGTTATATATATTTCCTCGCAAGTCCCCTCTTGCTCTACAATAACAAATCCTGTCTTAATAAGCTCTAATACAACAAGAAATGTAACAATAACCGCAACCTTTGAAGCCCCCTTCATAAGAAGTTCCCTGAAACTGAATGTCCTATGTTCCATCATAAACGCCTTAATATCAACAAGCTTTTCTGACATAGTAACTTCTTCTTTCTCTATCTTACCGAACTTGCTTCTTATTGGGTCAACCTTTTCATCTTTTCTTCTCATTACGTCTGAAAATATTGCATTAAGCTTTAAAAGATCGGTATCTCCTATGACATCTTTTATATCAACCTCTGGCACATATTCACTGATCTCTTTAGGAATATCAGGCTTTCTATAATAAAGCTTTGTGGCATCCATCTGCTTATCTTTAAGCTCTTCTGCCATTGCCTTATAAAGCTTGTATTCTAACAGCTTTTCGACAAGCTCTGCTCTTGGATCCTGCTCATTACCTTCCTCATCAACTTCCTTTGGAAGAAGCATACGGCATTTTATATCAAGCAGTGTAGCCGCCATAACAAGGAATTCGCTTACTACATTTAAGTCTTCCTCCTGCATTTTATTGACATATTCCATATACTGCTCTGTTATATCAGCTATTGGAATATCATATATATTAACTTTATTCTTATCTATAAGATGCAGTAAAAGATCTAACGGACCTTCAAAAGCCTGAAGCTTTACACTAATCCCCATTATAAGCGAGCCTACCTTTCATTAACAGGTTACACTTAACCTGATTTTATTCATTAACTTATATATTGTACATAAAATATAATAGTAATGCAAGTTATTAACTTATTGATAATTGTGGGAAAATAACATATAATAATTTGAAAAAACCTTACGTCTAAGTTTTTTCAAATATCAAGTTTGTGACAAGCACAAACTTGTGACTTTCAAAAGCACTGTGTATACCTAAGTTTTTCAAATATCAAGTTTGTGACAAGCACAAACTTGTG
>ENA-ORVB01002472-ORVB01002472.1-human-gut-metagenome-genome-assembly--contig:-NODE-2472-length-10150-cov-2.09282_pt1 | contig 10150 bp, 9 predicted proteins | sample MGYA00242090_ERZ509231 | MGnify/ENA primary metagenome ERZ509231 (study PRJEB26280, sample SAMEA2338798) | human gut metagenome | biome: human gut; feature: human-associated habitat; material: faeces...
CATGGCAGTGACGAACCGGGCCATGCTCAGCCGTGGGGTATCTGTAATCCGTAAACAGACGGTGATCGTAAATCTGCCGGGAAGTCCAAAAGCAGTTCGGGAAAGTCTGGGATATATTCTGGATTCCCTGGATCATGGAATTCGTATTTTAAGAGGAAGCGCATCTGAATGTGCCAGATAAAATATACAATAAAGGGGAGAAGCATAATGAAAAAAATGATTTGCATTACAGCAGCAGCCGTGCTGGCAATGGGGATGATGACAGGCTGTACAGGAGAAAAGAAGGAAGAAACTGTTCCGGAAACGGCTCAGACAGCTGCACAGACAGCAGAAGAAACTGCCCCGGAGACAACAGCACAGGAAGCAGATGCCTCTGTAGAAGAAGATACAGAAAAAACGGAAATTCTGGTAGCTGCGGCAGCAAGCCTGAAAAATGCTTATGAAGAAGAGCTGATTCCCATGTTTGAGGAAGAAAATCCGGGAATTACAGTTACTGGTACCTATGACAGCTCCGGTAAGCTGCAGACCCAGATTGAAGAGGGGCTGGAGGCAGATGTGTTTATGTCAGCCGCTACAAAGCAGATGAAGGCCCTGCAGGAAAAAGGGATGATTGCTGAGGATACTGTAACCGAACTTCTGGAAAACAAGATTGTTCTTATTGTTCCTTCCGGCAGCGCAGGAGAACTGAAGATATTTGAGGATATAGAAAAGGCAGAGTCGATTGCTTTAGGAGATCCGGCCAGCGTACCGGCAGGACAGTATGCACAGGAAGCTCTTACGAGCCTTGGAATCTGGGATAGAATTCAGGATAAGGTGAGCTTTGGAACCAATGTGACAGAGGTATTAAACCAGGTGGCAGCTTCCAGTGCGGATGCAGGCATTGTCTATGCGACGGATGCAGCCAGTATGGCAGAACAGGTTGATGTAATTGCCGAGGCGCCGGAAGGCAGTCTGGCCCAAAAAGTGATTTATCCGGTGGCTGTGGTAAAAAACAGCACGCATCTGGGAGAAGCAGAAGCTTTTGTTGAGTTTTTGAAAACAGAGGAAGCCATGAAGGTATTTGAAAGCTATGGCTTTTCAAAGGGAAATTAAAACTGTTTGTAACCGATAGGAAAAAAGGAGGAGTGGTTATGGACTGGTCACCAATTCTAATATCCATGAAGACAGCAAGCCTGTCCATTTTTATCACCTTTTTTCTGGGGATTTTTGCTGCTTGGACGGTGTTCCGGCTGAAAAATGAGACCTTAAAAATTATTTGTGATGGTATTCTGACTCTGCCGTTGGTTCTGCCGCCTACAGTGGCCGGTTTCTTTCTGCTTTATGTTTTTGGCGTCAAACGTCCCATTGGTCAGTTTTTTCTTGATTTTTTCGGAGTGAAGATTGCATTTTCCTGGGGAGCGACGGTACTGGCGGCAGCGGTAATGTCATTTCCTCTGATGTACCGCTCTGCACGGGGAGCCTTTGAACAGGTGAATCCTGATCTGGCGGCAGCCGCAAGAACCCTGGGGATGAGCGAATGGGAGATTTTTAGAAAGGTGATTTTTGCCAATGCCACTCCGGGTATTTTAAGCGGCGGAGTTCTGGCTTTTGCCAGAGGACTTGGTGAATTTGGAGCTACTTCCATGATTGCAGGCAATATTGCAGGAAAAACAAGAACCCTGCCCATGGCCGTATATTCAGAGGTGGCGGCAGGGAATATGGAGGCGGCAAATGCATATGTGGCAGTCATTGTGGCGATTGCATTCGTCTCCATTCTTCTTATGAATCTGGGAGCCTTAAGGACAGGAGGAAAAAGACATGGCGGGTGAAACAAAAAGCCGCCCCATCCTGGAGACTTCGATTGAAAAAAATCTGAGGGAATTTTCCCTTTCTCTCTCTTTTGAGGCAAAAAAGGCTGTCTGGGAATTTTGGGCCCTTCCGGCTGCGGGAAGAGTATGACATTAAAATCCATTGCCGGAATTGCTTCGCCGGATTCCGGTCGGATTGTTATTGGGCATACCGGGAGAGGAGAAGAAGGAAAGAGGATACTTTTTGACTCCGCGCTTAAAATCAATGAAACGCCTCAGAACCGTCGGGTAGGCTACCTGTTTCAGAATTATGCTCTGTTTCCCAACATGACGGTAGAAGAAAATATTGCTGCAGGGCTTAGAGGAAAAGGAACAGGGAACGTGTTTGGAATACGGAGGGAGAAGGGCAGATCACGTCAGGAAATCAGAAAAAAGGTACAGGAAATGACAGAACGTTTCCGTTTGACCGGACTGGAGAAACAATATCCTGCCCAACTGTCCGGCGGTCAGCAACAGCGAACTGCGCTGGCACGGATTCTGGCCTATGAACCGGAGGTTTTACTTCTTGATGAACCGTTTTCTGCTATGGATACTTATCTGAAGGAGACGCTTCGTCTGGAACTGGCAGAGGTTTTAAAGAATTATGAAGGAATTTCCATTCTGGTGACCCATGACAGGGACGAAGCCTACCAGCTCTGTCAGGAGGTGCTTTTGATGGATCAGGGGAAAAAACTGACTGGCGGAAAAACGGAAGATGTTTTTGCATGGCCGGAAAACTGCAGAGCTGCAAGACTGACAGGATGTAAAAATATTTCCCGGATCCGAAGACTGGACAGCAGACATATCTGCGCCCTGGACTGGGGCGGCATCCGGCTGACAGCAGATCGGGATGTGGGAGAGGAAATTACCGCGGCAGGAATCCGTGCTCATGATTTTGAAGCGGTCAGCAGAGAAACGGCAGTTTCCTTTGGTTATGAAAACTGCATTCCTGCAGGAAATCCGAAGGTGTGTGAAATGCCTTTTGAATGGTATGTAATGTTAGAAAATGGACTCTGGTGGAAACGGGAAAAAACGATTCACACCCATAGTGCAGACGGTATTGTACCGGATTATCTGTGGGTGAACCCATCGGCCATTTTACTGTTAAAAGGAGAACTTTGATATGAAAAAAACAGGAGCAGTGATTGTGGCCGCAAAAGCGCAGGAACAACGATTTCTCCTATGCTTCCTGTGGGGGACAGTACTGTGATCCGCCGGATTATTATTACTATGAAGTGGGCGGGAATTGATCCGATTGTTGTTGTGACAGGAAGACAGGGAGACGAGCTGGAAAAGCATATCAGCGATCTGGAGGTGATTTCCCTGCGAAATTCTCATTACGAGGCGGAACAGATGTTTGACAGCATTGTCATGGGGCTTCGCTATGTAAAAGGCCTTTGCAGTCAGACCCTGATTCTTCCAGCTAAATTTCCCCTGCTTTTGCGTGATACCCTGGAAAAGCTGCTTTCAGAAGAGGGGGAGATTATTCGCCCTGTTTTTAACGGAAAACGGGGGCATCCAGTTCTTGTATCAGAACAGGCGGCAGAAAAGATCCTGGAATATAAGGGGGACAGGGGATTAAGAGGAGCCCTTTGTGCAGAAGAGGCTTTCTTTGTATCAAAGGATGTTCCAGTAAAGGATCAGGGGATTATCTTTGCTGTGGAAACAGATGAGGACGGTACAGAGGAAGAAATAGAAAAACAGAAAATTCAGATTCATCCAGAGATTCGTCTGGTTTTCAGGAGAAATGATCTGTTTTTTGGTCCCCTGCTGTCTCATTTCTTGACAGTAATTCGTCATACTGGTTCTATGCAGACCGCCTGTCGTCAGCTTCATATGTCTTATACCAAGGGGTGGAAAATTTTAAAAGAAGCGGAGCGCCAGCTGGGTTTTCCTCTTCTTATCACACAATCGGGAGGGGCAGAGGGCGGCTTTTCTAGGCTGACGGAGAAGGGAGAAAAATTTCTTACGCGGTATCAGAATATGGAGGAGGAACTGAGAATAGAAAGTGAACGTCTGTTCAGAAAGTATTTTCCTGAAGAATAGAGAAAAAAGAATAATTCTAAGAAAGACAAGCTAGCTCTGTTCCCTGATTACGGGAACAGGGTTTTTTTACTTCCGGAATCAGGGAAACGCGGATGAAAATATATATTGATTTATATACCATAATTTAGTATATTAGTTAAGGAACAGAGTTACCGGCAGACACCGGAAAGGAGATACGTAAATGATTAGGATAGCTGTGGACGCCATGGGAGGCGACAATGCCCCAGGCGAAATTGTAAAAGGTGCAGTGGATGCAGTGTCCAAAAGAAGCGATATTCAGGTGCTTTTAACAGGACAGGAGGAAGTGGTGAGAAAGGAGCTGGAGAAGTACAGCGTCTCCCAGGACCGGATTACGATAGTCCCTGCCTCAGAGATCATAGCTACGGATGAGCCTCCGGTGAACGCCATCCGCCGCAAGAAGGATTCTTCTATTGTTGTAGGAATGAACCTGGTGAAAAAGGGTGAGGCAGATGCCTTTGTTTCTGCAGGAAATTCCGGAGCGGTTTTAGTTGGCGGACAGATGATTGTCGGCAGGATCAAGGGTGTGGAGCGAGCTCCCTTTGGTGCGCTGATTCCCACAGAAAAGGGGGTATCCCTTCTTCTTGACAGCGGTGCCAATGTGGACGCCAGACCGTCCCATCTGGTTCAGTTTGCACGGATGGGTTCTATTTACATGGAACATGTAATAGGTATTACCAGACCCAGAGTGGGAATTGTGAATGTCGGCGCGGAAGAGGAAAAGGGCAATGCACTGGTGAAGGAAACCTTCCCTCTGTTAAAGGCATGTGAGGATCTGAATTTTACAGGAAGCATTGAGGCCAGAGAGATCCCTCATGGCGGAGCAGATGTAATTGTGTGTGAGGCATTTACCGGAAATGTCATTTTAAAGCTGTATGAAGGCACCGGGGCTACGCTGATCAGCATGGTGAAAAAGGGAATGATGAGCTCTTTTAGGAGCAAGCTGGGTGCTTTGCTTGTTAAGCCTGCTTTGAAGGAAACCCTGAAGCGTTTTGATGCTTCCCAGTATGGCGGAGCGCCCCTTCTGGGACTGAAAGGCCTTGTGGTGAAAACCCATGGAAATGCAAAGGCTGGCGAGGTCTGCAATTCCATTATTCAGTGTGTGACCTTTAAAGAACAGGGGATTAGTGAAAAAATCAAGGAAAGCCTGGATGCCAAAGAACAGGCAGAAAAATAATAAGGACAGGAGAGGGACTTATGGAATTTGAAAAGTTACAGGAAATCATTGCAGAGGTTATGAACGTGGAGACGGATGATATTACTCTGGATACTTCCTTTGTGGAGGATCTGGGTGCAGATTCTCTGGACATTGCCCAGATTGTCATGGGAATTGAGGAGGCGTTTGACATTGAGATTCCGTCTGAGGCTTCCGAGCAGATCGCTACGGTAGGAGATGCTGTAGAGCAGATTAAAAACGCAATGAACTAAGGTTGCTAAAAGCGAAGGGGCTGACGCAGAATATCTGCGCGCCCCTTTTCTGAATACCTGAGAGAACACAAGACAGAGTTCCGGAAAAGCACCGGCACACTGTTTGTAATAGGAAGGAGTATGCAGGAAATTATGAATCGTGATTTAAACGAACTGCAGGAAATTACCGGCTATGAGTTCCGGGACAAAGAACTGTTTTGCCGTGCGCTGACTCACAGCTCTTATGCAAACGAACACAGAATGGCAAAAAAACAGTGCAATGAAAGACTGGAGTTTTTGGGAGACGCTGTGCTGGAACTGGTATCCAGCGATTTTTTATATCACAAGTATCCGGACAAGCCGGAGGGAGAACTGACGAAAATCCGTGCAAGTATTGTGTGCGAACCAACACTGGCATATTGTGCTGCGGACATTCATCTGGGCTCTTATTTGCTTTTGGGAAAAGGAGAAGAAGCAACGGGAGGAAGAGAACGGAATTCTGTTGTTTCTGATGCCATGGAGGCGCTGATCGGCGCAATCTATCTGGATGGTGGTTTTGCTAGTGCAAAAGAGTTCATTCACCGTTTTATATTAAATGATATTGAGCACAAACAGCTCTTTTATGATAGCAAGACTATCCTGCAGGAAATCGTGCAGGCTTCCTACGAGGAACCTCTGGAGTATGAGATTTTAAAGGAGGAGGGGCCGGATCACAATAAAACCTTTGAGGTTCGTGCGCTTCTCGGCACAAAGGAAATCGGACGGGGCAGCGGCCGGACGAAAAAGTCTGCAGAGGCTGTTGCGGCTTATCGCGGAATTCTGAAGCTGAGGGAAGAGGTATGTATTTAAAAAGTATTGAAATACAGGGATTTAAGTCCTTTGCCAACAAGATCCTTTTTGAGTTTCACAATGGAATTACAGGAATTGTAGGGCCAAACGGAAGCGGAAAAAGCAATGTTGCAGATGCCGTCCGGTGGGTGCTGGGAGAGCAGCGCGTAAAACAGCTGCGGGGCGGCTCCATGCAGGATGTTATTTTTGCCGGTACAGAAATGAGAAAGCCTCAGGGCTTTGCCTATGTAGCAATTACCCTGGATAACTCGGATCATCAGCTTTCTATTGATTATGATGAGGTTACGGTTTCCAGGCGCCTTTATCGTTCCGGAGAAAGTGAATATCGGATTAACGGCAGTGCATGCAGACTGAAGGATATTAACGAGCTGTTTTATGATACCGGAATCGGAAAAGAAGGTTATTCTATTATCGGGCAGGGTCAGATTGATAAGATTCTAAGCGGTAAGCCAGAGGAACGGCGGGAGCTGTTTGACGAGGCCGCCGGGATTGTGAAATTCAAACGGCGCAAGGCCATCGCCCAGAAAAAGCTGGAGGACGAGAAGCAGAATCTGGTCCGGGTGACAGATATTCTTACAGAGCTGGAAAAGCAGGTAGGCCCTCTTGCCCGCCAGTCAGAAACGGCAAGAAAATATTTAAGTCTGAAGGAGGAACTGAAGACTTATGATGTAAACCTGTTTCTGATGGAAGCGGAGGTTCTTCGCAGTCAGCTGGGAGAACTGGAGAAAAAAGAGGCAATTGTGTCCGGAGATCTGAAAGAAACGATGGAACAGTCAGAGGCACTAAAGAGTGAGTACCAGCAGCTGGAGCAGGAAATTGCCGGATTGGATACGGAGATTCTTGAGGAGCGGGGAAAATTAAGCCAGGCGGAAATGCGCAAAGGAAGTCTGGAGGGTCAGATTAATGTGATCCGTGAGCAGATTAACAGTGAACGGATGCATGCGGAGCATATTCGTTCCCGGATTCAGGCGATTGCCCAGGATGCGGAGGAAAAAAGCAGCCAGATTGCCCTGTACCGGGAGGAACACGCAGGAATCGCTTCTGAGGAGGAGATAAGCCGGAAGCGTCAGGAGGAAGCTGAGGCCGGACTGATGCACAGGGATGAGCAGCTGATGCTTCTGGATCAGAAGCTGGAGGAGGCAAAAAGCAGTATTATTGCCGGGCTGAATGAAAAAGCGTCTCTCACTGCAAAGCAGCAGCGGTATGAAACTATGCTGGAGCAGGTTCAGGTGCGGCGCTCTGAGGTAGCTCAGAAAATTCTCAAGTTCAAAAGTGATGAGTCTGTTCAGGATGAACAGCTTCAGGAGGCATTAAAGAAGCTGGCAAAGGCTCAGGAGGAGCTGGAGGCGCTGGCATCTGCCCAGACAGAATGTGAGGAGCAGCTGGCTTTCTATGAACAGGAGCAGCGGCGCCTGACAAAAAATCTAAATGACCAGCAGCATGAATACCACACAGCTTCCACAAGGCTGGAATCTCTGCGCAATCTGGCAGAGAGGTATGAAGGCTATGGAAACAGTATCCGACGAGTGATGGAGGTCCGGGATCGGGTTCACGGAATTCGTGGTGTTGTGGCAGATTTGGTGACTACAGAGAAGGAATACGAAACAGCCATCGAAACAGCTTTGGGCGGAAGTATTCAGAATGTGGTAACCGATTCCGAACAGACGGCCAAACAGCTGATAGAATATCTGAAAAAAAATCGTTATGGCCGGGTAACCTTTCTCCCGCTGACCAGCATCGGAGGCGGAAGTGGTTTTTCCAGACCGGAAGCATTAAAGGAGCCGGGAGTAATCGGACTGGCCAGTGAACTGGTTCACGTAAAACCGGAATACCAGGTTCTGGCAAAATACCTGTTAGGCCCGGTGGTCGTGGCAGATACCATTGATCACGCCATTTCCCTGGCAAAAAAGTATAAATATACGCTGCGGATTGTTACTCTGGAGGGAGAACTTTTAAGTGCAGGCGGATCCATGACCGGCGGCGCATTTAAAAATTCCAGCAATCTCCTGGGAAGAAAGAGGGAGATTGAAGAACTGGAGGCAGTCTGCAAGAAGGCAATGTCTGCAGCTAACAGTATTGAAAAAGAACAAAAGCTTAATGAGGGGCTGATGACAGAGAAGCAGGAGGAGCTGGAGGAATTGAAGAACCGGCGCCATCAGGTTTCTCTGGTACAGAATACCCATCAGATGAGCGTCAGCCAGCTGGAGGATAAAAAGGAGGAGATCCGGGAATTCTATCAGGATCTGAATCTGGAAAACAGGCAGCTGGAAGCTCAGCTGCGGGAAATTGAGGAAACAAAAAAGAAGCTGGAGCAGGCTGCTACGCAGCTGACTGTCCAGAATGAGGAAACCAACAGCCAGATTGAACAGATGGCTGTCTGGATGGACGAGGATCGGAAAAACAGGGAAGAGGCCGCAAGGGGATTGGAGGAAATCCGCCTGGAAGCTGCCGCCCTGAAACAAAAGGTTGATTTTGTAAAGGAGAATATCCGCCGCGTTGAAACGGAACTTAAGAAGCTCAAGGAGGAGAAAGAAGAGCTGGAAGCTGGAAGCTCTGCCTCCGGAGAGGCGGTATCTGCAAGACAGAGGGAGATCGAACGCTTAAAGGAAGAAATCGTTCATGCAGAGGAAGAAAAAGAACAGCTGGAGAACAGCGTAAAAAGCCGCAGTTCATTAAAGGAAGAAAAGGCCAGCCGTCAGAAGGCATTTTTCAGCCGGAGAGAGGAGCTGTCTGAGCGGACAGGCCAGCTGGATAAGGAGCTGTACCGGATTCAGGGACAGAAGGAAAAGCTGGAAGAAAAACAGGAAAGTCAGATCAATTATATGTGGAATGAGTATGAGCTGACTTACAGTACAGCCCTTCCTCTGAAAAATCCGGAGCTTACGGTTCTGACGGATGTCAGAAAGGGTATTGAGCAGTTAAAAGCTTCCATTCGTGCATTGGGCAATGTGAACGTAAATGCCATTGAGGATTATCGTGAGATTTCTGAGCGGTATGCGTTTATGAAAAACCAGCACGAGGATCTGGTTCAGGCGGAGGCTGCGCTGCTGCAGATTATTGAGGAGCTGGATACAGGAATGCGCCGACAGTTTCAGGAAAAATTCCGGGAAATCCGACAGGAATTTGACCGGGTATTTCGGGAATTGTTTGGGGGCGGACACGGAACTCTGGATTTGCAGGAGGATGAAGATATTCTGGAAGCAGGGATTCAGATTATTGCCCAGCCGCCGGGCAAAAAGCTGCAGAATATGATGCAGCTTTCCGGTGGAGAAAAGGCTCTGACAGCGATTTCTCTGCTGTTTGCGATTCAGAATCTGAAGCCGTCACCCTTTTGTCTGCTGGACGAGATTGAAGCGGCTCTGGATGATTCCAATGTAGATCGGTATGCTGGATATCTTCACAAGCTGACAAAAAATACACAGTTTATCGTTATCACGCACCGAAGGGGCACGATGGTGGCTTCTGATCGGCTGTACGGAATTACCATGCAGGAAAAGGGTGTATCCACCCTGGTATCTGTTAATTTAATTGAGGATCAGCTGGACGAGTGAGAACAGGTAAGCAAAACGGAGAAAGCTGGATGAATCAAACTGCGGACAACGCAGAAAATACGCCGGTCAGCATGCCGGAGGGGAATAGGAAGGAGAACGACATGGAAGAAAAGAAGAAGGGGTTTTTCAGCCGGCTGGTAGAAGGACTGAATAAGACAAGAGAAAATATTGTATCAGGGATTGACTCTATTTTCAGCGGTTTTTCAGCCATTGACGATGATTTTTATGAGGAATTGGAAGAAACTCTGATTATGGGCGATATCGGAATCCAGACAACGATGACGATTATGGAGGATCTGAGAAAAAAGGTAAAGGAGCAGCATATTAAGGATCCGTCCCAGTGCAAGCAGCTTCTGATTGATTCCATCCGAAGCCAGATGGATTTAGGAGAAAATGCCTATGAATTTGAAAACCGTCAGTCTGTTGTTCTGGTAATCGGCGTGAATGGAGTGG
>ENA-ORVB01002482-ORVB01002482.1-human-gut-metagenome-genome-assembly--contig:-NODE-2482-length-10113-cov-2.72599_pt1 | contig 10113 bp, 8 predicted proteins | sample MGYA00242090_ERZ509231 | MGnify/ENA primary metagenome ERZ509231 (study PRJEB26280, sample SAMEA2338798) | human gut metagenome | biome: human gut; feature: human-associated habitat; material: faeces...
TGCCTTTTCCAGCATCTGTCCGTACCACTCTGACGCTTCCCGCCGCTCCTCTTCTGTCATACGAAATGTAAAGCCGAAGGTTTTTTCACAGGGAACCACCTCTATCCCCGGAATCCGGCGCAGAACGGAAACCTCTCCGGAATCCTCTGTTTTCAGAAACCGGACTATCAGAACTCTCATTCCACGTCCGGCGGCCCGAACCGCCAGCCCTACCGCTGCCGTGGTCTTTCCCTTTCCGTCTCCGCAGTATATGTGAACATATCCTTTTTGCTGTTTCACTGCTTTCCTCTGCCTTTCTCCCAGCCCACATTTCCCGGCACAGAGCCAGGTGCTTCCAGATATTCATCAATAAAACGGGATCTTTCCTGAGGACGTCCATACCGCTCTCTGGCATAATATACATGAAGTCGATCTTTGGCCCTTGTCATGGCCACATAAAACATCCGCCGTTCTTCTTCCAGATCTGCCTCCAGAACAGCCTTATGATGAGGGGTCACGCCTTCATTCGCATCTAAAATATAGACAATCGGAAATTCCAGTCCCTTAGAGCTGTGCATAGTCATCAGAGAAACACAGTCTGTATTCAGGCTGTCTCGATTGGCAAGCTGCTGTCGGAGCTGTTCTCCATATTCCCTCATATGATCCTGCCACGCATCCATTGTTTTGTAGGAGGAAGCGCTCTCCTGAAGCTGATCTGCAATCTGCAGCAGATCCTCTGCCTTCATTCTCCTGTTCTCAGCGTATTCCCGAAGATAGTCGTCGTAGCCTACTGCCTTGCGGATATAATTCACCGCCGCCACGGGAGCCATTCTGCCAATCATCTTTAAGTCATACTCCAGCTGTTCAATCCGCTCTACCATCCAACCTCTGTCCTGATACCAGGACTTCAGACTGTCCCAGGAAATAATCTGTCCCTCCAGAGCATCCCGGCTGACAAATCTTTTCGGACGATTGATCACCCGCAGCACATCTGCTCTCCGGGCCTGTCTGTGCTTTGCCAGTTCATCGCCTGCTATGCGGATATAAGCCAGGATATCCTGGGTAATCCAGTGTTCATACAGATTGGGAAGAGAATCCTTCATCCGGAAGGGAAGGTTCCATTCCATCATCCGCTCCATCAAAAGCCGCGGCTCCATGCTGGTCCGGTAAAGCACTGCAATATCCGACAAATGATATCCCATCCGCACATAATCCTGAATTTCCTCCACAATCGTTATGGTTTCTGTATGGGCATCCGCAAAGCCCATAACAGCCACAGGCCGGCCCGCTCCCCGAAACGCCTGGATTTCTTTGTCAAACCGCATTTTATTGTGGCGAATCAGACGGCCCGCCGCATCCACAATAGAGGAGGAGGAACGGTAGTTAATCCCCAAAAGGGTTCTCTTTGCTGTTGGATAATCCTTTTCAAAGCCCAGCATAATCTCCGGTTTTGCTCCCCGGAACCGGTAAATAGACTGATCATCATCTCCTACAATGAACAGATTGTTCTCCGGTGCAGCCAGCATTTTTACGATTTCATACTGAACCCGGTTAATATCCTGAAATTCGTCAATCAAAATAAACCGGTACCTGCGCTGCCATGCCGCCAGAATATCCTTTCTCTGATCAAACAGCTGGTAGCACATCACCAGCATATCATCAAAGTCAAGAAGTCCCTTTGACTCCAGGCCCCGGTTATAGCCCTCGTAGAGCTTTTTAAATATTTCTTCTGAACAGTTTTTGGAATAATAGTGCTCCAGACTCATCATCTCGCCTTTGACCATGCTGATTTCCGATAAAATGGAGCTGATAAATTCACCCTCATCCTCCACATCAATCCGGTATCGATCCACCAGCTCCCGCATCAGCTGAATCCGCTGCTCCTCCCGGACAATGTTGGAGGCATCATAGCGGTATGCATGTTTGAGAATACTGAAAAATACCGCGTGAAAGGTACCAAAGCTGACGGGGAGACTCCGTCCCTCCATCAGCTTCTGGAAACGCTGCCTCATCTCTGAGGCAGCAGCTTTTGTAAATGTAATAACCAGGATACTCCCCGGATCCACCCCGTAGCCCTCCACCAGACATCTGACCCGGTGAGTGATTACCGTGGTTTTTCCGGATCCCGGGCCTGCAAGAACCATCATGGGCCCCTTCAGATGGCGGATGGCCTGCAGCTGTGATTTATGAAATGCCATGAAGCTTCTGTCTCTCCTCTACTGGCTTAAAAGCTCAATTCCCCGGCGGATTCTGGCCAGAGATTCCTCCTTGCCCAGCACCTCCATAATCTCTGTTGCACCAGCCGGAGTCATCTGCTTTCCGGATACGGCAGTACGGATAGGCCACATTACAAAGCCAGTCTTAAATCCATTGTCAGATACATACTGCGCCAGAGATGCATAAAGAGCATCGTTGGTAAAGTCTTCCTGGGCCTCCAGAATCGGAAGCACATCCTTCAATACCTGAAGGGAATTTTCCCCGTTGGTTTTCATTTTCTTGTGTGTGTACATTGCTACATCATATTCCGGAAGCTCCTGGAAAAAGTCAATGTGATCCGCAATATCCGGGAAAATCTCAATTCTTGTCTTCACCATAGCTGCGATCTTTTTCAGATCCAGATCCTTTTTGATCACCTGACGGATATACGGCTCAGCCATCTCATAGAAACGATCAAAATCCATAGCCTTTAAATACTCGCCGTTCATCCATTTTAATTTGACAATATCAAAAACTGCCGGGGACTTGCTGATATTACGGTAGTCAAATGACTTAACCAGCTCATCCAGAGAGAAAATCTCCTGATTGTCTACCGGAGACCAGCCCAGCAGAGCCACATAATTTACAACAGCCTCTGCCACAAAGCCCTGCTCGATCAGATCCTCAAAGGAAGAATGTCCGCTTCTCTTGGACAGCTTTTTGTGGAACTCATCTGTAATCAGCGGGCAGTGTACATAAACCGGAACCTCCCAGCCAAAAGCGTCATAAAGACGGTTGTACTTGGGAGAAGAGGATAAGTATTCATTGCCCCGAACTACATGGGTAATTCCCATCAGATGGTCATCCACTACGTTTGCAAAGTTGTAGGTAGGATAGCCGTCGGATTTAATCAGAACCATATCATCCAGCTCAGAGTTGTCTACCGTAATATCGCCGTAAATCTCATCATTAAAGGTAGTCGTTCCCTCAGTCGGATTGTTCTGGCGGATTACATAAGGCATTCCTGCTGCCAGATTGGCTTCTATCTCTTCCTTAGACAGATGCAGGCAATGCTTATCATAGGTCATGATCTCTTCGCCATTGACTGTGGTTTTCAGAGAATCCAGACGCTCCTGAGTACAGAAGCAATAATATGCCTCTCCTTTTTCAATCAGCTTTTTGGCATATTCCAGGTAAATTCCCGCTTTCTGCCGCTCACTCTGAATATAGGGACCGCAGCCGCCATCCTTATCCGGTCCTTCATCATGAATCAGGCCGGTCTGAGCCAGGGTTCTGTAAATAATCTCCGTAGCGCCTTCTACATAGCGCTCCTGATCCGTATCCTCAATACGCAGCAGAAAATCTCCGCCTTCATGCTTGGCAATCAGATAGGCATACAGCGCTGTTCTCAGATTGCCCACATGCATCCGGCCGGTAGGGCTGGGTGCGTATCTTGTTCTAATCTTTGTCATGTCTAAACACTCCTTATCTTCTTATGGGCAGCTTCGACCCTTTTCCTCCGGTCTTTCGCCCTTTTTATACCTCTTCAGGCAACATTATATACCACTGTCACTTAAAAGGAAAGACGGTAATTGCCATTTCCTGTTCCATATACGGAAGAGGAGAACAGAACCCTTGCTGCTTCTACCAGATATGCAGTATCCTTGCTTCCCGCAGTTTCAAAACAGGAATGCATAGCCAGCTGGGGCAGACCGATATCTACGGTGTTAAAGGCCACCTGGTTGCCGGAAATGTTGCCCAGAGTAGAGCCGCCCAGCATATCAGACCGGTTATGGAAGGTCTGGAAGGGAACCTCTGCCTGCTGGCACAGAGCCTTAAAGAGAGCTCCTGAAATTGCGTCTGTGGTGTATTTCTGATTAGCGCTGTATTTAATTACAATACCCTCATTTAAATACGGACGGTTGGTGGGGTCTGCCTTGTCTGCCTGATTGGGATGAATTCCATGAGCATTGTCTGCAGAAACCATAAAGCTGGAAGCAACTGCCGTCAAAAATTCCTCCTCGGTCCGTCCCATAGCGCTGTTGATCCGGTGAAGCACATCCTTTAAGAAGGTAGATGCCGCTCCCTGCTTGGTGCCGCTGCCTACCTCTTCATTGTCCAGAACACAGTGAACGGCAACGCTGTCCTTAGGCTCTGCTGCCAGAAATCCCTTTAAGGATGAAAATGCACACTGAAGATCATCTAAATGCGGGCTGGCAATATACTCGCCGTTTAAGCCAAAGGTGGTTCCCTTATCCCGGTTGTACAGGAAAAGATCTGTATCCAGAATATCTTCCTGCTTAACGCCTGCCTCTGCAGCAATCATAGCAAGGAAGCAGCCCTTCTCCTGTCCGCCGCCGCAGAACAGAGGAAGCATATCCTTCTGGGCATTAAACTCATAGCCATCGTTTACGCTCCGGTTCATATGAATGGCAAGATTAGGGATAATCAGCAGATCCCGATCCACCTTCACCAGTCTCGTTTCCACTCCATCCGCTGTTTTTACCACAATCCGGCCTGCCACAGAAAGGGGGCGATCCAGCCACGGAGAACAGATCATGCCGCCGTATTTTTCTACATTCAGCTTTACATAATGCTTCTCTACTTCGATCTCTGCATTTGCCTTTACTTTAAATACAGGGGAATCGCTGTGGCTTGCCATAACCTGAAATCCGGTAAAATCCTTTTTGGGAATCCGGAATGCAATCAGAGCAGAGTCATTGCGGGTTACATAGTAGCCCTTTCCCGGCTCCAGATTCCACTTTTCTCCCTCCAGAAGACAGCTGCAGCCGGCCTCCTCCAGCATAGCCTTCATATTGGCAACTGCATGGAAGCTGCTGGGGCTGTTGTCCAGAAATTCCATCAGCTCCTGATTTGTTTTTTCAAAATTAAATTCTTTCATTCTGACTACCTCTTTCTATCCTTTCCTTTCGGTATCCTGTAATTGCTCAGAAAGACCCAAGAGCCTTCTCCAGGGCTTTTTTCAATGTCGCCGCGCTTCCGTCACGGTGGCAGAAGCCATCCATTCCGCAGTTTCGGGCGCCTTCAATATTCAACGGCTGATCATCAATAAAATAACACTCCTCCGGCCTCAGCCCAAACCGCTCAAACAGATGAAGGTACATCTCCTTCTGCGGCTTCATGCATTTTACCTCTGCAGAAAACAGCACTCCGTCAAAACAATCAATGGCCGGAATCACCTGTCGGCAGCAGTCCAGGAGACGGAGAGATGCATTGGAGCAAAGATAAATCCCATAGCCCTTTTCCTTGTACTCTCTCACTACATCGCCTGCTCCTTCTATGGGCCACATACAATATCTGTGCCAGTTTTCCATACAGAGGGCCGCCGGCTGCCGACGCCTTTCAGGAAGCCGGGAACACATCTGTGCCAGAGCCTGCTCCTCAGGAATCACGCCCATATCCAGCTGAACCCATTCGGGAGATACAAACACAGCCGTATGCACCTGCTGCTGATCAGACGGATTCTGCAGGAAATGCTCGCAGACACGCATTCCGTCATATCCCACAAGAACCTTTCCCATATCAAAAACAATGTTTTTTATCATCCTGTTCCTCCTGCTATATCGCCTCTGCATCAAAATCCAAAAGCCATGCTAAGATTGTAGCATATTTACTGACAAAAAGAAACCCACTGAAAAAAGGAAACTGCGTTGACTTCTCAACATTCGTACTTTATAATACAACTATTCGTTAATCAACATTTTTTTATATTTCGTTCATATTTAGATAAGGAGTATTATGCAGGAAAGCAAACAGGATCGCCGCATTCGCCGGACTCGCAGACTTTTGAAAGAAAGTCTTATCCAACTGATGCAGGAAAAAGAATTTATGAATATTTCTGTCCGGGAAGTGACAGAGAGGGCCGATTTAAACAGAGGAACCTTTTATCTCCACTATCAGGACACCCGCCATCTTCTGCAGGATATTGAAAATGAAACCCTGCTGGAGTTTCAGCAAATGCTGGATCAGTACCGGGAAGCGCCTCAGAAGCGCTCTCTCATGCCCATGCTGAATCCCCTGATTGATTATGTCAGCGAGAATGCCGGCATTTGCCGGATCCTTTTCGAAAACAGTGCTGCTATTGATTTTCTCAGCCGCCTTCGCCAGGGAATCCACGAAAACGGCCAGGAAATCATTCAGGAGCTTTTTCCTGATACAGAAGGAGCAGTTGTAGATTATTTTTTTGAATTTATTACCTGCGGGCTCATTGGCCTGATGAAGCATTGGCTGGACTCCGGCCAGGCTCTTCCCAGGGAACAGCTGGCTGAAATTGCCGATCAGGCAGTTCTGGGCACTGCCCTTCAGCTTCTGAAAAAAGACAGTTCCACTGCCAGTTAAAGCTGTCCGTTTTTCCGCAGCTCTATCGAAAGCCGTTCATCAGCTTCCAGCATGAGGGCAGATACCGACGCAGCCACTTCCCTACCAAATAGCTGATCGCCAGCACCAGAACCGGCATAACCAGAAACAGCGCAAACGGCTCCCATTTGACCGGATTCCAGAGCCGGGCCGCTGTTTTGTTGATCAGACGCACAAGCGCAAAATGCGTAGAATAAAGGAAAAAGCTGTAATTCATAAAGTCCCTTGGTTTTGGAAGTCTTTCTCCCGGCAGTATCAGCCACAGACCGGCTACCGCCAGCAGACGGCACAGAACAAAGCCTGGAATGATCGCCCGAGACAGCCCCCAGAAATATGCCCAGCCAGAAAAGAGCACAAAGGCTGCCCCGACAAAAGCCCTGCAGGGACTCCAGGGCGCCTCCGGACTCCAGATCCTTTTGTTTTTTACCATAGCCAGGGAAGCTGCTGTCCCATAATAAATCAAAGCATCCACATTGACTGCCGGAAGCTGGATGTCCTTCCACGCCATCCACCACAACACCGCCATGAGTCCGATTCTTGTCTGCCATCTTTTCAGAAGCGGGTAAAGCACAGGGGCCAGAAGTGTCAGAGCAATCAGCTGATAAAGATACCAGAACACATAATTATAAGTATAATTGATCACTGCATCTATGGCAGCTCCCAGGGTAAAGGGTATCGTTCCCTTTCCTACTACATCTGTCACCCAGGGAAGACGGCTTCCAATCACATATCCTATATAATACAGAAAATTCCACAAAATAAACGGCACAAGAAGACTGCGAATCCTGCGGTTCCATTTGCCCCACAGCATTTCCCAGCGAAAGCCCCGGTAAAACAGATACCCGGAAATCATAAAAAACCCCGGTACTGCAATCTGCCCCAGAAAATCTCCTATCAGATGCTCTGCCCAGTACACGTCTGCCGCATCCTCTGACCATCCCAGAAACAGCTCCGCATTATAAGAATGAACCCATACTACAAGAAGGCTGAACAAAAACGTGAACCAAATCACCTTTTTTCGGAACTCTGATTCTGTCACCGCGTCCGCCTCCCTCCCATGAACTGTTACTTTTTATTATTTCCATTGTAACTGTTCAAGACGGGGCATCTTCTTGTCCGGCAAAGCCGAACAAGAAGCATCGGAGATTCCTCCGATGTGAGAACTGGCAGGAAAATCCCTTTACAAGCGAGCTTGACAAGAATTTTTCTGCCAGATTTCCCGCCGTCCTGAATAGTTACCATCTATTTTATCATGAGGCGAAAGGATTGTGAACTCCCATTCTCAAAAACCGGAAAAATCAGAAACGGTTCAGCCAAGGCTCTTCTTGCCCGCTTACAGCACAGCAGAGCTGTCGGGTGTCTGCTTTTCTATAAACAAATCCATACTTCCAGAACGGAAACCCTCCAAATCCAGAGTCACATAAGGAAAGCCCAGTTCCTTTAACCGGCGAATCACCAACTCCCGTTTTATCAGCACCTGCTCCAGACATTCCGGATCCAGCTCTATGCGGGCTACATTTCCGTGAAGACGAAGCCGGACATTGCCAGAAAACAGTTCCCGCAAAAAGGCCTCTCCCTCTCCAATCCGGGTAAGAATCTCATAGTTTAATTCCATTCCGTAAGGAATTCTGGTAGCCATACAGGGCGTGGAGGGCCTGGAGGCCACAGAAATTCCGTATAGGGACGCCAGAGCCTTTACCTCTGCCTTTGTTATATGAAGCTCTGCCAGAGGACTGATAATTCCCAGTTCGCCAAGAGCCTGAATTCCCGGCCGATACACATGCATATCATCTTCATTGGTTCCGTCCAGAATACAGGAGCTTTTCTTTTCCTCTGCAAATTCCTTTAAGCTGGAAAACAGCCTTCGCTTACACAGATAGCATCTGTTTTTCGGATTCATCCGTATATCCGCCTGTTCCAGCTCGTCAATCGAAATCACCTGGTGAATTCCGCCCAGCTCTTTTGCCACCTGACCTGCAATTTCCAGATCACAGGCCGGATGAAGGCGGCTGTCAAAGGTTACGGCATAAACCTTTTTTCCTGTTTCTGCCACAGCATCTACTGCCGCCTTCAAAAGAAGGCTGGAATCTACTCCTCCGGAAAAGGCCAGACAGATATCTCCGGCAGCCAGCTCTCTCATTCTCTTTTCCAGGCGGGCTTTCTGCTCTGATATTTGATTCTGCATTATGTTCTCTTGTTGTTCCCTCATCATTTCTGCCCTTTCTCCGTATCGTTCTTTTCCGTTACCCTTTTTCCTGCTGCTTCTTTTTGGGATTCTTTTCGGTTATCCCTTTTCCTGCTGTTCTTTATTGCGTCTTTCCGGCTGTCCTCTTTCCGGTCATTCTTCTTCCTGGCTATTTTGTTTTCTTGCCGCCTGCTCTGCTTCTCCATACACCCTCCGGTAATTCTGTCCCGTTTCCTGGCATACTGCTTTTACACTTTCATACTCCGGATAGCAATAGGTATTTCCCCTGTGGGTACAGAGTTTTACTTCTACTGGTCCAAATTTTGTATCCACTGTGGTTTTTCTCCGCTCCAGAACAGTCCGTTCTACTGGACTGCGTCGAATTCCTATGGTTGTGGTGTTTGCAAAAATAAGCTCCTCCAGCTGCTCCCGTCTCTGGCTGTCACACAGTACAGACAACATATATGCCGGACGGTTCTTTTTCATATAAATTGGCGTATACCATACATCTGCCGCCCCTGCTTCAAACAAAAGCTCCAGCACAAGGCCCAGCATTTCCCCTGTACAGTCGTCCAGATTTGTTTCCAGTACCCACATTCCGGACGGCTTCTCTATCAATCTCGGCTCAGGTGTCTCCTCTTCTTCCAAAAGCATAGCACGCAGAACATTTGCCTGACGAAACTCCTTATTGCCTGCTCCCATTCCTGTTTTGCGGATTCTGCAGCCGGTTGGAAGCTTCTTTCCTGTTGACAGGGCTGCTGCAATGGCAGCTCCCGTTGGCGTTACCATCTCACCGTCATTTTCCGTAAAACGAAACTCCAGATCATATGCTGCTGCAATATTGGCCGTAGCCGGTACTGGTACTGGAATTACTCCATGCTGGCAGCGTACATATCCGCGGCCTTCTGCCAGCGGAGATACAACAACCTCATCTACTTCCAGATTATCTACACAGACAGCAGTGCTGACAATATCGATAATGGAGTCAATTGCACCTACCTCATGAAAATGCACCTGTTCAATGGGAAGGCCGTGAGCCTTAGACTCTGCCTCCGCAACAATCAGAAACATTTTTCTGGCCAGATTTTTTACATGTTCATTGGTATCCAGTCGATCAATAATGGCATAGACATCATGCAGATTGCGATGTTCATGAGCATGCGTATGAGCATGGCTGTGCTCGTGGGCATGACTGTGTTCATGATCGTGAACGTGCTCATGGTCGTGGCCGTGCTCATGATCGTGGCTGTGCTCATGATCGTGGCTATGCCCGTGCTCATGGCCGTGCTCATGGTCGTGGCCGTGCTCATGATCGTGGCTGTGCTCATGCTCATGGCTGTGTTCGTGCTCGTGGCCATGCCCATGCTCATGGCTAT
>ENA-ORVB01002485-ORVB01002485.1-human-gut-metagenome-genome-assembly--contig:-NODE-2485-length-10106-cov-2.64302_pt1 | contig 10106 bp, 10 predicted proteins | sample MGYA00242090_ERZ509231 | MGnify/ENA primary metagenome ERZ509231 (study PRJEB26280, sample SAMEA2338798) | human gut metagenome | biome: human gut; feature: human-associated habitat; material: faeces...
CGGCTACCGAAAAGGGAGATTACGATTATACGAAAGCTGATTATACGGGACCGTTGTGCATCATTATGGGAGCGGAGGATACAGGGGTGTCATACGATAACCTGGCGCTCTGCGACGAATGGGTGAAGATACCGATGCTGGGCACTATCGAGTCATTGAATGTCTCCGTAGCTGCGGGTATCTTGATTTACGAGGCGGTGAAACAAAGAAACAATGAGTAATATTATGAAGAAGATTTTAATTCTACCTTTGGCGCTTTTCTTTCTGGTGCAGGGAAGCATGGCGCAGACCCCTAAATGGGTAGAGAAGGCGAAACGTGCGGTCTTCTCGGTCGTGACCTACGATAAGAATGATAAAATGCTGAATACCGGTAACGGATTTTTTGTCTCCGAAGACGGACTGGCATTATCCGATTTTTCTCTTTTCAAGGGGGCGGAGCGTGCGGTGGTCGTGACGGCGGACGGTAAGCAAATGCCGGTCAGCCGGATATTGGGAGCGAATGATATGTATGATGTCATAAAGTTCCGTGTAGGAATTACTGAAAAGAAAGTGCCTGCGCTGGTGGTGGCGACTGCTGCTCCGGCAGTGGGAAGTGATGCGTGGATGCTTCCTTATTCCACGCAGAAGAGTATCGCCTGCGTTTCAGGCAAGGTGAAGGAGGTATCCAAAGTGGCGGGAGAGCACCATTATTATACATTGAGTATGCGGATGAAAGACAAGATGGTGAGCTGCCCGGTGATGAACGCGGAAGGACAGGTGTTCGGCATTGCGCAGAAGTCGTCGGGACTGGACACGATAACCACTTGTTATGCGGCAGGGGCGGCTTTTGCGATGGCGCAGAAGATCAATGCCCTTTCTCTGGGGGATGCAACGTTGAGAAGCATTGGTATCCGGAAGGGATTGCCCGAAACGGAAGACCAGGCATTGGTCTATTTGTTTATGGCTTCCTCTCAGATGTCGGGAGACGACTATGGAGAACTCTTGGATGATTTTATCGCTCAGTTCCCGAACAACGCGGACGGGTATCTCCGCCGTGCGAATTACTATATAGCCAAAGGCAAGGATGACCAGTCTTGGTATGATAAAGCCGTTGACGACTTTAACCGCGCGTTGAAGGTGGCTCAGAAGAAAGACGATGCATATTATAATATAGGTAAGATGATGTATTCTTACCAGCTGTCCAAGCCGGAAAAGACGTATAAGGATTGGACGTATGATACCGCTTTGGAGAATGTCCGTCAGGCGATAGCTATTGATCCGTTGCCTGTTTACATTCAGATGGAAGGCGATATCCTGTTTGCCAAGCAAGACTATGCAGGTGCTTTGGCTGCTTATGAGAAAGTAAACGCCAGCAATCTTGCTTCTCCCGCTACCTTCTTCAGTGCCGCCAAGACAAAGGAATTGATGAAAAGCGACCCGAAAGAGGTCTTGACATTGATGGATAGTTGCATTGCCCGTTGTCCGCAGCCGATAACCGCTGAGTTGGCTCCTTATCTGCTGGAACGTGCGCAAATGAATATGGCGGCCGGTCAGGCACGGAATGCCATGCTTGATTATGACGCCTACCATACCGCAGTGAAAGGACAAGTGAATGATGTATTCTATTATTACCGTGAGCAGGCGGCACTGAAAGCCCGCCAGTATCAGCGTGCGTTGGATGATATCGCTAAGGCTATCGAGCTGAATCCTGCCGACTTGACTTATCAGGCGGAACACGCAGTGGTGAATTTGCGCGTAGGCCGTTATGAAGAGGCGGTTCGTATTCTGAATGACATGCTGAAAACAGATCCGAAATATGCCGAAGCCTATCGCTTGTTGGGGCTTTGTCAGATACAGTTGCAGAAGAAGGACGAGGCTTGCGGGAACTTTAAGAAAGCTAAGGAACTGGGAGATCCGAATGTGGATGAGCTGATTCAAAAATACTGCAGTTCATTTTGACACCCTCGATTTTGATGGAAGGGAAAAGGGGAAGGTTTCAAACCTTCCCCTTTCATTTGGGGACGTTAATTAAAAAAAACTCTCTCTTTCTCTTTTAATTTCCCCCTTCTGTTCAAGCTCAGGTTGTAGGTTAATGATACATGGTTTGATTTGCTACTTTTTTTTGTTTCATAGGTTAAATGCAGGAAAATAGGAAATACTGCACGGGATTCGGTTATTTTTTTATTCTTTTCCTTAAAGAACTTTTTTTATTTTATTTTTTTTATAACTTTGCTTCCATATAATAATGCACGATGAACAACTCACTTATTTATTAATATAAATTTTATAAATTATGTTCAAAGCTCCTTTTTCTTTTGACGGTCGTATTCGTAGAATCGAATATTTCCTGTCTGGTATTGTTGGTGGTATAGTAACTTGGATCGCTATGCTGTTGGGTGTAGGTACTTTTATTTTTGGTGCTTCCAGCGGTTCTGCCGGTGGCTCCGTATTCGGCTTGTTGATCGGTCTTGCTGCTTTGGTTGCTTCTGTGTGGTTCTCTCTGGCACAGGGTGTGAAGCGTCTGCACGACTTGAATAAATCCGGCTGGTTGATTCTGTTGATGTTCATTCCTATCGTGAATGCTATTTTCGGACTTTATATGTTGTTTGCTGACGGTACTGTAGGTCCTAACCAATATGGTGCTGACCCGAAGAACCGTATGCCTTACCAGGGACAACCTTCTGCTGTCAACGTTACGGTAAACGTATCAAGAGAAGATGTAAAGGTTGAAAAACCGGTTGAAGCTGCTCCTGCACCTGCTGAAACTCCTGCAAAAGAAAAAGCGGAATAATCTTTTCGAACAAATAATAAAAAACCTCCTGTGAGATTCGTTTCACAGGAGGTTTTTTGTTTATGTTTCGTTTTCTGATATCAATGAGAGAAATCTACTTATATTGGAAAAGCCAAAATAAAAGAGACGGCTGGATATATTAAAAACGATATTTTATGAGAGGGGATAGAATATTTCTATAACTTTGTGCCTTATATAAATAACAATTATAGAAATATGAAAAAAGTAATTTGCTGTGAGAAAGCTCCCGGAGCTATCGGTCCGTACAGCCAGGCGATGGAAGCGGGCGGAGGGGTATATGTGTCCGGACAGTTGCCTATTGACGCCGCTACGGGGCAGATGGCGGAAGGGATAGAAGGACAGACCCGCCAGTCGTTGGAAAATATAAAGTACATTCTTGAAGAGGCGGGATTGACAATGGACGACATTGTCAAAACCACCGTGTTTCTTCAGGATATGTCCCTTTTTGCGGGGATGAATGGTGTGTATGTCACTTATTTTGACAGAACTTTCCCGGCACGCTCGGCGATTGCCGTAAAAGCTCTGCCAAAGAACGCGTTAGTAGAGATCGAGTGTATCGCGATTCGCTAACAGATCGGCGACAATGAAACTGCTGCCTCCCACAAAGATGAAGTCTTTCGGGGGGCAGTCTTTTTTTGCCGCCTGCACTGCTTCTACCACAGTGGGGTAAGCGTTGCCTTTCAATCCGGCTTTCTGAGCCAGTTCCTGCAACTCGTTCTCCGGAAGCGCGCGTTTCACGCTGGCTTTGGTGAAATAATAGGTGGCGTCTTTCGGCAATATTTTCAGTACACCGCTGATATCTTTGTCATTGACCATACCGAATACGATATGGATCTTTTTTCCGTCGTTTGCCCGGATAGCTTCGAGCTGCTTGCAGATATACTTGATTCCGTCGACATTGTGTCCGGTGTCGCAGATGATATCCGGATAGCTGTACACTTTCTGCCAGCGTCCCATCAGTCCGGTGAGTTCGCATACATTGGAAAAGCCCTCGAAATAGTTCTTGGGTGAGATGTGGTATCCCATTTTTACCAGTTCGTCAAGGGCGGTCAGGATAGTAAAGCCGTTTTCGACCTGGTAGAGACCGGTGAGCTCCAGAAAAATACCGTCCTGAAAATGATTATTGCTGAGTTTTATCGCGCTTTTTCTTTTGTCGAGTATTCTGTCCATCGCGCGTAGGGCATTGTCCAGATTGAATGTAGACAGTAATTTCTCCAGAGACTTCTCATTTTTCCGGTGTTTGTCTTGTAGCTTTTTGAACATTTCGAGACCTTGCCGCGTCATTTCGTAAAAGTTGTTCCTTTCTTTCTGTAATTCCGGATAGCTATATATAGCGACGTCGTTGCCCGCGGCAGTCTGTTTCGTATACGTGATGGGGGCGTTCATCTCCTCCGCTTTCGCGGAGAATACTTTTTTCACCGCTCCTCTGGCTCTTCCGATAACCACCGGTACGCCTTCCTTGATGATTCCGGCTTTTTCTTCAGCGATCTTTTCGAGTGTACCGCCCAGATACTGGGTATGGTCAAGACCGATGTTGGTGATGACGCATAGGTCCGGACGGATGATGTTGGTGCAGTCCAGACGTCCGCCCATTCCTACTTCGATAACGGCTACATCTACTTTTCTGTCGGCAAAATAACGGAATGCCATAGCGGTGGTGAGCTCGAAAAACGAAGGTTGGAGAGGTTCGAAGAAAGGACGGTGCTTTTCCACAAAGTCAACTACGTATTCTTCGGGCACCATTTCGCCATTGACGCGGATGCGTTCGCGAAAGTCCACCAGGTGCGGGGAGGTGAATAATCCTACCCGGTAGCCTGCCGATTGCAATACGGCGGCGATAGTATGCGAACAGGAACCTTTTCCGTTCGTACCCGCAATGTGTATCGTTTTGAATTGTCGATGAGGATGGCCGAAATATTCGTCTAATTTTTGTGTGGTTTCCAATCCCGGCTTATATGCTTCTTTCCCTACTTGCTGAAACATAGGTACACTTTCATATAAGTACTTTAAAGTGTTCTGATAGTCCATGTTTTATAATATTTAACGCCGGGCGATCTTTATTGCCCGCTAATTTGTTTATCTTTAGAACCGTCAACCGGACTGCGATAAGTGAGGTTGACGAATTGAGATTGCAAATATCAACATTTAAATCTAAGAAATCATGGGAACTAAGAAAAATTTTGTGCTAGACACCAATGTTATTCTTCACGATTATAATTGCTTGAAGAATTTCCAGGAAAATGATATTTATCTTCCCCTTGTCGTGCTTGAGGAGTTGGATAAATTCAAGAAAGGAAACGAGCAGATTAATTTCAATGCCCGTGAGTTTGTGCGTGAGTTGGATACGCTGACGAGTGACGAGATTTTCTCGAAAGGAGTGAAGCTGGGCGAAGGCTTGGGACGCCTGTTTGTGGTGACCGGTCAGGTGGAGGCTCCCGAAGTATGGGCTGCTTTTCCGGCGAAGAAGCCCGATCATTTTATTTTGGCGGCAACCGAGTTTCTTGCCTCCAAATATCCGAAAATGAAAACGGTATTGGTGACCAAAGACGTGAACCTGCGTATGAAGGCGCGTTCCATCGGTCTGCTGTGCGAGGATTATATCACGGACAAGGTGGTGAATGTGGATGTCTTTGAGAAATCCAATGAAATCTTTGAAAATATAGATCCGGCATTGATTGACCGTATTTATTCTTCTAAGGAGGGTATCGACTTGAGTGAATTTGATTTTAAGGATCTGATTCATCCTAACGAATGTTTCGTACTGAAGAGTGACCGGAATACGGTGCTGGCACGTTACAATCCTTTTACTCATTCTATCTGCCGGGTGATGAAGGGTAAAAATTACGGAATCGAACCACGCAACGCGGAACAGAGTTTTGCTTTTGAGATTCTGAATGACCCGAATGTGAAGCTGGTAGCGTTGACCGGAAAGGCGGGAACGGGTAAGACGCTGTTGGCATTGGCTGCCGCTTTGGGCAAACTGACCGATTACAAGCAGATTCTGCTGGCACGCCCTGTCGTTGCGCTTTCCAACAAGGATATAGGTTTCCTTCCGGGAGACGCGCAGGAGAAAGTGGCTCCTTATATGCAACCGCTATTCGACAACTTGAACGTGATAAAACGCCAGTTTGCTGCCAACTCTACTGAAGTGAAGCGTATAGAAGATATGCAGAAAAGTGAACAGTTGGTCATTGAGGCTTTGGCATTTATACGTGGTCGCAGCTTGAGCGAAATGTATTGCATCATCGACGAGGCGCAAAACCTGACACCGAATGAGATAAAGACCATCATTACCCGTGCGGGAGAAGGTACGAAGATGGTGTTTACCGGAGATATCCAACAGATTGACCAGCCGTATCTGGACAGCCAGTCCAATGGTCTGGTATATATGATTGACCGTATGAAAGACCAGAAAATCTTTGCGCACGTGAACCTGGTAAAGGGAGAACGGAGCGAGCTAAGCGAGCTGGCAAGTAACCTGCTGTAGAAGAAATTAAAAATTGAAAGATGAAGAATGAAGAATTTACTATGCAGCATTAGAGCGCAGATAATTCTTCATTCTTCATTCAAAATTATTCTTCGTTTAAAAGGAATTCTTCCTTTAATCTTTATTCTTTCTTCCCGAAGTATTTCAAGAATTGTGTACGTTCAAAAGTATTAATGCCTTGAATATCCTTGATATTCAGCTTGCCTTTGAACTGTGCAATGCTGTTGAAACCTTTGCGTTCCATCCATGCGGAGAGGAAGCGGTTGGCTTCGCCGATGAATGCGTTGGTATTCTGGTAGATCGCGCTGCAAACTTCTACGGCTGAAGCACCGGCAAGAATAGCCTTGACTACTGCTTCTGCGTTAGCCACGCCACCGGAAGCTGCATAGTCGATCTTGTCTACTGCGGCAGATGCGATGCCGATCCAACGGAGAGGAGTGCCCAGGTCGGCAACAGTGCTGAATACTTCGCCTGAGATATGCTCCATCTTTTCAATGTTGATGTCCGGCTGGTAGAAGCGGTTGAAGAGAACAACAGCCGCCGCACCGTTGGCATACAACTGATCGATCAGTGCTACGGGATTAGTCAGGTTGTCACCCAATTTCATGATGACCGGAATGCTTACCGTTTTTTTGATGTGGCGGAGAATATCAATGTGACGCTGTTCAAAAGAACCGTATGTATATTGTATGTCCGACTGCAAAGCCAGAATATTGATCTCTATCGCATCGGCTCCGGCTTCTTCTATTTGTTTGGCAAAGTCGACCCATTCGGAATCACTGTAACAGTTAATGCTGGCAATGATAGGAATCGGGCATACCTTCTTGCTTTCTTTTATCAAAGTCAGATATTCGGATAACTTGTGTTCACGAATGTACTCTGCCAGGTAATCACTGCCTTCCGGATAGAAAGCTGGATCTTTCAGTTGTTCTGCTTCCAGCATGATTTGCTCTTCGAACAGTGATTTCAGAACGATAGCACCGGCTCCGTCTTCGGCCAGCTTCTTGTTTTTGCCGACACTGTTGGTCAGTCCCGAGCTACTGATGATTATAGGGTTCCTGAGGGAAAGCCCTGCGAAAGTAGTTTTTAAATCGGTCATGGTGATAATAATTGGTTAAATATTATATTCTCGTTCTCCGAAAATTTTGCTTCCTACCCGTACTAACGTACTTCCGGAGGCAATGGCTTCGTGATAATCGTGCGACATACCCATCGACAATTCCCGAAAGACGTCCGAGTCGGCGAACCAGTTTTCTTTAATCTCTTTAAAGAGACTGCTCAATAAACGGAATTCACCGTTGATTTGTTCGATATTATCGGTGTTGCTTGCCATTCCCATCAAGCCGCAGATACGTACGTGTGCCAATGCTTTCCACTCTCCGGCATCCAGCATTTCCCTGCATTCTTCGGGGCTGAAACCGAATTTTGTTTCTTCCTGCGCCACGTGTATCTGCAACAGGCAGTTTACGGTACGTCCTGCTTTGCCTGCCTGCTTGTTGACTTCCGCCAGTAATTTATAGGTGTCAATGCCATGTATCATCGCTACGTATGGTATCATGTATTTGATTTTGTTACTTTGCAAGTGTCCGATAAAATGCCATTCGATGTCTTTGGGTAAACTTTCGTATTTAGCTGTCATTTCCTGCACCTTGCTCTCTCCAAAAATACGCTGTCCCGCCTGATATGCTTCTTCTATCGCTTCATTGGGATGGAATTTCGAGACAGCAACCAGCCGGACTCCTTGCGGGAGCTCGGCCAGTACTTGCTTTAAATTGTCAGCAATACTCATTGTCATTTATGATTTTGCGGGGTCAAACTCCGGTTTGTCATTCGGTTCGGCACTGTAAGGGTAGACGTCCATCAACGGAGTCTCGGATACCATTCCGATCTGATAATCGGCCATTGTACCTTTCATTCCCTCGTCCAGCTTCTTCACCGCGTCGCGCAGGTCGGTAGCCTGTACCAGCACTTGAGTGGATGTCTTTTTCTCCGCGCCGCTTTTTTCATCCAGCGTGATGAAAATAAGTTTGCATTTGAACCAGCGATCGGCACTTTCTTCGTCACTGGGGAAAAGTTCACTATAGTTGGCACGTTTAATGTCCGAAACGGTAAATTCTCCGGAGATAAACGGAGTCATTTCCTCGATGATTCGTGCCTCTGCTTCTGTAAAGCTGAGTGCGTCAACCAGATAAGGTTCCGTAACTTTCTTCTGCATTCCGTTTTCCATTACTTTCTCATAACGGATCTTGCACTCAAACCATGTATGCATTGCCATAATTTTCTTTCTGTTTAATTAGTTGATTCATGTAAATTGCCTACAAAGATAAACAAAATACCAAAGTAAGTGCCGAAAGATTTTTATTTTCTTTTATGTAAATTCTTTAGTTCAAATGAAAGCATGACACGGAAAAGTCCGATGATGAGGAATGTGAAAGAGATCATGTAGACTGCATAAAGGGCTCCTATGGCTGGTTGCCACAATATCAGCAATGAGCAGAGGATAGCCAGAATGCCGAATGCCATATACCATCCCCAGTCGCGGGTTCCGTAACGTTTCAGGTCGATGGAATAGCCGGTAGAAGAGAAACCGCGGAACATGAGCCAGAAGGCGATGATAAACGGAATGACTTCCATGCTGACCATCGGGTAAGCGATCAGGTAAATGCCTAGAATAAGGTCGATGATTCCTCCTACAACGTACCATCCCCAACTGGGAACACCTTTCTTGTTGCTGATGGCGAAAATGATTTCCAAAATTCCGCTGACCAGCATAGATACGCTGAAGATAATACTTAAAGCTATGTAACTGCTTACGGGGGAGAACATGAGCCAAAGGGCTACGATAATATACACGATTCCCAGAAGAAGGGAAGTCCACCAGTTCTTTACTGAATGTTGAATCTCATTGAATACTGTTTCCATACATTTTCTATTTTAAATTGTTACTAGAATAATTTCGTTGTGAGATAACAAATTCAATTTGGAAAAGGTTTTCCGTGAACATATTTTGGGTAATTGTTGTTTCTATATAAAGTAATTTTTAAATAGATATGCATTATGGCAACAACAAATTTCAAAGGACAACCGGTAAAACTGATCGGTGAATTTATACAAGTAGGTAAAGTCGCTCCCGACTTTGAATTGGTAAAAACAGATTTGTCTTCTTTCTCATTGAAAGATCTGAATGGCAAGAATGTGATTCTGAATATTTTCCCAAGTCTGGATACCAGTGTTTGTGCTACTTCGGTACGCAAATTTAACAAGATGGCTGCCGGACTGAAAGATACGGTGGTATTGGCTATCTCCAAAGACCTTCCTTTTGCGCATAGCCGTTTCTGTACAACGGAAGGTATTGAGAACGTGATTCCATTGTCTGATTTCCGTTTCTCCGATTTCGACGAAAGCTATGGAGTGCGCATGGCGGACGGTCCGTTGGCAGGGCTGTTGGCTCGTGCGGTGGTAGTGATCGGAAAGGATGGCAAAGTGGCCTATACGGAACTTGTGCCGGAGATTACGCAGGAACCTGATTACGATAAGGCATTGGCTGCACTGTAAATCAGGGGGATGATTGCTTAGGATTAAACGCAGATAAACGCGGATTAACGCAAAAGATTATTTCTATTTGCGAAAATCCGCGTTTATCTGCGTTTTATGTTTTGAAGTTTATTTCTTCTTCATTCCTTTATAAACCAGGAAGGCAACGATAAACACACCGAGGGCAATGAAGCCATAGCCTATTTCGTGGCTGTATTCTGTTACTTTGGCAATCAACTGTTCCTCACTCTCGATTCCCGGCACTTTGGACAAGTGGTAGCCGATAATGGCTAA
>ENA-ORVB01002486-ORVB01002486.1-human-gut-metagenome-genome-assembly--contig:-NODE-2486-length-10104-cov-2.97323_pt1 | contig 10104 bp, 10 predicted proteins | sample MGYA00242090_ERZ509231 | MGnify/ENA primary metagenome ERZ509231 (study PRJEB26280, sample SAMEA2338798) | human gut metagenome | biome: human gut; feature: human-associated habitat; material: faeces...
AGAGCGTGCCGTTTACTATGTGGTAAATGGAGAAGGTTCCAGCGAGTACAAGATTGTGTACTAAGGTGGGCGTTCGGTGAAGTTTCCGGCTCTGTATGACGGGAAGTTTACATACCATATCTGCTTAAAATGAGGGAGCAGGTATAAAAATCTAAGAATGGTAAAAAGCCAGTTTTTATATCTTTGGTGTATTAAGAGAGATATAGAACTGGCTTTTTTTGTTGATAGGGAGATGTTTAAAAAACGCTTTGCAAGAATTACAACAGGGAATGCGGATGATTCGATGCCAGGCGTAGTGAAGGAAAAAACAGCCAGAACAGTACGCCAGCGGTTAAGGTCAGGCAAATTTCCATGGCACTGTTGATGATTCCCGATAAAATCCAGCTGTCCAGACAGAAAACACAAGAAATCCAGAGAAGCAGGAGGCAGAGGCGCCCACGGGCAGCAGGAGAATCCAAAGAGTGAGTCAATTTGCTGAAAAAGGCAGTATTGGAGGGTGTTTGGGAATAACGGGCAGGAGCTGGGGACGAAAGATAGAGCTGCAAGCTTAAATAAAACAGATTATAAAGAAATAACAGTGCAGCCGCCAGTGCCAGAAGCGTGTGAAGGATAGCGCAGACTGGGAGGTGCTCCGGGGTATAGGGCAGCAGGGCAGCGGCAGTGAGGAGAAGCAGGCAGCATTTTGCCTGGCGGGGGCGGTACAGGGAGAGTTGGGAGTAGAAAAAGCCGCCGCAGAGCAGGCACCAGAGAAAAAATTCCCCGCGTCGGTGCAGTGCGATGCTGATACTGGAAAAATTGGAAGAAAACAGATTGCATCCGCGTGTGAGTGAGAAACTAAAAAATGGGAGGAGAACGAACGTAAATATCCATCGAATCATGAGGATAGTGTGGGAAAATGGGGCGGAAAAGATACTGGAAAGAAGAGGCAGAAATAGTTGACGGAATTGCTGTTTATGTAATAGTATTATTACTTAGGAAAGATGAAGTATATGTTTGATTAAGAAGGATAATACAAAACCATGATAAATTTACCAGCAGCATTTACTGAACGAATGAAACAGATGCTCGGCAGGGAGTACGATGCGTTTATCGCCAGTTACGACAAGGAGCGCTCACAGGGACTGCGCGTGAACGGACTGAAAACGGATCCGGCGGAATTTGCTAAGACGGCTCCATTTTCTCTGAATCCGGTTGCGTGGGCGGCGGAGGGATTCGCTTATGGGGCGGAGGATCGTCCGGGGCGTCATCCGTACCACGATGCGGGCGTTTACTATATTCAGGAGCCGAGCGCGATGATTGCGGCTTCGCTTTTAAACCCGCAGCCGGGGGAAATGATTCTGGATCTCTGTGCGGCACCGGGCGGAAAATCGACGCAGGCGGCGGCGAGACTGGGCGGAGAAGGACTTCTGGTGAGCAATGAGATCCATCCGGCGCGTGCAAAGATTCTCTCGCAGAATATCGAGCGCATGGGAATCCGGAATGCGGTTGTGACAAATGAAGATTCCGGGCGGCTGACGAAGTATTTTCCGGCATTTTTTGATGGGATCATCGTGGATGCACCGTGTTCCGGCGAGGGAATGTTCCGCAAGGATGAGACGGCGGTCACGGAATGGAGCCCGGAGAATGTGCGTCGCTGTGCTGGGCGGCAGCAGGAGATTCTTGAAAATGCGGCGATGATGCTGAAACCTGGCGGACGGCTGGTGTACTCCACCTGTACGTTTGCGCCGGAGGAGGACGAGCAGGCGATCGGACGTTTCTTAGAGGCACATCCAGAGTTTGCGCTAGAGGAAACGCCGGACTATTCGGGACTTTCGCACGGTGTTCCAGCCTGGGGGGCGGGCGTGACGGATGGAATCGAGAAAACGGTCCGTATCTGGCCGCACCGGACCGAGGGAGAAGGCCATTATGCGGCACTTCTTCGAAAAACGGGCGAGCCGGAGAGCGTGAAGCGTAAATATCCGGCTTCGATGAAGGACAAGAAGCTTCTGGCAGTCTATGAGGATTTCTGCAAAGAGATATTTATTGAGCCGAAGAAATGGACAGCGGACAGTACGATGACGATGTTTGGCGACCAGCTTTACCGGACGCCGGAGGAGATGGTCGATTTTAAGGGGCTGCGGGTGCTTCGCCCGGGGCTTCAGATGGGAGAATTTAAGAAAAACCGTTTTGAACCGTCCCACGCGCTGGCACTTGCCCTGCATCCATCGGAGGTAAAACAGAACGTGAACCTGTCTGCCGACGCGCCGGAGACGGCGGCATATCTGCGCGGCGAGACGATCCAGCTTTCTGAGGAAGACGCCGGAAAAGGCTGGTGCCTTGTGAGTGTGGACGGGTATTCGCTCGGATGGGGCAAGAAGAGCGGCGGGACGCTGAAAAACCATTATCCGAAGGGACTGCGGAAGCAGTATTAATAGAAGAAGGAAAAATCCTCCGGCATCGGAGCCGTAAACTCCATTGCTTCCCCAGTGATCGGATGCCGGAATGCCACCGTATAGGAGTGAAGCGCCTGCCGTCCGATGAAGCGGTAATCCGGGTTGTATAGAAAATCCCCTAAAAGCGGGTGCCCGATGGCTTTCATGTGGACCCGGATCTGGTGGGTGCGCCCCGTTTCCAGGCGAAGCCGGACGAGGGAGCAGCCGAGATCGTCCCGGTAATCGAGACACCGGTAATGGGTGACGGCGTGTTCCCCATGATCCATATCGATGCAGCGTTCGATGGTGGAACCATCTTTTCGGGCGATCGGCAGATCGATGGTGCCGGATTCTTCTGGTTTACCAGCAACAAGCGCGAGATATTCGCGGCGTATCTCTTTTTTTGCAGTCATGGCGGAGAGAAATGCGCCGCTTATTTTATGTTTGGCGATCAGCAGAAGACCGGTGGTGTCGCGGTCTAAGCGGTTCACGGCACGGAACACGAAATGTTCGCCGCGCGAGGCAAACCGGTACGCGAGGGCGTTTGCCAGCGTATTTTCATGGTGTCCCTGGGACGGGTGGACAGGCATTCCGGTGGCTTTGTTGAGTATTATGAGATCTTCGTCTTCATATACTATATTGACCGGAAGAATATCTGAAGAAACGGGTTCGTCCGGGAGAAAGAGCGTCAGGGTGTCTCCGATCTGAAGCGGTGTGTTCAGCCAGGACGGTGTTCCGTTCAGGCAGATCTGCTCAGGGTTCTGTTTGAGCTCGATGAGGATACGGCGGGAATATCCGGCATCGCGGAGGAAGGCGCCGATGGTGTCAGCTTTGTTTTTATTTGTAATAGTGTATGATAATGTCCGTTTCATTTAGGGAACCTCTTTGTAATCATTGTGATGCCAATAAGGATAACATAAAAGCAAGGAGGCTGCAATCTCATAGTATTTTTTGAAGGATTCTCGAAACCCTATTGACTTGCGATCAAAAACCTAGTATCATTACTAATAAGTAAGGCTGTTTTTATTCAAATTACTTATAAGTAGAACTAATAAATACAATGCAGAGAAAAGGAGAATGAACGATGGCAAAAGTAGGAATTGTAATGGGAAGCGATTCGGACATGCCGATCATGGCACAGGCAGCAGATTTTCTGGACAAGATGGGGATTGATTATGAAATGACAATCATTTCTGCACACCGTGAGCCAGACATCTTTTTTAACTATGCAAAATCCGCTGAGGAGAAAGGCTTTAAGGTTATCATTGCAGGTGCTGGTAAGGCAGCGCATCTGCCGGGTATGTGTGCGGCACTGTTTCCGATGCCGGTGATCGGTATTCCGATGAAAACCTCGGATTTAGGCGGAGTTGATTCTCTGTATTCGATCGTACAGATGCCGTCCGGTATTCCAGTTGCGACGGTAGCGATCAACGGCGGCAAGAATGCGGGTATTCTGGCAGCCAAGATTCTGGCAACTTCCGATCCGGAGCTTTTAGCAAAATTAAAAGCATACTCTGAGGAGATGAAGAATGAAGTAGCCGGTAAGGATGAGAAATTACAGAAACTGGGACATAAAGAGTATCTGGCACAGAAATAAATATTAAAAATATAAACAAGGACATACGGAGGAAAACCATGGATTACAAGAATTCCGGAGTAGATATTGAGGCTGGTTATAAGTCGGTAGAACTGATGAAAGAGCATGTAAAGAAAACGATGCGTGAGGAAGTGCTGGGAGGTCTGGGCGGCTTTGCCGGTGCATTCTCCCTGGCAAAGATTAAAGAGATGGAAGATCCGGTTCTCTTATCTGGTACGGACGGCTGTGGTACCAAGGTAAAACTGGCGATCATCATGGACAAGCATGACACGATCGGTATCGACGCGGTTGCGATGTGTGTCAACGACATTGCATGTGCAGGCGGCGAGCCGTTGTTTTTCCTGGACTATATTGCCTGCGGCAAGAACTATCCGGAAAAGATCGCGGATATCGTAAAAGGTGTTGCAGAAGGCTGCTTACAGTCGGAGGCAGCTCTGATCGGCGGCGAGACAGCTGAGCATCCGGGGCTGATGCCGGAGGAAGATTATGATCTGGCCGGTTTTGCTGTCGGCGTGGTTGATAAAAAAGACATGATTACCGGCGAAAACCTGAAACCGGGTGATGTACTGATCGGTATGGCATCCACCGGCGTTCACAGCAATGGTTTCTCCCTGGTCCGCAAGGTATTTGAGAAGGAACTCAACAAAGAGGGACTGGAGACCTACTATGAGGAGTTGGGAACCACGCTTGGCGAGGCACTTCTGGCACCGACCCGTATCTATGTAAAGGCGCTGAAAGCAGTGAAGAATGCGGGCGTGACTGTGAAAGCGTGCAGCCATATCACAGGCGGCGGCTTCTATGAGAATGTTCCGCGTATGCTGAAAGACGGCGTCCGCGCAGTCATCAAGAAAGACAGCTATCAGATTCCGCCGATCTTCGGTATGCTGGCGAAGAAAGGCGATATCGAGGAGCACATGATGTACAATACCTACAATATGGGTATTGGCATGGTCGTAGCAGTCGATGCGGCTGATGCAGAGCGAGCGATGGAGGCAATGAAGTCCGCTGGCGATACACCGTACATCATCGGTTCCATTGAGGCAGGAGAAAAGGGAGTAACATTATGCTAAGAGTCGTTGTAATGGTGTCTGGCGGCGGTACAAATCTGCAGGCAATCCTGGATGCGGTTGATAACGGCAAGATCACGAACGCAGAAGTTGTGGCGGTTATCAGCAACAATGAGGGCGCCTATGCGATTGAGCGCGCGAAAAACCACGGTGTCCCGGCATTTGTTGTGACTCCGAAGGCGTATGAAACACGCGATGCGTTCAATGAGGCGCTTTTGGAGACCATCAAGGCATGTAAGCCGGATCTCATCGTTCTGGCTGGATTCCTTGTGAAGATTCCGGCGGCGATGATCGAGGCATACAGAAATAAAATTATCAATATCCATCCGTCTCTGATTCCGTCATTCTGTGGCGTCGGCTATTACGGTCTGAAGGTGCATGAGGCGGCGCTGGCGCGCGGCGTCAAGGTGACGGGCGCGACGGTTCACTATGTGGATGAGGGAACCGATACCGGTCCGATCCTCTTCCAGAAAGCCGTAGAGGTGCAGCCGGATGATACGCCGAAGACGCTGCAGCAGCGCGTGATGGAACAGGCAGAGTGGGTACTGCTTCCGCAGGCGATCAATGCGATTGCAAACGGAAGAATATAAGGAGAAGAACATGAAAGTTTTAATCGTTGGCAGCGGCGGACGTGAGCATGCGATCGCATGGAAAGTAGCTCAGAGTCCGAAGGTAGATAAAATTTATTGTGCACCGGGCAATGCGGGAATTGCAGAGTATGCAGAGTGTGTGCCGATCAGTGCGATGGAATTTGATAAGCTGGCGGCATTTGCAAAAGAGCATGAGGTTGACCTGACCGTGATCGGCATGGACGATCCGCTGGTTGGCGGTATCGTGGATGTGTTCGAGGCACAGGGACTGCGTGTATTTGGACCGAGAAAAAATGCGGCGATTCTGGAAGGATCGAAGGCATTTTCCAAGGATCTGATGAAGAAATACAACATTCCGACCGCAGCCTATGAGACTTTTACCGATCCACACAAGGCGCTGGAATACTTACAAACCGCTAAGATGCCGATCGTTTTGAAAGCAGATGGTCTGGCACTTGGAAAAGGTGTTCTGATCTGCAATACGCTGGAAGAAGCACAGGCAGGCGTCAAGGAGATCATGGAGGACAAGAAGTTTGGTTCTGCCGGTAATCAGATGGTCATCGAGGAGTTCATGACAGGACGCGAGGTTTCGGTTCTTTCCTTTGTCGATGGCGATACGATCCGCATTATGACCTCCTCCCAGGACCACAAGCGGGCGCTGGACGGCGATCAGGGCTTAAATACAGGCGGTATGGGAACCTTCTCACCAAGCCCGTTCTACACAAAAGAAGTAGATGAATTCTGTAAAAAGTACATCTATCAGCCGTCGGTTGATGCGATGAAGAAGGAAGGACGTACCTTCAAGGGCATCATTTTCTTCGGTCTGATGCTGACCGCAGATGGTCCGAAGGTGCTGGAATACAATGCCCGTTTCGGCGATCCGGAGACACAGGTTGTCCTGCCGCGCATGAAGAATGATATCGTGGAAGTCTTTGAGGCATGTATCGACGGAACCCTGAATCAGATTGAGCTTGAATTTGAGGATAATGCAGCAGTCTGCGTCGTTCTGGCGTCGGACGGCTACCCGGTGAAATATGAAAAGGGCTTCAAGATTCACGGCCTGGAGAAGTTCAAGGACGCAGACGGATACTATGTATTCCACGCGGGCACGAAGTTTGATGAGGACGGCGACATCGTGACAAACGGCGGTCGAGTGCTGGGCGTTACTGCAAAGGGCAAAGACCTGAAAGAGGCGCGCGCCAATGCATACAAGGCGACCGAGTGGATCGATTTCGCTAACAAATATATGCGCCATGATATCGGGCATGCGATTGATGAGGCGTAGGGGAAGCGGTAGGTAGTAGATTCCTATTTAGAAAAGAAACGGGGATATCAGATTTGAACGTCTGATATCCCTGTTTTTGTCTGGATGTTGGAAAAAAATGCTTTTGAAAAACATATTAAAAACATTCAATCGTGCTATAATAGAAAGAAAAGATGATCTGTTTTCATGCAATTAAAAGGAGGACAACGCAATGGCTAACAAATATGCAGGAACCCAGACGGAAAAGAACCTGAGGGAGGCTTTTTCCGGCGAATCACAGGCGAGAAATAAATATACCTATTTTGCATCCAAGGCAAAAAAAGAGGGATTTGAGCAGATTTCCGCCCTGTTTTTAAAGACCGCAGACAATGAGAAAGAACACGCAAAGATGTGGTTTAAGGAATTAGACGGCCTGGGAAATACCGCAGAGAATCTGGTATCTGCTGCAGACGGCGAAAACTATGAGTGGACAGATATGTATGATGGATTTGCCAAGACGGCTGAGGAAGAGGGCTTTCCGGAGCTGGCAGTGAAATTCCGTATGGTAGCGGAGATCGAAAAACATCATGAAGAGCGCTACCGTGCCCTGCTTCACAATGTGGAAGCGCAGGAAGTATTTAAGAAGAGCGAAGTGAAGGTATGGGAATGCCGCAACTGCGGTCATATCGTAGTAGGCGAGAAAGCACCGGAAGTTTGTCCGGTATGCGCGCATCCGCAGGCTTATTTCGAGGTTCATGCGGAGAATTACTAAATTTCGGAAACGACGAGGCGCCAGCTGGGGGTGCTGCCGATTCCTTATTGTGTATAAAAAAGGAAGATGCATCATATAAAAGATACGAAAATTAAGCAGGATGTTTTGGATCCGTTCATATGAGATCGTCTTTTTTATCATTCGCACCAGATGTTTCGAAGGAACAATGCCGGGTAGAACATTGGATTGACACAGGAAATGCGTCAGGAACAGTAAAAATGACGCCGGAAGAAATTGAAAATTTGAATGCACGAATTTTACGGACATCTGGAACGGAAATGCATGATTTGAAAAATGAAGCCTTTGCCAAAGAAGAGAGAGTTGTTTATGATAAATGGTGTGGAAATTTCTTATCATTTGGGATACAAGGGATAAATTGGACTGTGCGTGATGCTCAAAATTGCGTGAATAAAAATGTTCATATCAAATATGGAATCGCGACTTCACAGGGGTTGATCAAACAGTTTCCGATGGAGACTTTTTTAGCCGATGAGGAGGATCCATCCGATCCGGAGTGGGATGAGGCAGCACTTTGTCTCTGTATGGTCGGGGAACCGCTTTTGATTTTGGGTTCGGTGCAGGAGGAGAGTTATCTGTATGTCCGGAATGAATGCAGCGAGGGCTGGATATCGGCAGAATCGGTGGCAGTCTGTCGGAACCGGGCGGAATGGCTGATGGCGGCATTTCCGATCCATCCGTTAGTAGTGACAGGGGATATGGTCTGGCTGGAAGCAAGTGCAGTCTATCCGGGAACCAGTGCGTATCGGCTTCGGATGGGGACGGTGTTGGAATTGTGCGTGGAAGAAGAAATTCCAGAGATAAAAGAAACAATAGAAACAAACAGAATAAAAGGGACAGGAGCGCTAATAGAGACAACAGAAGCACAGGCAGAACAGAGGGTACAGAACAGACTGTCTTGGAATAATTACATCGTCTGGCTTCCATGCCGCGCCCCGGATGGCAGTTTCTTTCGGCAAAAAGGATTGATTCCGATGAGTCGGGACGTATCGGTGGGATATTTGAGCTTGACAAATGAGGAGATTATTAAACAGGCGTTCAAGTGTCTGGGAGACCGCTACGGCTGGGGCGGAATGCTGGAGAGCCGGGATTGTTCTTCCTATATCCGGGAAGTGTACCGCTGTTTTGGATGGATCCTGCCTCGCAATACGACCGGGCAGTTGCAGATGCCAGTTCGAAAAATAGAGCTGGCGGGGCGGCGCTGCTCAGAAAAAAAGCAGATTTTAAAAGTATTAGAACCGGGCACACTTCTATATTTTCCGGGACATGTGATGATGTATCTGGGATATGAGAATGGCAATTTTTATGTCATAAACGATGTGAGCAGGCTGGTAAAAGAAGGAGAAACGATGCCAGTGCGTGTACGATCGGTGATTGTCAACACGCTGGCAGTCAGGCGTCCCAATCTGCGGACCTGGATGGAGGAGCTGACGCTTGCTTTGATTCCTTGGGAAACATGAAGCGTACAGCAGATAGAAAAAGGGAGAAAAAGAGAGATGAAGATAATTGTATGTGTGGATAATCAGAACGGCATGATGTTCAATCACAGACGGCAGAGCCAGGACCGCGTGCTTAGAAAGCGTATTCTGGAACTGACAGGTGGGAAAAAACTGTGGATGAATGCATACAGCCAGAAACAGTTTTTACAGGTGAATGGAAATATGCCGAAAGAACAGGAACAACCCGGGCAACTGGGGCAATCCGGGCAGATTCAGGCAGATGAAGCGTTTTTGGAAAAGGCGGGGCCGGGAGAGTACTGTTTTGTCGAGGATGAGGATGTTGTTCCGTATGAGAGCCGGATCGAAGAAGTGATTCTTTGTCATTGGAACCGGGATTATCCGGCAGATATGTATTTTAAGATGGATCTGGGCAGCTGGAAGCTGGCAGAAACGCAGGAATATACGGGTTCCTCGCATGAGAAAATCACAGAAGAGCGGTATGTGCGCAGGTAAAAAATATGCATAAAAAGTAAGTACAATATAAAAGAGTAAGAAAAACATAAAAAACAAGTCAAATATAAAAAAGAGCCGGTTCTGCACCTGAAAATCAGGCGCCAGAACGCGCAAATCTACACGGCTCTGAAAGGGATAGGCTTAAACGGAAAGGCAGAAATTCATATGAGAAAATTGAAAATGTGGCTTCTGGGGCTGGCTGCAGCGGCGATGCTGTCTGTTTCAGCGTGCGCGCAGGAGATTCCAGAGGGAAGTCTGAATGGAAACGGAAGTGTCAGCGCGGAGGAAAATCAGGCGGAAAGTGCGGACGGAGATTCGCAGGCGGTGTCATCGTCAGAAAATGGTGGAAACCGCGTATCTTCTGCTTCGGGAACGTCATTTAACCTGGCGGATGTACCGGCATATTCCGGTCAGCCGTATGTGGCAGTCAATGGAAATGTGCCGTATTTTACCG
>ENA-ORVB01002503-ORVB01002503.1-human-gut-metagenome-genome-assembly--contig:-NODE-2503-length-10055-cov-2.6077_pt1 | contig 10055 bp, 7 predicted proteins | sample MGYA00242090_ERZ509231 | MGnify/ENA primary metagenome ERZ509231 (study PRJEB26280, sample SAMEA2338798) | human gut metagenome | biome: human gut; feature: human-associated habitat; material: faeces...
GACGCTCTTCGCGAGCTGCTGGCTCCTCGTACTCGCCCTCATCACGATCCAGTGCCTCAAGGCCTTCTCGCACCATCGCCCGAAGCGCCTTCTCATCACGATCGCCGGCGCGCTCGCGGGCTTCCTGCCCTGGCCCCTGCTCGCCTTCGCCGTCGACCCCGCGCAGGCCGCGGTCTGGTTCGGCGAATGGCTGCCCGCCCAGCTCGCGCACTTCTCGCTGGCGGGCTCCGACACCTATCTCTGGTTCGCCCGCAACGCCCTCTGGTACCTCTGCCCCATCTGGCCCTTCGCCATCTGGGGACTCTACGTCTGGCGCCATCAGATCCGCCAGACGCACATCCTGCTGCCTGCGGCCGCGCTCATGGCAGGCATCCCCGCCGTGGTCTTCTCCTCCTTTCAGGCCTACGACACGGTCTTCCTCGCCTTCCTGCCAATGCTCTCCGTCACTGCGGCCTTCGGTCTCGTAACCGTCCGCCGCGGCTACGAGAACGTGCTCGACTGGTTCTCGCTCACGATCTTCACGCTCGGCCTGCTCGTGCTCTGGGCCTACTGGTTCGCCTGGCTCACGAGCTTCGCACCGAAGATGGCCGAGTCCCTGCAGATGCTCGCCCCCGGCAGCGCCCCCGTCTTCGACTCGGGCCTGGTGCTCGCCTGCCTCGTCTCCCTCGTCTGGTTCGTCTTCGTCGGCTGGCGCCTCACGCACCGCCCCGTCGTTGCATGGCGCGGTCCGTGGCTCGCCGCCGCAGGCATCACCGCCTTCTCCGCCTCGCTCGTGGGCCTCTACCACACGGCGCTCGACGTCAACCGCTCCTACGAGCCCGTCGTCAAGGCGGTCGCCCGCAACCTTGAGGCCAAGGGCATGCAGCCCGGCGACGTCGTATGCGGCATGGGCATGAACCACGGCCTGCAGGCGGTCTTCAAACACTACGCGGACCTCGACGTCCTCGTGCGCGCCCGCCCCGACGAGTGCCGCTTCACGATCGACAGGTCCAGAAGCGGCGCCCTCCTGCCCGACAGCTTCCGTCGTCCTCACACCGATGAAGCCTTCACCGTCATCCAAAACCGCTGAACTTAGCCCCTCATGACGACACTGACGCCTCCCAAGACATCGTTCGCAGCGCTCATGCGCCTTGCGGGCCCCATTTTCGTCGCCAACATCGCCATCGTCGGCAGCGGCACGATCGACACGATCATGGCCGGCCAGCTCGGCAAGAACCACCTTGCCGCCATCGCCGTCTCCATCGCCGCCACAATCTCCGTGGTGATGGGCCTTGCAGGCATCCTCCAGAGCCTCTCCCCGATTGCGGGCCACCACTACGGCGCCCGCAACTACAGGGCCGTGGGCGAGGAACTCGAGCAGAACTTCTGGCTCGGCGGCTTCCTCTGCCTCTTCGGCGTTCCGCTCCTCATGTACACGGACCTCTGGATCTCGCTCGGCAAGGTCGAGGGCGAGGTCGCGCGTATGGCCGCCGAATTCCTCTTCTTCACCGCGCTCGCGCTGCCCGCCTGCCTCTTCGCCCGAACCTTCATCTCGGTCAACGCGGCCCTCTCGCGCCCGCGCATCACGATGTGGGTCTCGCTTGCCATGCTCGCCCTCAAGGTGCCTCTCAACGGCATCTTCATGTACGGCTGGCTCGGCTTCCCCGCCATGGGCGGCTCGGGCGCAGGCGTCTCGTTCTGCATCCTCAACTACCTCGCCTTCCTCTGCTACCTCGCCATCTGGAAGCGCGACGCCTTCTACCGCACGATGCACGCCGAACGCATCTTCGGCCCGAGGTGGGCGCTGATGAAAGAGCAGCTCCACGTCGGCATTCCGATCGGCCTGAGCACCTTCTTCGAGGTCTCGAGCTTCACGCTGATGGCAATCTTCGTCGCACGCTTCGGCTCCGAGGCCGTTTCCGCCCACCAAATCGTGGCCAACATCACGAGCCTCTGCTACATGCTGCCCCTCTCGATCGGCATCGCCTCGTCCGTACTCATCTCCCAGTGCCTCGGTGCACGTTGGCCGGCCGTGGCCTACACGGTGCTCACGCGCACGCTCAAGGTCTCGGTGGCGAGCGCGACCTGCATCGTCACCATCCTCTTCTTCGCGCGCCACTGGCTCGTGACGCTCTACTCGTCCGACACGGGCGTGTGCGCGATGGCGGCCTCGCTCCTCATCTTCGGCTGCCTCTACCACGTCTTCGACGCCATGCAGTCCGTGAGCTCGTTCGCCCTTCGAGGCTACCGCGTCACGCGCCTGCCGATGATCATCTACGGCGTCATGCTCTGGGGCGTGGGCCTCGGCGGCGGCTACATGCTCGCCTTCGGCAACCCGATCACGGGCGAGCCGATGGGCGCCTACGGCTTCTGGAGCGCCACGGCCGCAGGCCTCTGGCTCACGGGCATCTCGCTCGCCTGCATGGCCATCTGGGTGGGCCGGCAGTTCGCCCGCGACGACAACCACACGCCCGAGGAGATCGAGGAGGCCGTCAAGGTCTCCAGAGCCTGACGACGGACTTCGGGTACACGGCACTGACAAAGGCGCGGGAGGCGGCTCCCGCGCCTTTTTTCCTGCCCGCAGGCCTTGCGCTATGATTGACGATCAGGTCCCCCCGTCAGGAGTTCGGCATGTCAACCATCCTCTTTCCCAGCCCGATTTTCGGTCCCGTGCACAGCCGCCGTCTAGGCGTTTCGCTCGGCGTCAACCTGCTGCCCGCCGACGGCAAGCTCTGCAGCTTCGACTGCATCTACTGCGAATGCGGCCTCAACGGCCAGCACCGTCCCGAGCTGAGGATGCCCACGCGTGAAGCCGTGCGCAAAGCCCTTCGCGCCAAGCTCGAGAGCATGAAGGCCGAAGGCGTCCTGCCCGACACGATCACCTTCTCGGGCAACGGCGAGCCCACCTCGCACCCCGACTTTGAGGGCATCATCGACGACACGCTCGCGCTTCGCGACGAGTACGCGCCTAAAAGCCAGGTGAGCGTCCTCACCAACGCCACCCACATCGTCAGGAACGGCGTCTTCCGCGCGCTCCTCAGGGTCGACAACGCGCTCCTCAAGCTCGACACCGTCGACGAGGACTACATTCACCTCGTCGACCGCCCCACGAGCCGCTACGACCTGCCGAAGCTCATCGAGCGCATGAAAGCCTTCGAAGGCCGCTGCATCATCCAGACGATGTTCATGAAGGGCGAATGGGAGGGCCGAAGCGTCGACAACACAGGGGACGAGTACGTCGGCCCCTGGCTCGATGCCCTCAGGGAGATCGGCCCCAGACTCGTGACGATCTACACGCTCGACAGGGAGACGCCTGGCAAGAACCTCCTCAAGGCGCCCCGCGAGCGTCTCGACGAGATCGCCGCACGCGTGAACGCGCTCGGCATCCCGACCACCGTGAGCGGCTGAGTCCACAAAGCGCGAACAAAAAAACTCCGCCAGACCAGAAGTCGGCAGAGCTTTTTTTCATTGCTCGAGGAGCCGTCGCGGAGGACGGCCCTCAGAAGCTGCATCAGTAGCGGCGGCTTTCAAGCGCAGCGATGCGGTCCTCAATGGACGGATGGGTCGCGAAGAGCGAGCCGATGCCGCCCGAGATGCCGAAGCCTTTGACGGCGCCCGGAAGCTCGTTCTGGGCCTCCATGCCGCCAAGGCGGCGCAGGGCGTTGATCATGGGCTGGTTGGACTGCATGATCTCGGCGGCGCCGGCGTCGGCGTGGTATTCACGCCAGCGGGAGAAGTAGGCGACGACCATGCCGGCAAGGAAGCCGAGGCAGATGTCGAGAACAAGGCTCGTCACGTAGTAGCCGACACCCGGAGCATCGTCTTCGTTGCGGAGGATCTGACGGTCGACCACCCAGCCGATGATGCGGGAGAAGAACACGACGAAGGTGTTCATCACACCCTGAAGCAGGGTCTGCGTGACCATGTCGCCGTTCTTGACGTGGGAGATCTCGTGGGCGAGCACGGCCTCGACTTCGTCGCGGTTCATGATGTTGAGAAGCCCCGTGGAGACGGCCACCATGGCGCTCGAGGCGGAGGCGCCGGTCGCGAAGGCGTTGGGCTCGCCTTCGTAGATGCCGACTTCAGGCATCGGGATGCCGGCCCTTTCGGCTTCGTGGCGCACGACGCCGACGAGGTAGGCTTCAAGACCGGGCTGGGGATTGTTCGTGTCGATCATCTGCACGCCCATGCTCATCTTGGCCATCTGCTTGCTCATGAGCAGCGAGATGATCGAGCCGCTGAAGCCGACGACCATCGAGAAGATGAAGAGGGCGGAAAGGTTGAGGGACGAGCCCGCCATGGTGCCGAAGTTGACGCCGAACACCATCTGCACGACCGTGAGGATCACGCTGAGCATGATGAAGACGGCGAGGTTGGCGAGCACCAACAGACCAATGCGCTTAAACATACTGTTCCAATTTCCTTTTTTTTCTGCGTGGACAGAATGAGCGATGCATGTTCAGGGAACGGCGGACGTTCCATCGCTCATGCAGCCGCCGTTCATTCATTGCTTAATTGTATGAAGACGCGACGTTCAATATGTTTGGCGTCATCACGACAATTGTAACAAAGGTCTCAAAATCACTTGGAGAAAGGCCTTGATGACCGATTCCCGTGCAGGATGCATGCCTCGCGCACGCACGAGGACTACTTGACGTCCTCGATGCGGCGCGGCGGGAAGCTGTCCCAGGCGCCGCAGCCGAGGCAGTGCCAGGAGAAGGACGAGGCAAGGAAGCCGCAGTTCGAGCACTGGTACTTCGTGAAGCGGCGGCCGTGGCGCTGCAGGAGCGTGGCGAGGAGCTTCGTCTCCTCGTCGTCGGGGCGCTCCTTCTGACGAAGCGTCATCATGGTCGAAAAGGCGGAGAGGCTAGGACGCCTGGCGAGCATCTCGACGACGCTCTCGGCCGCCTTTTCAAGGCCCTCCCAGGCGGCGAGGCGCTTGACGGCCTCCTCCATCACGTCGGCGCCGCCGTTGTCGGCGAGCGCCTTGTGCAGAAGCACGACGGCCTCATCCCTGCGGCCGAGCGCGTCGAGCGCATCGGCGACGCGGCCGACGACGAGCGGCAGGTAGGCGGGCGTGCGCTTCATGACGCCGTTCCAGCAGCGCAGGGCACGTTCGGCGTTGCCGAGCGAGAGCGCGACGGCGCCAGCGGCAATGCCCGCACGCGGAGACTCGGGGCACTTTTCAAGCGCATGACGAACGTGGTCGTCGGCAAGCTCGAAGTCCTTGCGGCGGACGGCCTCCTCGGCGAGCTCGCAGTAGTAGTGGGCGATCTCGGAAGCGAGATTTTCACCCGCCTGCACCTCGAGTTGGCGCGAGACGTCGATGGCGGAGGTCCACTCGTGCTCGATGCAGTAGATCTTAAGGAGCGCGCGCAGCGCGTCCAGATGTTCGGTGGGGTTGCGCAGGAGCCTGCGGTAGGTCTCCTCGGCGCGGTCGAAGAGGCCAGCGGTCATGTAGTCCTCGCCAAGAGCCTGGAGTGCCTTGACGCGGTCCTCCTCGGGGATATCCTCGCGGTTGACAAGGTGGTTGTGGAGCTTGATCGCGCGCTCGAACTCGCCGAGCGTGCCGAGCACGTGGTGGAGCTCGATGAGCTCGGGGTCGAGCCTGACGACTTCGATGAAGGGATCGATGGCCTTGTCGGGACGGTCGCTCATGAGCATGGCCACCCCGCGCGAATACGCCTCGGGGAGCCGCCTGGAATTCCGCTCGCGCTCGCCTGCGTCGAGCCCACGGGCCCACCAGCCTGCGGCGAAGAGCACGGGAATGAGGACCAGATACCAAAGTTCGGATTCCATAAAAGGCCTTTTCTTGTCGTTAGTCAGGATTCGGTGACATTGTGGCACGCGATGCGGGCTCGGGACAAATCCCGCGCTGTCATCACGAAAAAAGGCTGCCGGCATTTTCATGCCGCAGCCTTTTTTGTGTTCCTCTGGGGACCGTCGGACCGGAGCCCTTCGATCCCCGCGGATCAGCTTCGTTCAGAATTACCTCTGTTCGAGCTTGGCCTTGAGGAGAGCGCCGAGGTTGGTCGTGCCGGAGGCAGCCGTGGCATCGGCGTTGAGACGATCGAGAGCGTCACGGGCTTCAGCAGCGTCCTTCGCACGGATGGAGAGCTGGATGGAGCGGTTCTTGCGGTCGATGTTCGTGATGAGAGCTTCGACTTCGTCGCCGGCGGCGAGACGCGTCGTGGCGTCTTCAACGCGGTCGGCGGAGATTTCAGCAGCGCGGAGGTAGCCTTCGACGTCGTTGCCGAGGTCGATGACGGCGCCCTTGGCGTCAACGGACTTCACCGTACCCTTGACGAGCGTGTTCTTGTCGTGGGTGGAAGCGAAGTTGGAGAACGGATCGCCGCCCATCTGCTTGATGCCGAGGGAGATGCGTTCACGTTCCGTGTCGATCGCGAGAACGACGGCTTCGAGTTCGTCGCCCTTCTTGTACTTGCGAACGGCTTCTTCACCGGACTCATTCCAGGAAAGGTCGGAGAGGTGGACGAGACCGTCAATGCCGCCCGGGAGACCGATGAACACACCGAAGTCGGTGATGGACTTGATCTGGCCGGAGACCTTGTCGCCCTTCTTGTGGGACTGGGCGAAGTCTTCCCACGGATTCGGCTTGCACTGCTTCATGCCGAGGGAGATGCGGCGGCGTTCTTCGTCGATGTCGAGAACCATGACTTCGACTTCATCGCCGAGCGTGACGACCTTACGCGGATCAACGTTCTTGTTCGTCCAATCCATTTCGGAGACGTGGACGAGACCTTCGATGCCGGCTTCGACTTCAACGAAGGCACCGTAGTCGGTGATGTTCGTGACCTTGCCGAAGAGGCGGGTGCCCTGCGGGTAGCGGCGGGCGATGCCGACCCACGGGTCTTCGCCGAGCTGCTTGAGGCCGAGGGAGACGCGGTTCTTGTCCTGGTCGAACTTGAGAACCTTGGCTTCGAGTTCCTGACCAACCTGAACGACTTCGCTCGGGTGGCGGACGCGACGCCAGGCGAGGTCCGTGATGTGGAGGAGACCGTCGATGCCACCGAGGTCGACGAAGGCGCCGTAGTCGGTGATGTTCTTGACGATGCCCTTGACGATGGCGCCTTCCTTGAGCGTTTCGAGGAGCTTGGCGCGTTCTTCGCCCATGTTGGCTTCAACGACGGCACGGCGGGAAACCACGACGTTGTTGCGCTTGCGGTCGAGCTTGATAACCTTGAATTCGAAGGTCTTGCCTTCGTACGGCGTCGTGTCCTTGACCGGACGGGTGTCCACGAGGGAGCCCGGGAGGAAGGCGCGGATGCCGTTGGTCATGACGGTGAGACCGCCCTTGACCTTGCCCGTGACCGTACCGGTGACGAGTTCACCGGATTCGAGAGCCTGTTCGAGGTTCATCCAGGCGGCGAGGCGCTTGGCCTTGTCGCGGCTGAGGATCGTGTCGCCGTAGCCGTTTTCGACGGATTCGATGGCGACGGAGATGAAGTCGCCCGGCTGGACGGTCACTTCACCACGGTCATCCTTGAACTCTTCGATGGGCACATAGGCTTCGCTCTTGAGGCCGGCGTTGACGACGACGAAGTTGTAGTCGACGCGGACGACTTCAGCGGTGATGACTTCACCCTGACGCATTTCCTGGTGAGCGAGGCTTTCGGCAAAAAGCTCAGCGAAGGATTCGGGCTTGTTGGTTTCGTTGGTCATTGTTTGAAATAAAGATACACACCCGCAGCAGAAGGCCTTGGGCGGAGTTGATGAAAATGCAAGACGCCCCTTCGGGCGACCTGCGGAAAAAAAATGAACGCTTATTCTACGACAACTTTTTGGTCTCGTCCCACCACTCGAGGACTTTTTTTACGACTTCCTCGATGCCCATGTAGGACGTGTCGAGAAGGCGTGCGTCCTCGGCGGGCTTCAGAGGCGCCGTGGCCCTCTGGCTGTCGCGACGGTCGCGCTCCTCAAGATCGGCAGTAAGCGCCTCGAGGTCGGCCGTTTCGCCACGTTCGAGCAGCTGGCAGTACCTGCGCTCGGCGCGGACCCTGGCCGTTGCGGTCATGAAGACCTTGAGCGGAGCCTCGGGGAAGACCACCGTGCCCATGTCCCTGCCGTCGGCGACGAGACCGGGCAGGCGGGCGGCGTTCTTCTGCAGCGCAAAGAGCGCGGCTCGAACGCCGGGCACCACGGCCACGCGGCTCGTGGCGGAGCTCACTTCCTCGGCACGGATGGCCGTCGTCACGTCGCGACCGTCGAGAAGGATGCGGCCGCCCTCGAACACGGGGGAGAGCCCTTGGGCCGCCGCCGTGAGCGCCTGCGCGTCGTCAAGGTCGATCCCCTTCGAAAGGGCGTCGAGGGTCGCGATGCGGTAGAGCGCGCCGCTGTCGAGGTAGTGGAAGCCAAGCGCGTCGGCGACTCGGGACGCGATCGTGCCCTTGCCGCTCGCGGCGGGGCCGTCAAGCGTAATAACCGGAATGCAGTCTGTCATGAAATCTCTCGTCTGTTGGCTCGCCCAGCGGATCTCTTCGCGCTGGCGAGGCCATCAGTCTACAACAGGGTAAGATCCGAGAAGGCGCCAGTGCTCGGTCCTCGCCTCCATGGCCGCAAGCGCTTCGCGAACGCCGGGGGTCTCGACCGAGCCCTCGACGTCGATGAAGAAGTTGTAGTCCCAGAAGCCGTTGCGGGCGGGACGGCTCTCGATGCGGACCATCTGCACGCCGTTCTCGGCCATCGGCGTCATCATGTCGTAGAGCGAGCCCGGCACGTTGGGCACCGAGAAGACGATGCTCGTCTTGAAGGCCTTCGGAGTTTCGAGGATCATCTCGGGCTCGCGCGCCATCACGAGGAAGCGCGTGCGGTTGCCCTCGCCGTCCTGAATGCTCTTGGCTGCGGCGCGCAGGCCGTAGATGTCGGCCGCCACGATCGCGGCAATCCCCGCCGCGCCCCGCTCGATCGAGGCCCTGCGGGCCCCTTCGGCATTGGACGAGACGGCGATGCGCTCGGCGTCGGGCATGTGACGCGAGAGCCACCCCCTGCACTGCGCGAGCGCCTGCGCATGCGCGTAGACACGCCTGACGTCCTCGAGACGCTTCTCGAGCGTGAGCAGATTGTGGACGACGGGCACGGACACCTCGCCCACGATGCAGAGGCGGCGCTCGAGCAACAAGTCGAGCGCGTGCGTGACCGTGCCGTTCGTGTTGTTTTCAATCGCAATGACGCCGAAACGCGCCTCACCGCTCTCGACCGCATCGAGAACGGCGTCGAAGTCGGGTTCGGCGATCGCCTTCGCCTCACGTCCGAAGACGGCCCTGACGGCCTGCTCGGAGAAGGTCCCCGCAGGCCCGAGAAAGGCGACGACGCCGTCAGTGACGCTCGACATGGCGCCCCGCGAAGTCGCGCATGAAGGCGGTGAGCCTCTCGACGCCCTCCATGGGCATCACGTTGTAGAGCGACGCGCGCAGGCCGCCCACGGAGCGGTGGCCGGCGAGATTCGTCAGGCCCTGCGCCTCGGCCTCCTTCACGAAGACGGGCAGGAGCGTCTCGTCGGCGAGCGTGAAGACGACGTTCATGCGGCTGCGGGCTTCGGGCGCGATGCGGCTCACGTAGAAGTCGCCCATGCTGTCGATGGTGTCGTAGAGAAGGGCCGAGCGCTCCTTCGCGCGACGGTCCATCTCGGCGACGCCGCCCTGCTCGTCGACCCAGCGGGCCATCAGCATGGCGGTGTAGAACTGAAGCACGGGCGGCGTGTTCTGCAGACTGTTGTTCCTGGCGTAGACGCTCCAGTCGAGCATCTGCGGCACGGTTTCGGCGGCGCAGCCGAGCTGGTCGCGGCGCACGATCACGCAAGCGAGGCCCGCGGTGCCGAAGTTCTTCTGAACGCCGGCCCAGACGGCCGCATAGCGGGTCCAGTCGACGGGACGGCTCATGAAGTTACTCGACATGTCGGAGACGAAGAGAGCGTCGTTGTCGTCAACGGCGGGCAGGCCCTTGAATTCGGTGCCGTCGACCGTTTCGTTGTCGCAGAAGTAGACGTACTCGACGTCGCGCGGAACATGGATCACGTTCGCCGGCAGCTCGCGGTTGTTGCCAGCCCAGAGCGTCGT
>ENA-ORVB01002512-ORVB01002512.1-human-gut-metagenome-genome-assembly--contig:-NODE-2512-length-10019-cov-3.07086_pt1 | contig 10019 bp, 10 predicted proteins | sample MGYA00242090_ERZ509231 | MGnify/ENA primary metagenome ERZ509231 (study PRJEB26280, sample SAMEA2338798) | human gut metagenome | biome: human gut; feature: human-associated habitat; material: faeces...
CGATCATCGTTATGGAATACTCGGTCGGCAGAGCGAGCCAGAAGAGTGCGGCGCTTTCATTTGATGTGCTGGAGCCAAAGGGTACTAAGTGGCATTTTGAAAAATGGTTCGCGATGGCGGGCAACTATGTCCTGATGATGTTTTATACGACGGTAGCCGGATGGCTTCTGCTGTATGTGTTCAAGATGGCGAAAGGCGATTTCGTGGGTCTGGATGCGGACGGTGTAGCAGGGGAATTTGGCTCTGTACTGGCAAATCCGGGACTGATGACGGTATTTATGCTGCTCTGTGTCGTATTCTGTTTTTCCATCTGTGCGATGGGACTCCAGAACGGCGTTGAGAAGATCACAAAGATGATGATGGTCTGCCTGTTATTCCTGATGGTTGTGCTGGCAATCAATTCGGTGCGGATGGAAGGCGGACGTCCGGGACTTGAATTTTACTTAAAGCCGGATTTTGGCAAGATTCAGGAGGTTGGTGTCGGCAAGGTCGTATTTGCGGCGCTGGGACAGTCGTTCTTCACGTTGAGTATCGGTATCGGTGCGATGGCGATTTTTGGAAGTTATATCGATAAAGAGCGCAGCCTGACCGGCGAGGCAATCAATGTACTGGTCCTTGACACGCTGGTAGCGTTTATGGCAGGACTTATCATTTTCCCGGCATGTGCGGCTTACGGCATCGAGGCAGGACAGGGACCAAGCCTGATCTTCATCACGCTGCCGAATGTATTTAACCACATGGCAGGCGGACGTTTCTGGGGCACGCTGTTCTTTGTCTTTATGACCTTTGCGGCGGCATCAACGGTCACAGCGGTATTCCAGAATATCGTATCCTTTGCAACGGATCTGACTGGCTGTTCGATCAAAAAGGCAGTCTGCGTCAATCTGGTGGTGATTGCGGTCCTGTCGCTTCCGTGCGTGCTGGGTTTCAATCTCTGGAGTGGTTTCATGCCGTTCGGAGAGGGCAGCAACGTGTTGGATCTCGAGGATTTCATCGTCAGCAACAACCTGCTTCCACTCGGAAGCCTCGTTTACCTGATGTTCTGTACCAGCCGGTATGGATGGGGATTTGAGAATTTCCTCAAGGAGGCAAATGAGGGAAAAGGCGTGAAGTTCCCGCGCCAGGTGCGGGTGTATGTGACGTATGTCATTCCGTTGATTGTGCTGTTTATTTTTGTGCAGGGGTACTGGAGTAAGTTTTTCCAGTAGACTGTGCAGCTCTTTAGGTAACGAGAAAAAAGGAAAGTCCGGCAGAGGCAAACCTCGCCGGACTTTCCTTTTTTCGCCAAGGCTATTGATATAGTATTTAAGAGAAAGTTTTACGGGATTTTTACACAGTTTTGTTAATTCTGTATAAACAAAAGCTATATTATAACCATTTGTATTAATTTTTATACAGAGTGAAGGAGGCAGAAGATTCATTTTCCAATTGTGAATTTTTTTTTCCTGTGTTATACTAGACGCGGTAGATTCTAGCTCCTACGCCCGACAATATTTTCACAATTTCGGCAGAAAAGGCATCTGTCGGGAGGTGAATGGGTGGAGGATGAGGGAAAATTTAGTAAGAGAAAGAGGGTTTAATTGATGGGTTTGGCTACATTTATAGGCGGCATTCATCCATTTGAGGGAAAAGAACTGTCTGAGGATAAGCCGATCAAGTATCTCGAGCCGTTACAGGGCGAGGTTATGGTTTATCCGCTGTCCCAGCACATTGGCGCACCTGCGAAACCACTGGTAGCGAAGGGCGATCACGTGCTGAAAGGCCAGATCATTGCAGAGGCAGGCGGATTTATTTCCGCAAACGTACTCAGTTCTGTTTCCGGTACAGTAAAGGGAATCGAGTCCAAGCTGGTTGCCAATGGTGCAATGGTTCAGTCAATCCTGGTGGAGAATGACGGTGAGGAAGAGGCGATTGAAGGATTTGGTACAGACAGAGATGCATCGAAGCTGTCCAAAGAAGAGATTCGCCAGATCGTTAAGGATGCCGGTATCGTCGGCCTGGGCGGCGCTGGTTTCCCGACACATGTAAAGCTTACTCCGAAGGATGAGAACGCAATTGATTACGTTATCGTCAACGGTGCAGAGTGCGAGCCGTACTTAACCAGTGACTATCGTACCATGATAGAGCGTCCGGAGCAGATTATCGGCGGCCTGAAGGTTATGCTTCAGCTGTTTGACAATGCGAAGGGTGTTATCGGTATCGAGAACAACAAGCCGGAGGCTATCAAGAAGCTGACGGAGATGGTAAAGGACGAGCCGAGAATTGAAGTATGTCCGCTGCTTACCAAGTACCCGCAGGGTGGTGAGCGTACACTTATCTATGCAGTGACAGGACGTGAGATCAATTCTTCCATGCTGCCGGCAGATGCAGGCTGTATCGTAGACAATATTGATACCGTTGCTTCTATTTATAATGCAGTATGCAAGACAACTCCGCTGATCCGCAAGATCATTACGGTAACCGGTGATGCCATTGCAGAGCCGCAGAACTTTGAGGTACGTCTTGGTACCAACTATCAGAGACTGGTAGAGGCAGCAGGCGGCTTTAAACAGGAACCGGAGAAGATGATTTCCGGTGGTCCTATGATGGGACAGGCTCTTTTCAGCCTTGACTTCCCGGTAGCGAAGACTTCATCTGCGCTGACCACCTTTACCAAGGATCAGGTAGCAGCGATGGAGCCGTCAGCATGTATCCGCTGCGGACGCTGTGTAGGCGTTTGTCCGGAGCACCTTGTACCTCCGCTGATGATGAAAGCATCTACGGCTCACGATCTTGAGAAATTCCAGAGCTTAAACGGCATGGAATGCGTTGAGTGCGGATGCTGTGCATATGCTTGGCCGGCAAGACGGCCGCTGACCCAGGCATTCAAAGAGATGCGTAAGGCAGTAGCAGCCAGCCGCAGAAAGTAGGAGGTGGGAAGAAATGGAAAAATTATTAAAAGTATCGTCATCACCTCACGTTCGTGACGGAGTTACGACACAGCGCCTGATGTTTGACGTTGTGATCGCCATGATTCCTGCCAGTGTTTATGGTGTATGGCAGTTCGGCATGAATGCACTTCTGGTTCTGATCGCTACCGTGATCGCCAGTGTGGCAGCCGAGTATCTTTATGAGAAATTAATGCACAAGCCGATTACGATTTCGGACGGCAGTGCAGTTGTTACCGGCATGATTCTTGCACTGAATATGCCGCCGGAAATCCCGGTTTGGATCCCGGTTCTTGGTGCATTCTTTGCAATCATCGTTGTAAAACAGCTTTACGGTGGTCTGGGACAGAACTTCATGAACCCGGCACTGGCAGCCAGATGTTTCCTTCTGACTTCCTTCGCTCTGTTTATGAATAACTTCTCATCCGCAAAGCTTGGATTTGACAGTCTGACAGGTGCAACTCCGCTGGCACAGTTAAGAGCCGGTGAGACAGTGGATCTGGCATCCCTGGTAATCGGACGTATCCCGGGAACTATCGGTGAGGTATCTGTAATTGCCCTGCTGATTGGTGCGATTTACATGGTAGTTCGCAAAGTTATCAGCCCGGTTATCCCGCTGATTTACATTGGAACCGTATTTGTATTTACATTCCTGTTTGGCGGATTCAACCTGACCTATTCTCTCAGTGAGATCTGTGCAGGTGGTCTTATCTTCGGTGCATTCTTTATGGCAACCGATTATGTAACGAGTCCTCTGACTCCGAAGGGACAGATCGTATACGGACTGATCCTCGGAATCGTAACCGGAATCTTCCGTCTCTGGGGTGCTTCTCCGGAGGGCGTTTCCTATGCGATCATCTTCAGCAACCTGCTGGTACCGCTGATTGAGCGCTATACGCTTCCGACAGCATTTGGAAAAGGAGGTCAGAAGAAATAATGAACCAGATTATCAAAAATACAATCATCCTTTTCGTTATTACTCTGGTAGCTGGTATCTGTCTGGGAACAGTACATGATATTACGCTGGATCCGATTGCACAGGCACAGGAGGCAGCAGCTACTAAAACTTATCAGGAAGTTTACCCGGATGCGGCAAGCTTTGATGAACCGCAGGAGCTGGCTGACGCAGTAACTGCTGCAGCGGACAGCATCTCTGAGTGGGGATTTGGAAAAGTTACCATCAATGATGCAAAAGAAGCGCTGGATGCAAGCGGCAACCAGATCGGTTACCTGATTACCTCTACCTCCGCAGAGAGCTACGGCGGCAACGTGCAGATCGCAGTTGGTATCACCAACGAGGGCGAGCTGACCGGTATCGGTTTCTTAAGCATCAGCGATACGCCAGGTCTTGGTATGAGAGCCAAAGAACCGGATTTCAAGGATCAGTTTATCGGCAAGAAAGCTGAGAACCTGGAAGTTACAAAGACAGGCGCGTCTGCAGATAATCAGATTGAAGCCATCAGTGGTGCAACGATCACTTCCAAGGCAGTCACCAACGCGACAGATGCAGCTATCTATTTCGTGGCTAACTGCCTGGCACAGTAGGAGGTGGAAAGATTATGAATAAATATGTAGAGCGCTTATATAACGGTATCTGGAAAGAAAACCCGATTTTCGTTCAGATGCTGGGTCTGTGTCCGACCCTGGCGGTAACCACTTCCGCCATCAACGGTGTAGGCATGGGACTTTCGACAACCGCCGTACTGATTGCGGCGAACTTTCTGATTGCATTGCTTCGTAAGATCATTCCGGACGGCGTGCGTCTGCCGGCAGAGATCGTAGTCGTAGCATCCTTCGTAACCATCGTAGATATGTTGATGGAAGGTTTCGTTCCAAGCTTATATGCTTCCCTGGGACTTTACATTCCGCTGATCGTAGTTAACTGTATCATCCTTGGCCGTGCCGAGGCATATGCTATGAAGAACGGCCCGATCCTGTCTGCATTTGACGGTATCGGTATGGGACTTGGATTTACAGTTGCTCTGGCACTCATCGGTTCCTTCCGTGAGCTTCTGGGTGCAGGTACTATCTTTGGTATCCAGATTATGCCGGCTTCCTATCAGCCGATCTCAATCTTCATCCTGGCGCCGGGTGCATTCTTCGTACTGGCTTGCCTGACTGCTCTTCAGAATCGTCTGAAGATGCCGTGTGCAACAAACGGTTCCGTAAAAGAGAAGAAGAAGGGTGGCTGCTGCAGCGGCGACTGCTTAAGCTGTGCTGGTCATGATGCAGAAGTTAAGAAGGAACAGGAGGAGAAGTGATGAAAGAATTACTTATTATTGCGATAAGCTCGGCGCTGGTCAGCAACGTCGTACTGAGCCAGTTCCTCGGTATCTGCTCCTTCGTCGGCGTATCCAAAAAAGTTGAAACAGCAGCTGGTATGGGTGGTGCGGTTATCTTCGTTATTACCATCGCATCCATCGTTGCAAACCTGATTTATCAGTTCGTTCTGGCACCGCTTGGTATCGATTACCTGAAAACCATCGTTTTCATTCTCGTTATCGCAGCACTGGTTCAGATCGTTGAGATGTTCTTAAAGAAGTGCATGGTTTCCCTGTATAACGCGCTGGGTGTATTCCTTCCGCTGATTACAACAAACTGTGCCGTTCTTGGTGTTGCCCTGACAAACGTCCAGAACGGATATGGATTTTTACAGAGCGTGGTAAATGGTGTTGGTACAGCCGTTGGTTATACCATCTCCATCGTGCTTCTGGCAGGTATCCGTGAGCACATCGAGGGAAATGATATCCCGTATAACTTCCAGGGATCTCCTATCGTACTTGTAACGGCTGGTCTGATGGCGATTGCATTTCTCGGATTTTCCGGATTACTGTAGAAGGAGGAGACGAAAATGGATATGAATTCAATCATTATCGCTGCTGTCGTGATCGCGGCAGTCGGCATCATCGTTGGTGTCGGTCTGGGTCTGTTCGGCGCGAAATTTAAAGTTGAAGTAGATGAAAAAGAGGCAGCTGTTCGTGAAGAGCTGCCAGGCAACAACTGCGGTGGCTGTGGTTACCCGGGCTGTGATGGTCTTGCAAAGGCCATCGCAGAGGGCAAAGCTCCGGTCAATGCCTGCCCGGTCGGCGGTGCTCCGGTTGGCGAGAAGATCGCTGCTATCATGGGTGTAGAGGCTGGTTCCTCTGAGAAGAAGGTAGCTTTCGTTAAATGTAAAGGTACCTGCGACAAGACAAAAGTACAGTATGAGTACCATGGTATCGAGGACTGTGCGAAGGCATCCGTTGTACCGGGTGGCGGTGCAAAGGCATGTTCTTACGGCTGTACCGGTTTCGGTACCTGTGTGAAGGCATGTAAATTCGATGCAATCCACGTGGTAGACGGCGTAGCGGTTGTAGACAAAGAGAAGTGTGTAGCGTGTGGTGCCTGCGTGGCAGCCTGCCCGAAACACCTGATCGACCTGGTACCGTACAAGGCAAAACATCTGGTACAGTGCAGCTCCCACGATCGTGGACCGGCTGTCAAGGCAGCCTGCCAGGTTGGCTGTATCGGCTGTACGCTGTGTACCAAGCAGTGTAAGTTTGACGCAATCCATATGGATAACAACGTAGCTGTTATCGATTATGAGAAGTGCGTAAACTGCGGAGCTTGTGCAGCGAAGTGCCCGGTTAAGGTTATTCAGTAAATAACGTAAAAGAATACGGAAATAAAAAGTCCGGTTGAACCGTTTGAAAAGATGGTTCAGCCGGATTTTTTTGGTTAAAAGATAAGGCGCTTTTCTAAAGCATCCGATGAAGGTGTCCCCTGAAATTTTTGATGTTATGTTATACGAAATTTAAAGGATTGCTTTTGCTAATGCAGTATGTATCACATTTAATAATGCCTGCGAGGTATACTGGCTGCCACTTTCAAAGGAGAGATTTTCAAGCGATTGCGTGCTCACGATCTGCTCCGAGAGATGCGAAGCGGAAGAGGAGAGCAGTGGGTACATAGTTTCGATGGAATCGCTTAAAGGACGGCAGGTAACAGAGGTGATCTGGGTGGAATCAACCGTGACTTCGACATTGACTGCCTGGCTGCCGAGTGTCAGGGTAGAACTGTACATACCAGGCAGATAGGAAATGCCGGCCGCAGCGGGAGCGGAGGCGCTCTGCGTCTTCCTGCCCGGTCGGAACATGATGAGAAGAAGGGCGATGAGAAGAAGCCCCAGTCCGATAAAGATAGCAGTATAAATAATCTCTTTCATGCGGAGTACGACAATTTTTGTTTTTGAGCTCATAAAAAATCCCCGGAATTCGTTTAATACAGTGTATGAGCGAATTTCGGGGAAAATGTTTTTAAATTATATGGAAGGGGTATTAAACATTAAAACGGAACAGCACAACATCGCCGTCCTTCACCACGTAGTCCTTGCCCTCCATGCGTACCAGCCCTTTTTCTCTGGCTGCATTGTAGGAACCGCAGTCTAAGAGATCCTGATAGTTGACTACCTCGGCTTTGATGAAACCGCGCTCAAAATCAGAGTGGATCTTTCCAGCTGCCTGCGGAGCTTTGGTGCCGACCTTGATGGTCCATGCGCGTGTCTCGGTTTCTCCGGCAGTCAGATAACTGATGAGACCAAGCAGACGGTAGCTGGCTGCGATCAGTTTTTCAAGACCGGATTCGGTCAGACCGAGATCTTCGAGGAACATCTTTTTCTCGTCCTCGTCCAGTTCTGCGATTTCCTGTTCAATCTGTGCACAGATAACAAATACCTCGCTGTCGTTCTCAGCTGCAAATTCGCGAACCTGTTTTACATATTCATTGGAAGCACCGTCATCTGCCAGATCATCCTCAGATACGTTGGCAGCGAAGATAACCGGTTTCCAGGTTAAGAGATCCAGCGTATTGATGAACGTGAGTTCATCCTCGTCCTCCGGCTCAAAGCTCTTAGCCAGATTGCCGTTTTCAAGGTGCGCATACAGTTTTTTCAGAGTTTCCAGCTCTTTTGCAAGGGATTTATTTCCCATGGCGCTCTTGGTTGTCTTGGCAATACGGCGTTCCAGAACTTCCATATCGGAGAAGATGAGCTCCAGGTTGATGGTTTCGATATCGCGGAGCGGATTGACGCTGCCGTCTACATGGATAACATTTGGATCCTCAAAGCAACGGACAACGTGTACGATCGCGTCAACCTCACGGATATTGGCAAGGAACTGGTTTCCAAGACCTTCGCCCTTGGAAGCGCCCTTTACCAGACCAGCGATATCAACGAACTCGATCACAGCCGGAGTGATTTTGGCAGAATTATAAAGAGCTGCTAACTGACCCAGACGCGGATCCGGAACCGGTACGACACCGACGTTCGGATCGATGGTACAGAACGGGTAATTGGCAGACTCAGCGCCAGCCTTGGTCAGAGAATTAAACAGTGTACTTTTGCCTACGTTTGGCAGACCTACGATACCTAATTTCATATATATTAAATCTCCTTTATTTTCAATAGTTTTTTGGGTTAGGGAGGTGTGTTCCGCACCAATTCCGCACCAATTTTTCTGAAGCGCACCATTTTTAGCTTGCCAGAGAAGTGTTCTGTTCAAACTGTTTGATGGCATTCGTCAGGGATGCGTCAGTGACATGAACATACCGATCCATGGTAGTTTTAATGCTCGAATGACCGAGCAGCTTTTGCAAGACTTTCGGCATAACTCCGCTTTCAATCGCACGAGTTGCATAGGTGTGTCTCAGAGCGTGCATACAAAAACGTTTGATATGAGCTTCATCGCATAGCTTGTACAGATGAGTGTCATAGGAACTGTTCTTTGCCGGCTCTCCAGTACGGAAATTGATGAACACCAAATCTTTCATACAAAGATACTTGGTTTCGCCGGTACGGCGATCCACATATTCCAGAATCTGAGACAGCAATTCTGATTCCTTGCGGGTGTGACGTTCTTCATAGCACGATTTGAGTATATCGTATGCCCGGTTCGTCAGCGGAATAGTGCGGTAGCTGCTTTTCGATTTTGGAGGACCGGCACGCCATACTTTGGTATTATGCCGATATTCCAGTGTCTTGCTGACGGTCAATGTCCGCTTTTTCCAGTCGATGGAATCCCAAGTCAAGCCAATCATTTCAGAGGTACGCAGACCGGTCTCCAATAACAGCACATATTGCCTGTAATTGTGAGAACGTTTTGCAGTTTCCAGAAAAATTTTCTGTTCCTCCACAGTTAAGAACTTGATGTCATCCACAGCCCGGACAGGCTTCGTATAACGAACACCATCCATAGGATGTTTGGTAAGCATATCATTCATGACTGCTGCCCGAAACATCGTTCCCATTGCAATATATGCCTGCCTGATGGTAGAACCCGCATAGGTTGCTTCCATCCGATTTAGAACGATTTTACAATGCATGGGTTTGACATCGCACATACGCATATTTCCGATGACTGGCTGTATGTTCATTTGATACCGTTCCCTGTAATTCCTTTTGGTATTGGGAGCCAGATCAGCAATCAGATTTGTGATCCAAAACTCAAACCAGTTATCTACCGTCATTTCGGAGGAAGGGTTATGAACATTGTGCTTATCTTCGTACTGCGCATCGGCAAGCCAGTTGCGGGCTTCCGGAAGCGTGTCAAAATGCTTTTCCTTGCGTGAACCATCCTTTGCAGTATATCTTGCGGCGTACTTACCATCTTTTCTCTGGCAGATACCCTTGCCACATTCTTTGCCTTTTAAGTTTTTGCCCATATAATGAACTCCTTTCCTTAGAGTAGGAAACGTGAGCTCATCACGACACTCTACTCTAACATAAAAACGTTATTTTTTCAATAGATTCCGGCGTTTTTGGTGCGCACCAAAAACATAAACTTGATATTTTCAAATGGACGCACCAGTGCCAGCTAATTTTATTGTTAAATTGCAACTCGTGCTTCGATAAATTCCTCAAAAGCCTTGCGTTTTACCAGTTTCTTCGTTCCGACATACAGAACAAAAGGACAATTAGGTTGTTTCAGCATCTCGTCAATTTTGTTAATTCCAATATTGCTGTATTCTGCCGCTTCACGAATGGAAAGCAGCATTTTACGATCAATAGGCAGGGACATTGCCTGCTGGTTTTGATTTATCATAGGCAGTTATCCTCCA
>ENA-ORVB01002523-ORVB01002523.1-human-gut-metagenome-genome-assembly--contig:-NODE-2523-length-9967-cov-2.04217_pt1 | contig 9967 bp, 9 predicted proteins | sample MGYA00242090_ERZ509231 | MGnify/ENA primary metagenome ERZ509231 (study PRJEB26280, sample SAMEA2338798) | human gut metagenome | biome: human gut; feature: human-associated habitat; material: faeces...
AGTTGAAAACTATGGTTGATGTTAGTCACGAGGAAGGTGTAATTGAAGTTGACGAAAAAGAAATGATTACTAATGTAGTTGACTTTAGAAGTGCAACAGCAGAGGAAGTTATGATTCCTAGAATTGATATAGTTGCTATACCTGATGATATGACTTATTATGATGTAGTTGATGTATTTAAGGAAAAGAGATTTACTAGATTACCTGTATATAATGAAACAAATGACCATATTGTGGGTACATTATCTTTTAAGGATATTATGCTTCTTGACGATATAGAAACAAGTAGCTTTAAGGTATCTGATTATATGAGAGAACCTTATTTTACTTATGAAACAAAGCAGTGTTCAAAGCTTTTTGCTGATATGAAAAAAGAGTCAATTTCTATGGCAATTGTTCTTGATGAATACGGTGGTACAGCCGGTATTGTTACTTTACAAGATTTAATAGAAGAAATTGTAGGTGATATTATTGACTCTGAAAGAGATGATTCAGAAGAAATTAAGCCTTTAGGTGATGGTGAATTTCTTGTAGATGGTATTACAAAACTTGATGATGTAAATGATGCTCTTGGCACTAACTTTGAAAATGATGATATTGAATCAATAGGTGGCTATGTTATTGCTATTATTGGCAGATTCCCTGAAAAGGGAGAAGTTATTAATGATGACAATGCTAAGTTTACTATTGAACAAACTGATAAAAACAGAATTGTTAAAATGAAAATAACATTAACTCCAAAAAACGAAATAGAGGAAGAAAAGGAGAATTAAGTGTATGGTGTTGGGCAGTGATATTGGCATAGATTTGGGCACAGCCAGTGTAATTGTATATTGTAAAGGCGAAGGTATTGTTCTTCAAGAGCCTTCAGTTGTAGCAGTAGATAATAATAAACACGCTATTGTTGCAGTTGGTGAAGAAGCAAGAAAAATGTTCGGAAAAACTCCAGCTAATATAGTGGCAGTACGACCTTTGAGAGATGGTGTAATTTCCGACTTTGAGGTAACAGAAAGAATGATAAGATATTTCATTGATAAGTCTGTTGGTACTCATTGGCTCAAAAGACCTCGTATTGCTGTCTGTGTTCCTAGTAAAATAACCGATGTTGAAAAAAGGGCTGTTGAGGAGTCAACTAGAAATGCTGGTGCTGCTCAAGTATTTATTATTGAAGAACCTATTGCAGCAGCTATTGGTGCAGGACTTGATATTTTTAGACCTTGTGGTAGTATGGTTGTAGATATTGGTGGTGGTACTACTGATGTTGCTGTTATTTCTCTTGGTGGCATTGTTGTTAGTACTTCAATTAAGGTGGCTGGTGACAAGTTTGATGATGCTATTGTTAGATATATGAGAGATGAACATCAAATGATTATTGGCGAAAGAACTGCTGAAAATCTTAAGATAATAATTGGCACAGCAGCAGAAGATACTCCTTTAAGTGCAATGGAGCTTAAGGGCAGAAATGCTACAACTGGTATGCCTATGACAGTTGAAATAACTTCAAGAGAAATGTATGAGGCTTTAAAGGTCTGTGTAAGGTCTGTTGTAGATGCTGTAAGATATGTACTTGCTAATACTCCACCAGAGCTTTCAGGTGATATTCTTGATAGAGGTATTGTACTTACTGGTGGTGGAGCATTGCTTTCAGGTCTTGACAGAGTAATTGAAAATGAAACAGGTATTAAATGTACTATTGCTGAAAATCCTGTAAACTGTGTTGCAATTGGCACTGGTAAATACATTGAATATCAGACTGTTGAAGATAAGAGTATTTGGTCTAGTATTAAGAGTTTCTTTAGCCTTGAAGAAAATGATTGACAAATAATTAAATATAGTATATAATACAAGTATGAGCAGATGTTCATAAATAAATATATGTGTGTCTGCTCCTATTTTTTTATTACAATTATGAATATATGAATAAATGTTCATAATAAGGAGGTATTAAATTGTCTAAAGTAAAAATGCTTAGTGAAGAAATGTGTTATGATTTGTCAGATTTTTTTAAAATATTTGGTGATTCAACTAGAATAAAAATATTATACGCTCTTTTTCAAAGTGAAATGTGTGTTACAGACCTTGTTAACGAACTTGGAATGACTCAATCAGCTATATCTCATCAACTTAGACTTTTAAGACAAAATGATATTGTTAAATTTAGAAAAGAGGGGCAGTCTACTATTTACTCTCTTGATGATGAACATGTATCTGTACTTTTAGATAAAGGTATTGAACATATTAAACATAAAAATGGATATGATGAGGGGGAAATATTATGAGTAAAGATAATGAAAAGTTAAATCAGTGTATTGATAGTAATTGTTGTTGTCATAAAGATAAAGAAAATAGAGAAAATAGTAATCAAGAACATCATCACAACCATAGTGACTGCAGTTGCAGTTGTGGACATAATCATTATCACTATGAAGAGGGTATAAAAAAAGGAGTATTAAGAATAATTATCGGCGTTATTTTCTTAATTTGTGCTATATTTACTGGTAAAATAGTGGCTGATAATAGCTATATAAGTATTAGCTTATATATTGTAGCTTATTTAATATTTGGTTATGATGTTGTAATCAATGCTGTTAAAAGTATTGTAAAGGGTAAAGCCCTAAATGAGCATTTTCTTATGGCCTTTGCTACAATATGTGCTTTTTGCTTAGGCGAATTTGTTGAGGCAGTATCTGTAATGCTTTTTTATCAGATTGGGGAGTTTCTTCAAGAAACTATTGTTAATAAGTCAAGAAATTCCATTAAATCATTAATGGAAATGAATGTTGATACTGTAAATGTATTTATTGAAGGTAATATTCAAGTAAAAGAGCCTGAGGAAGTAAATGTTGGTGATACAATAGTTGTTAAACCAGGTGAAAAGGTTGCTATTGATGGTACAATTATTAAAGGTGAAACTACTCTTGATATGGTAGCTTTAACTGGTGAGAGTATTCCTGTTGAAAAATTTGAAGGTGACACAGTTTTAAGTGGTTCAATTAATAATAGCAGTGTTATTTATGTTAGAGCTGACAAGGCTTATAAGGATTCTACTATTGCTAGAATAATGAATATGGTAGAAAATGCTTCTGAAAATAAGTCTAAGACAGAAAATTTTGTAACTAGATTTGCTAAAGTGTACACACCCGTTGTAGTAGCAATGGCTATACTTCTTACTGTTGTGCCAGTATTAATGGGTTATGACTTTAAAGATGGTATTTATAAGGCTTTAATTTTTCTTGTTGCATCTTGTCCTTGTGCTTTGGTTCTTTCTATTCCATTAACTTTCTTTGCTGGTATTGGTACAATGTCAAGACGAGGTGTTCTTGTAAAGGGAGGTAACTACCTTGAGGTTTTGAGCAAAGTAGAGGCTGTTGTTATGGATAAAACTGGGACTATTACTAAGGGAAAGTTTGAAGTAACAGAAGTAACAAGTGACGAAACATTAAGATATGCTGCATCACTTGAAATTTTTTCAACTCATCCAATGGCTAAGGCTGTTGTAGATAGCTACAAGGGTGAACTTGAGAAAACAGAAAATGTAGAAAATATTGCAGGTTTTGGTATCAAGGGTATTATTAAGGGTAAATCTGTACTTGTGGGTAGTGAAAGATTTATGATAGATAGTGGTATTAATATTGAAAGTGGTAAAAATATATATGTAGCTGTAGATGGTAGTTGTATTGGTTATATAAATGTTGATGACACAATTAAGGAAGATAGTTTTAGTGCTATATCTAGCTTAAGGTCTATAGGAGTTAAGAATGTTACAATGCTTACAGGTGATAAAAAATCTATTGCTGACAAAGTTGGTAGAGCTGTTGGTGTTGATAATGTTTATTCTGAGTTGTTGCCACAAGATAAGGTTGAAAAAGTTGATGGACTTTATAAAGTAGGCTATAACAATATTGTAGCTGTTGGTGATGGTATAAATGATGCTCCAGTACTTGCTAGAGCAGATGTAGGTATTGCTATGGGTGGTATTGGTTCAGATATTGCTATTGAGGCTGCTGATGTAGTAATAATGGAAGATAGCCTTACTAAACTTTATGATGCAATTAAACTTGCAAGAAGAACTATGGAAATTTGTAAACAAAATGTAGTTATTGTTATTGCATTAAAGCTCATGGTGCTTGCACTTACTGTTTTTGGTTATGGTAATATGTGGATTGCCGTTTTTGCAGATGTAGGTGTTGCTCTTATTGCTGTGCTTAATGCTATAAGAATTACTAAAGTTAAATAGTTAAATAAATGTAATAAAGGGCGACTAATAATCGCCCTTTATTATTTATTTAATATCAATTATAAAAGTTCCAAGCGTTTCATTTTTATTTAATATAACTGGTTTGACAGATTTTAATGTATAGTGTTGAAAATCTGATTTTAATTTTTTATAATTACTAAGCTGTTCCTGTAAGCTATTAATAATAATATCAAAGTCGGTTATATTAGCCAATTCAAGCCCATCTCTAAGCATATTTATATCCTTAATAGAAAGCTGTTTTTTCTGATTAGAAAGTAAGTAATAATTAATATATACGGAAGATATTTTTCCGTCATTCATATACAATGTTATTGCTAAAGGTATATTGTCAGAATTTAATTGAACATTGTCATAGCTTAAACAAAACATACCATATTTGTAATTAGATATAGTATATTCGTCATTAGAAAATGTTAGTTTATCAATGCCACCACCTGTAAGGCAATAATTAAGCTCCCAGCTTTTTTCCTTAAATGCACTTATAATATCAGAATATTTTTTTGATGTAGTTTGGCTACCCCCATAAAATTCAGTGTAAGTTATGTCTGAATTTTTTCTTGCATAGGAAGTATCAGCTATGAGAAAATAAGGATTTTCGCTTTTATAAATATTAACTATTTCAGGATTTTGACCTGCTTGTTTTATATTAATATTGAGTAATGGTAATGATTTAACTAATTCAATTTGTTTATCTGTATTGTCAGTTATTTCTTCTCCATCACTATAATTCTTTTTAAAAATATTATTATATTTTTCATATTCTGTATTTATTATTGTATCGTGGTTTTTATTACTAGCATTATTTATTAATTTTGGTGTATTATTACAGCCACAAAGTGTTAATGCTATTAAAGCAATAAAAATTAATTTTTTCATTTGCTCACCCCCTGTTTTTTTACAATAATTGATGATACTAATAAACCTATTATAGCAAAAACTATTGCAAGAATTATTTTGTCAAATGTTGAATTGTATGTAAAATTTGTACCAATAACTGCAAAGTCAATTATAAACACAATTTTAAAAATATTAGATACCCACTTTTTGTTAAATGGACTTGATTGTTCAATCCAATTGTGATTAGTTGATATTTTTAAAATTATAAGCAATGTAACAATTGCAATAATGCCATAATAAACTATTGCAAAATTATTAAATCTTAAAAATATACTCAAATCTATTTCGTAATTAGCTAAATTAAAAATATAATCATTTACAAATGTATCTGAAATATTATTTGTAATATTTACTGATAGGTCATAAAAATAAGGACATATTGCAAATAAGTTATTATAAGTTAAATTAGCTGTTATATTAAAAGCTGAGATAATTAATGTTGGTATAGATATAAAAAGTCCAGCAAATACTATACCAGATATACAGTTACCTATAATATATTGACACAATACAGTAAAAAAGTAAATTGCTATATATACGGCAAAAATAGTAATTACTTCCTTTATTATAAACAATGAGCTTATTATGCTAGGGTCAATATTGGCAACTGCTAAATTTAATTTGTATATATCTGCATAATCAAAATATATAGTAATTTTAGAAATAGCTACAACAGTAAAAAACAATAATAATGTAATTATACCAACAATAAGTTTGACACCAATAACATCAATGTTTTTAAAAGGTAAGCTATGCCAAAGTTTGTTAAAGCCGTCATTAAATTGAATATAAACCATTATAGCTACAAAGGCAATATAAAAAAAGTATATCTTAGGGTTAAGTATATTAAATGTTATATATGTATAGTCATTTATGGTTAATAAGCTATTTGCTTCATTAGCGGTAATTATGCTTTCATTTGAAATATATAGTATAAAAAATAGAATCATAGCACCATAAAGCCAAATTAGTTTTTTTAACTCATATTTGAATAATGATAAATATTTTTTGCTCATATTATTCACCTCCTAGATAAATATTTTTTCAACTTTTCTTATTACTATAAATGCAATAATAATTGAAATTAATAATGTTACAAAATTTGATAACACTGTCATAGGTTGTATCATATTGAAAGCAATATAATAGAATGAAAAACCACCAAAAATACTACCAATTATATAAGCAATGTATCTAACCGGTCTAAATATAAATAATTGACCTATTTTAGAATAATTAATATATTTGTTGCAGAAAAATGCTATTATATATAAAACAATTGATATAATGGATAAAATTATATAATAGTTAGAAGTATCTCCACTACCAAATACTATATTAAAGTAATCTCTTAATATGTTTAAAAAGTAAATATCCATATTTATGTTTACTGTAAAATAGCTAAATCCTATTATACAACCAATATAACTAAATAAAAGTATAAAAGGCATAAATAAAGCAAATAAAGTTATACCTATTGTAGAGATAAAAAACATTCCAGATGATGCTAAAAATATTGTTATAATTGTATACTGCACAAAACTAATATAATAATTGGTATATATTGATTTAAGACTTTGCTGTACAGTGTTTACTAATTCAGGAGAATTTATTATTTTATTATATTCATTTGTTATATAACTTTTTGTTAGTAGATTAAATATAATTATTTCAAAAAATACAAGTAAAATAACAAGCAATACTGTTAAAACAACTTTTGCTATAAAATCGTTGTTATATTTAACTGGTAACTGTCTAATAAATATACCTGTTTTTTGATTTCTATACATATTAAAAATATATGTTAACATAAATACTAATGCAGTGTTTATTAAAAAACAAGCTGAAGCATAATTATCAACAAATGAAGATATAGACCAAATATTATACTCATATTCAGAATTATAATTTGAATACTGTGTATAAGTAAATAAAAGAGTAAAAGCTATACCTATACATAATAGCATCAATGTTCTTTTGCTGTAAAATTTAAAAAGTGAATTCATATAATCACCCCTTATCCACGGATGTATAAATAAATATATCCTCAAGACTCATACCAATTTCTTCTACAAGTTCTGCACCTTTTTTATAAAGTATATCAGTTATAGAGCTGGCATCTTTTGTGATTATGTAATATATACTTCCGATTTGTTCGATATTTATTATACCATCAATGTTACTTAAATCAGGTGTTTGTTTAAATATTACTTGTAACTTAACAATCTGCTTTTTAATTTGGTCAATGCTATTTTGATAAAGTATATGACCATTTTGTATCATTGTTATACTATCGCACAATTTTTCAAGTTCGCCTAAGTGGTGTGATGATATAATTATTGTACACTGTCTTTCTGTTACCTCTGATATAAGCAAGTCAATAACTTGTTTTTTTGCTATAGCATCTAAACCACTTGTTGGTTCATCGAGTATAAGTGCTTCTGGATGCAAACTTAAATTAAGCATAAGTGCTAATCTCATTTGCATACCTTTTGAAAGTTGTTTTACTTTTTTATTTATTTCCAGTTTAAATATTTCATTAAGTTCGTTAAATCTGTTTTCATCAAAAGTAGGATATATGCCTTTGTAAAATTCAACCATATCTTTTATTTTGGAATTAGGAAAATAGCTATTACTGTCAGCTACATAGCCTATTTTAGACTTAATTTTTGGATTGTCATATACTGGTTCATTATCATAAGTAATAGTTCCTTCGTCACACTTATATATACCTGTTAAACAATGTATAAGTGTAGTTTTACCTGCACCATTTTCACCTATAAGTCCGTGTATTGTACCTTTTGGTACATCTATATTAATGTTATCTATTGCCTTAAATTTGTCATAATATTTGCTGACATTTTTTATACTAATCATAATATTACTCCTTCCTTTCTAACTCTATTAAAAGTTCTTCTACAGCTTTTAATATTTCCCTATTTTTTGCCCCTTTTAGCTTGAGTTCGGCGAATATTGGACGAACTTTGTTTATTTCTTTTGCTAAGTTAATACTTTCATTATGTTCATCAGATATAAATGTGCCTTTTCCTCTAACTGTAGTAATAATACCTTGTCTTTCAAGTTCTTGGTAGGCTTTTGAAATTGTGTTAGGGTTTACATCAATAGTAGTTGATAGATTTCTAACAGAGGGTAGAGGGTCACCTGCTTTGAAATAGCCTTTTAATATATATTCTTTGACTTGGTTTATTATTTGCTCATATATAGGCAAATTAGATTTTAAATCAATATTAAACATATTATTCACCTCCTTGTATGTTTATTATCTTAACTGTACTATAACACATAGTACAGTTAAAGTCAATAGGTTTTGGAAAAATAAAAATATTGTTAAAGTATCAATGATTGGTTACACTTTAATATAAACATATAATTACGATTTATAAAAAAATATTGAATTAATTCATTAAAAGGTGTAAGATATAACTAGTTATATACATAGGGAGGATAATAAAATGATTTCAGAAAAAATGAAAAATTTAGTAAAAAATGGTTCTGCTATAAGAGCTATGTTTGAAGATGGTAAAATAATGGCAGAAAAGTATGGAAAAGAAAATATTTATGACTTTTCTCTTGGAAATCCATCAATTGTGCCACCATCTTGTGTTAAAGAGTCTATTATAGACATTGCCAATAATGAGCCGGAAATGGCTCTTCACGGTTATATGAATAATGCTGGATACGAAGATGTTAGACAAGCTGTGGCTGATTATACTAATAAAATGTATGGCACAAATATTAGCATAAAAAATATTATTATGACTGTTGGTGCAGCAGGAGGCATTAATGTTACATTAAAGGCTATTGTTAATCCTGGTGATGAGATTATGGTTATTGCTCCATATTTTGGTGAGTACGATAATTATATTAGCAATTTTGATGGTGTAAAGGTTATGGTTAATGCTGATCTTGAAAGATTTTCTATTAATTTTGAAGATTTTGAGAAAAAGATTTCACCTAAGACTAAGTGTGTAATTATTAATAGTCCTAATAATCCTACAGGTGCAGTTTATACTGAAAATGATATTAAAAAACTTGCTGAAATTCTTGAAAAAAAACAAACCGAATATGGCACATCAATTTACTTATTTAGTGATGAGCCTTATAGAGAAATTGTTTTTAATGGTGTTGAAATTCCTTATGTAACTAATTATTACAAGAATACTGTAGTAGGTTATTCTTATTCAAAAAGTTTGTCATTGCCAGGTGAAAGAATTGGTTACCTTGTTGTGCCTAGTGAACTTGATGACTTTGATGAAGTTATTAGTGCAATGTCTGTTGCTAATAGAATACTTGGGTTTGTTAATGCTCCTAGCCTTATGCAAAAAGTTGTTAAAAAAGTAATTGGGAATACTTCTGATTTAAGTGTTTATGAAGAAAATAAGAATATACTTTATAAAGCACTTACTGAAATGGGCTATGATTGTATTGAACCTAAAGGTACTTTTTATATGTTTCCTAAGTGTCCAATTGCTGATGATAAAGAATTTTGTGCTAAAGCTAAGGATTTTAGACTTATTATTGTTCCTGGTTCAAGCTTTGCTTGTCCTGGTTATTTTAGAATTGCTTTCTGTGTTGATAAAACTACTGTAGAAAATTCTTTGGATAGCTTTAAGAAATTAATTGAATATTATAAGTAATTTTAGTTTATGATATAATAAACTTTCTTCATAAACTAGAATTTATCCTTGTAAAATTTATGTAAAAAGTGTATAATACTCCTTTGGGAGTTGATTAAATGAACAAAAGTACAGAAACAAAAAAATATTTATTTTCAAGGAAAGACCTTATAAC
>ENA-ORVB01002543-ORVB01002543.1-human-gut-metagenome-genome-assembly--contig:-NODE-2543-length-9905-cov-3.0265_pt1 | contig 9905 bp, 9 predicted proteins | sample MGYA00242090_ERZ509231 | MGnify/ENA primary metagenome ERZ509231 (study PRJEB26280, sample SAMEA2338798) | human gut metagenome | biome: human gut; feature: human-associated habitat; material: faeces...
CCCATGTTTTCGTACGGTCAGCGCAGTAAATGCGCAGACCTACTGAACAGTTACAGGGATTCTTCTTTAAAAACCAGATTCGGGAGAATCCCCTTTTAATGCCTTTATCTTATTTATTATTCAGCCTGCTTTTGTACATAAAACAGGCGAGAATCAAAGTCGCAGCTCTCTCTTCTGCCATCCATATACTGTCCGGAAGAGGCGTCACTGGTAATCAGTCCTAAATTCATCAGTTCGTCACCATAGTGGGTGCTTACGGCACTTTCATGTCCTTCTGTATATTCCGTGACATTGTAAAGATCGGATTCTTCCAGTCCCTGTAAATACAGCCGCGTAAACGGACCATTGGCGACATTCAGTGTCCGGTACCAGCCGACCAGGGCTTCTGTGCGGTCTTCACTGACTGCCATCCAGGCAGTGATATTGTTTTCAAACGGACTGGAAAGTCTGTAAAAAGTACCATACTGAATCAGGGACCGGTGCTGTTTCATAAAGGCGATCTGAATTTTTAATTCAGATAGCTCATCTTCTCCGAGCTGTGCCAGATCCAGTTCATAGCCGAACGTTCCGAAGAACGCGGTATTGGCACGTGTCCAAAGCGGTGTCTGACGATGAAGCTGATGGTTCGGAGAAGCAGATACATGGGATCCCATCGAGCTGATCGGGTAACCATAAGAAGTACCGTATTGAATCCGCAGGCGTTCAATCGCATCTGTATCATCACTGATCCATCCCTGTGGTGCGTAATATAGCATACCTGCATCAAAACGCGCTCCGCCGCTGGCGCACGATTCGAACAGAATGTCCGGAAAGCGTGTGGTCAGCCGCTCATACATCTGATAAACACCCAGAATGTAGCGGTGAAATACTTCTCCCTGCTGTCTGGCGGAAACTCCTCTGCTCCATACATCACTGAGACTTCGGTTCATATCCCACTTGATATAGGAAATGGAGGCGCCTTCCAGAATCGATGCAATCTTTTCATAGATGTAATCAAGGATCTCCTGCCGGGAAAAATCCAATACATACTGGTAACGTCCGTGACAAGGCGTTCGCCCTGGAACCTGAAGGATCCAATCAGGATGCGTGCGGAATAAATCGGAATCGGCATTTACCATCTCCGGTTCGATCCAGAGACCAAACTTCATGCCGAGCGCTTCTATCTTCTGTGCCAGTCCGGAAAGACCGTTTGGCAGACGGTCACGGTTTGCCTCCCAGTCGCCCAGTCCGGCTTTTGAGCTGCTTCTGGCACCAAACCAGCCGTCATCTAAAACAAACAGCTCTATGCCGCATTTCTGGGCTCTGGAAGCCAGCTGTAGAAGTTTTTCTTCGGTAAAATTGAAGTAAGTTGCCTCCCAGTTATTGATCAGGATTGGGCGCTCGCGATCACGCCAGTACCCCCTTGCCAGTCGGCGCCGGTACAGCCGGTGAAAAGTCTGGCTCATGTCGTTAAGTCCCTGAGAGGAGTAAACAAGCACTGCCTCCGGAGTCTGGAAGGTTTCACCAGGGTTCAGCTCCCAGCTAAAGCCAAACGGATTAATTCCTATCATAAGACGGGTAGTTCCATGTGACTCCACTTCTGCCTGAGCCAGAAAATTACCGCTGTAAATCAAGCTGCAGCCAATGGCTTCTCCCTGAAATTCGTCAGCCGAAGGGCGTTTTAAAATAATGAACGGATTCTGCTCATGGGAAGAATGTCCCCGGGTGCTGTCAATCGCCTGAATGCCATACTCAAGCCTGCGTGTGTGGAGTGCGCGCTCTCTCGCCCATGCCCCAGAAAACTGCATCCACTCATAATTGTGGTCAGGAAGATCCAGGCAAAGACTCATCGCGGTCTGAACCTGTACAGAAATGTCTCCCTGATTGGAAATAGAAGCACTTCGGGCAATGACACCGCCCTCGACAAATATTGTATATAAAAGATGCAGCTCCAGATTAGTATGGGTATCTTTTAACGTAATAATAAGAGTTTCAGCTTCCCCGTCCTGTTCAGTATAAGTAGCGGGAAGTCCTGGCAGTTTTGGCTTTCCGGATGTAACCTGATATCCAGTAAATTGAAAATCTGAATAGGTACTTCCATCATTCTGGAGAATCTCTACTGCCGGATGTCGGTAATCACCGCTTCCGTAAGTACCGTACTCCAGCTTAATATGTCCAAGTGAAAAGGTGCGATCGTTTTCATAGAGATAAGATGCCATGTCTCTGGGAGCTAATTCAAGAAGGTATGAGAAATCTTCCTTGTCACGAATCTTTTTCCCATAATACAGCTGTCCCATATGTCCGTTTGGAAGAACCATCATGATATAGCTGATGGTCTGGTTATATAAATGAAATATCTTCGATGATTCGTGATATACAATACTCATATCCTTATTTCCTCCTGTTCATCTGTCGCTTGTCATTTAATCAGATATAGACTGCTTGCTAAACTTTATTCTACCAGAAAATAGATTAAATGAACAGACTACGGACAGGAATATGGAAAATTCTATAAATTAATTCTGTCTCTGTTATCGGTTGCGTGTACGTGTATGTGAACGGTAACGATTTATTTATAATAACGAATGGTCAGGTAATGCCCTGCGTCAATATGGTCATCCGAAAGACTGTTCATCTGGCGCAGTTCCCGTACATACTCTTCAACTGACTCCTCCGAATCTGCACAATATGTCTGAGCAATGCTCCAGAGCGTATCTCCATCTTTCAGATGAATACTGGTATAGTACTTTTCTGGTCTGGTATCTGCTTCTTCCTCAGCCATCACATACATCAGACTCCGTCCAAAAAAGCCCGAAAGCAGCATGATGAAAACAACAGCTAAAACCATAACACCTTTTTTCAACGTATACATTTGCAATCTTCTCCTCTCGTGTTTTGTTGGAATCGTCTTTTTGTATTCAAATCTGTTCTTAAAGAATGAGAAGAGATTTGAATATTATAAAAATGTCAGGAACATTTGTTCTGTATGGCTACATTATACGATACGAACAAATGTTTGTCAATGGTTTTGAAAGAAAAAGCAAACATTTGTTCGCAGCTTGCTACTGTTCACGCATACGTGCCCAGTAACAAAATTTTCCGTGGCTTCGCATTTAAATACGGCAAATTTCTGTTGCCACCACCCTTTCTTACGGTATTTTCGGTTTCAAAAGTGCCGTAAGAAAACGCGGCTTTGCTCGTAAGCAGCAGATACCTGCTCCCTATAAAAATCTAAATACTTTAGCTATATAGATTTTTATAGGGAATCATACATATTGCACAAAAATGCACTGCTATTTCTGGAAAATATGACCATAAAAGTTGATGAAACTATTCGCGAAAGCATCCTTTCACGAATAGTTGATAGTTTCATTCCTATTTTTAATACTGAAATCATAATCTATGTATAACAATAATAATGTATAACAGATATATAACATATCATAGAATCAGATTGACGCCCTTGTGGTTTCATGATAATCTATATACATAAAATCAAGTATGACGCAATTTGAAATTTCAGTTTAAATCGAACGTTATAAGACTTGGCGCATGATCTTTGCAAAGCACTTCTTTGAAATCAGTTTGATAAGCAGAGTATTATCTCGCGTAACTGTCTACATGAGTATGAACCGTTACCATCTCGTAGCAAGAATGTCAGGGTATTAAATAAACAGTTACAAAAAATAGATTGGAGAATATAGAATATGGGAGAAATTAAACAGGCAAACTTTCGAATCGATTCCGATACAGCGGATGCTTTCCGTGCATTTTGCGAACAAAAAGGAATGAACCAGGCCCAGGGCTTTGATCATGTGATGCAGGTGTTTGAGTTAAATCAAGCCAAATCCTCAATCCCGGGGAGAAGTGTCGAGATTGAGGAGTTTGAAACCATGGTTAAGTCCATCACCTCCGCATATCTGTATAGCTTGGAATTGAACCAGAATGCAGAAGCCAGAGCACGGGAGGAGAACTGCGCCTCACAGAGTTACAGAAAAAAGTAGAACAACTTCAAGCAGAAAAGAAAAAAATGGATGCGGAGTCCGCTTTGCTGACCAAGCAGGAACAGACACTCACCGAACAGCTAGAATCGCTCAGAAAAGGTGCTGCTGACCAGGAACAGATCAACCAGATGCTGAAGGAGAAACTAGAAGAGGCACAAAATCAGCTGAAGGAAAATGAACGATCAAAAGAATCAGAAGAAATGCTTAAGAATGAGCTTTTGCAATGCAAACAGGAACTTCATGATACTGTACTTGCTCTCTCTCACTCTCAGAAGGAACAGGAGGTAAAGTCAGAGTCCTATCAGCATGCATCCGATCGGATTCTGGCACTTGAAACTGAAAATAAAGAACTACAGCAGAAACTCACAGAACTTACCCAGGAATTATCAAAACAAAAAGCAGATGCTGATATGGGTCTTCAGCAATGCAAAGCCCAGGCGGAGCTTACGATGGAGCGCGCACTATTCAAAAAAGAACGGGAAATGCAGGAACTCCTTCGTCAGGCAGACAAAGAAAATGCCCGTCTGGAAGTGCTGCTTGAGCAGGCAAGAGAACAGCTTAAAAAAGAAAACATTGATAAAGACGAACAATAGTTTGCATTTTGCCCGAACATATGTTACTATATATAATATAATAAGGGCTTACTATAGGCCAAACCTTTCAGTGATTCAGCTGCTGGTCCCATCAGGTGGGCGTTCGACTTGTATCCTGCCAGAATCACTGTATATCCGATATTAAAAACATTTTATATACTTCATCGACAGGAGGAATCTATATGGCACAGGGACGTATTACAGATAAACAGAAAGAGATCTTGGAATTTATTAAAGCATGCATTTTAAAGAAAGGTTATCCGCCGACGGTACGTGAAATTTGTGAAAAGGTACAGCTTAAATCTACCTCTTCTGTCCACTCTCATCTGGAACAGCTTGAGAAGAACGGATATATTCACCGGGATCCGACGAAACCGAGAGCCATCGAGATCGTTGATGACACCTTTAACCTGTCCCGCCGTGAACTGGTGAATGTACCCCTTATCGGTACTGTAGCAGCCGGTGCGCCGATTCTGGCTGATGAGAATGTGGAGAACTATTTCCCGATTCCGGCAGAACTGCTTCCGAACAGCGAAACTTTTATGCTGAAGGTCCGCGGCAATAGTATGATCGATGTGGGCATCTATGACGGAGATCGTGTTATCGTGGAACAGACCAGTGTCGCAGAGAATGGCGAGATCGTGGTTGCACTCATCGATGATTCAGCTACCGTTAAGCGTTTCTTCAAGGAGAACGGTCACTATCGTCTCCAGCCAGAGAATGCAACCATGGATCCGATTATTGTGGATAAAGTACAGATTCTTGGCAAAGTAATCGGTCTGCTGCGCCTTATGCGGTAACCTCTTGGTTTACTGACGCTTACCTTTTGCTTATTATCATGAAAATGACAGAAGCATTATGTGGCAAAATTTAACTCAAAAGCTCTATGCTATTTGTTGACGTCCGGAGATACGGTACGCTCAATTTTATAGAATAGAGCTTTTTTGTTCGTATGATTCATTTTTGCAATATGCTTCTTTCGGTGATTAAACTGGTGCATACCGCTCAAAAAGCCAGTCTTCCAGTGCATTTAAGTTATCATCGGAATGTTCTACTTCCCGAGCATATCTCCAGGAGATTTCTTCCACATCCTTCATGGAAAGTTTCTTTCCATTTTCCAGCCATCGGACCATCAGAAATTCCTGTATCCAGCGAACAGAGAACAATGCCAGTTCCATCTTGGAACAGACCATATCGTCGTAGACAGCCCCGCAAAAATAGGTATAGACAAAAAACATTAAAAGCTGCTCGCCCAGATTTTCCCATTCTTCTTTGTGACTTCCTAAGCTTCCATATGCCTTATGAAATTCTTCGCAAATTTTATGATAGGTTTCCTCACTTCCCTGATACAGCCACTTTTCAGCACCATCCAGCACATCATCCCATTCCGGACGCAGGCGTTCCAGACCGCGTAGTACCTGCAATTCTTCTATCTGGCGTGCCCACCGATGGAGTGATGCTGCATCAATGCCTTTTTCAGCAAGACTTTCTGATACAAATTCCTGAAGTTTTTTTCTCTGATGATGAGCTTCACAGTTTCGCAGAAGTTCATCAATTTCATATTCCTTCTGCTCTTCCACCCGGATCTGATATTGTTCTGTCAGCTGTTCGGATGCCGACATTCGGAGTGTCAGAGGAAGGGATCGATCCTGTAAAATCGAAAACAGAACATCTCTTGTATCTTCCAACTGGGAAAACATCATAAAATCGAATTCTTCAAAATCGTCCTCCAAATCGTCCTCTTCTTCCAGAAAACGGACCGGTTCTTTACAGGAAAGAATGATTCTAGCCGCCTCCGGACAGGACAGGGAAAGAGATAATTCCCGAAGCCCCTCGTATTCTTCCGTATGTCTCGGGTACATCCGGCAGGTATCACAAAGAGAATCTGGTCCCAGTGCTTTATAAAGATCGCAGAGATTTTCTTCATTTAAAAATGCACAGCGCCGATTGTTCTGGTAAAAACATTCTTCATCCCAGTCAATAGAATTGCGTAATCGCGTTCCGAACTCGCTCTTTTCATTTCCATATCGCTCCAGAGAGGTTTCATCAATCACGATCTGCCATCCGGCACAGCAGCTATCCGGACAATCTCCTGCTGTACAGACAAATTTATCATAATAATGTGGTTTTAAATATCGCATTTATTTTCCTTCTTTCTTTTTATATAGATCCAGACACATAAGGCAGTAAAAATAACAGCCGCAGCAATCCATACCGGCCATACCGGAATCGGACAGACTCTTGCGTTCATCATGTTCAGTCCCTGATGAAGTGTGAAAGCACCAAATATGGAAAAAATAACAAATGCCAGTGTATTCAGCAGCCCATCGGGAGTTTTGCTCTTTAAAAGATATCCAACCAGCATTCCGAGAATATCCGCTGCAAAAAGTCCCAGAGAGCATCCAATCCATACAACAAAGGCTGATTTCATGCCTTCATTGGCTCCGAACGTGATGGCTGTAAGCTGAGTTTTATCTCCCAGTTCTGCCACAAAAAATGTACAAAAAACAGCTAAGGGTGCGAACTGAATCTTTGATTTACCGCCCTCCTCCTCTTCTTCGTCATCATCACCGGCAAGAGTCGATGCGGCGAAATACAAAAATGCAAGTGCTGCAATCATCTTAATAAGCCAGTCAGGAATAAATTCACTGACAAGTCCGCCCGCCAGAACCGCAAGACCATTCAGAACAAGAATCGCCGCCGCAGTTCCTAGTATAATATCTCTCAACTTATATTTTGAAGTGAGAGCAATCAGCATAAGCTGGGTTTTATCGCCCATCTCTGCGATAAATTCTGTAAAAAACACTTTAAAAAACAGCATCATTTTTCATTTCCTCCTAGATGTAATGCATGTTCCCTCACCGCTCACTGTCGATTACGATGTCCTCCCTTTTTGCATCAATGCACAAAAGAAAAACTCATGTATATCAACTGACAGCTATGCATGATACAAAAACTGTCGTCCATCGATATACATGAGTCTCATTATTTAAGATTTGCCAGATTATACAGTTGCTATAATCAGAATGTTGACAAATCACACTTTCGCGCTAACTACTCCCTCATGGAATATTGAATTTACTTGATAAATAGTATCAAATAAAGAATGTGTTGTCAACGGAATTTTTATCCAGAATGCCTTGTCTTCTTCCAGGATTCTCAGCATCTTGTTTGCATAAGCCGATGTGATTTCCTCATTTTTTCACGATTTCTTCTACAATCTGCAGCATCTCTTCTTTCGTGATTTTTTTCGTTACACTGACTGCATACGCATAGCCATCCGCATTCCAAACTGCCAGCACATAACCATCCGCGCTTCCTTTCAACGTCACCTGCGCACCTGACACATTTGCTATTTCTTCTACCTCATACACATTGTAGTCACCGGAAATATCTTCTTCTCCGATTCCTTTCCGATAACACAGGCTCTGGGCATCGCCTTCTGCGTCTATGCCCTCATAGTCAATCTGGGAAAATTTACCCCATCCGTTGGTGTATTCGGTGTGTTCCACAGTAAACGGCAGATTCTTCAGATCCGATACCGGAAATCCCAGTTTCTGGAACAGTTCATCCGCCGAAGCAACGCTTTCCATACCATTCGCACCGCCAACCATCTTCTGGTCAGAAGTAGGCTCCTGCTGCCCACGGTTGATCTGTGGGAGTACCACAACACCAGTTATCAAAAGTGCCAAACATGCCACAGCGGAGAGAAATTTGGAAATCCGATAACGTCTCATGCGGCGGAGTCTCTTTTCTTCTTCCCCCCATACGGCAAAATCTTCCTGCAATTCTACGTTATTTGCAGGCTTTGTATCATTTTCCGCTGGCTGCCGCTTCATTCCTGCATTTTTCGTCTGATTTTCCCCGGTCCCGGCTCCATCAACCATCTGTTTTTCCACATTTTGAAGGACACGTCGGCGCATATCATCGTTTACTACAATTCTGTCCATAATCTCATCATATGCCTTACTCAAAATCATACGCCTCCTTCAAAATCATTTTCAGCTTCTCCCGGCCCCGTTTCAAATTGGAACGGACACTGCTTTCCTTTCGTCCCAATAGCTCTGCCACCTGTCCTGTAGAATACCCTTCATAATAATACAGATGGATAGCCTCCCGGTACTTTTCCGGCAGTGACTTCACCGCTTCCCAGACAAAGGACAGATCTTCCCGCTCCTCGGCAATCAACTCGTCATTTAACTCATCCGTGTTCCGGAGGCGGTTGTAACCGATCTGGTTTTTGCTCAAATTGACCGCCACCTTTAAAAGCCACGCCTTTTCATGAACCGTGTCCGTTATCTGCGGGATATTTTGCAGGTAACGGATCAGAGTCTCCTGTAAAATGTCCTCTGCGTCGCTGTAATTGTGAAGATAAGAATAAGCCAGACGAAGAATAGAATTTCCATAAGTATCTAAAAGTCGCTCTGCCAGGCTATCCTGCTGCTCCAGATGCCCGCTGCCAGAGACTTTTCCTGCTCGTATCTGCCCAAGGTTCAGGCTTTTACCACTGGCTTTATTTTTCCAACTTGCCTGACTCCAGGAATCGTCAAAAACAGCATCCACCGGTTCCGCATCCATATTCGGATTGCCCCAGGCCAGCGTTCGGTTCCATACTGCCAATGCCTGTGAAATGATACGCTTCATAACCCGGCAAAGTCTGATTTCCAGCTCTGTCTGATGGAATTTTCTTATCCGCCGGGCTCCCACATCCACCAGACGATTCTCCCAAGTCAACAACTCATATCCCCTGTACATATCCGTTCCTCTTTCTAATCTTCTATTTAAGCCTTTCATCGTCCACAAACATCATCATTTTCATAACAGCCCGCGTCCGTCCTGCAAAATCTACTGCACCTGCTCTACCAGTCCAGTCAGTGCGTCCTCTTCCGCCTCTTTTAAAGTGTCATGGTCCGTATATGGATTCGGCATCCCGATCATGTTTTCCTCACTTTCTCCGCTATCCATCTCCATGGACTTCATTGTTGCCCCTTCAGCCGTAGTCTCTGCCCTTCCCACACATGCAGCCATAGATAACACCATTACCATTCCTAATGCCGCCATTTTTGTTCTTCTCATAATTTTTATTCTCCTTTTTTCTTCATTTTCCATGTTTTTTGTTCCGGCATTTCTGCCGTTCTATCTTATATACAGATGGGAATGGGGAAATGTTGCAAAGAAAATGAAATTTTTCAAAAAAAGGATAAGCACCACGAGGGACAACCTATCCTTTTGTACACTACCGCTGACCAGGCTGGATTGACAGGATGGAGAAAATATTCTATTTTTCTCATTTAGCAAATCTGTTTTAATAGCGTTGACAAATGTGTAA
>ENA-ORVB01002544-ORVB01002544.1-human-gut-metagenome-genome-assembly--contig:-NODE-2544-length-9901-cov-3.23796_pt1 | contig 9901 bp, 6 predicted proteins | sample MGYA00242090_ERZ509231 | MGnify/ENA primary metagenome ERZ509231 (study PRJEB26280, sample SAMEA2338798) | human gut metagenome | biome: human gut; feature: human-associated habitat; material: faeces...
CACGATATTGCTACCACAGGCACCTGAAGCCTGCGCGTCTGCCAATTCCGCCACTCCTGCATCTGTTATTAAGTTTGCGCTTTTATAAGCACAAGGAATACTATACAATAATATGTAAAAAAAGTCAAGACTATTTTGAAAAAAATAATCGAAAAAGATAAAAAGAGATGTGGTATAATATAAAGTAATCTCAGAATATTTACGGAACTTATCTTTGTGGCTGATTGTCTGAGGGAACAGGAAAAAGTGAGCAGAAGATAAAAAATTTTAAAACTGTAAAAAATATAGAAAAAAAGGTTGAAAAATGAAATATCTTGTGATACACTTTTTACAATTTGGGGAAAAATAGGAAACCCGTAAACTAACAGCAAGAAATAGGAAAGGGAGACAGGTGAAAAAATGAAAGCATTTTTGATACTGGAAGACGGCACCGTCTTTACCGGCACCAGCATTGGGTCGAAAAAAGAAATTATTAGTGAGATAGTCTTTAATACATCTATGACAGGTTATCTTGAAGTCCTTACGGACCCTTCTTATGCCGGACAGGCTGTCTGCATGACATATCCGTTAATTGGTAACTATGGCATCTGCCACGAAGACCAGGAGTCTTTGAGACCGTGGCCAGATGGTTACATCGTCAGAGAATTATCACGAATTCCAAGTAATTTCCGCTGTGAAGATACAGTTCAAAACTTTCTTAAGAAGTATGATATTCCGGGAATTGCCGGAATCGACACAAGAGCACTGACAAAAATCTTAAGAGAAAAAGGTACCATGAATGGTATGATTACAACGAATGAAAGCTACAATCTGGATGAGATTATTCCGAAATTAAAAGAATATACAACAGGAAAAGTAGTTGAGCGGGTTACCTGCGAAGAAAAACATGTTTTAAAAGGAAATGGTCCAAAAGTTGCACTGCTTGACTTTGGTGCAAAAGAAAACATCGCAAAATCCTTAAATGAGAGAGGATGCGAAGTGACAATTTATCCTGCAGCAACACCAGCTGAAGAAATCTTAAAGAGCAATCCGGACGGAATTATGCTCTCAAACGGACCTGGAGACCCGAAAGAATGTGTTTCCATTATAAAAGAAGTAAAGAAACTTTATGATTCAGAAGTTCCGATTTTTGCAATCTGCCTTGGACATCAGTTAATGGCATTAGCAACAGGTGCAGATACCAAGAAGATGAAATACGGACACAGAGGAGGAAATCATCCGGTAAAAGATTTGGAAACCGGAAGAGTTTATATTTCTTCTCAGAACCATGGTTATATGGTAGATACAGATACCTTAGACCAAAATGTGGCAGTGCCGGCATTTGAAAATGTAAATGATAAGACAAACGAAGGATTGAAATATATCGGAAAGAATATTTTTACCGTACAGTTCCATCCGGAAGCATGCCCGGGACCACAGGATTCAGGATACTTATTTGACAGATTTATGAAGATGATGGAGGAAAGCAAATAATGCCGAAGATTCAGGATATTAAAAAAGTACTTGTAATCGGCTCCGGTCCGATTGTAATCGGACAGGCAGCAGAGTTTGACTATGCGGGAACACAGGCTTGCCGTTCCTTGAAAGAAGAAGGAATTGAAGTTGTACTCTTAAACTCCAATCCGGCAACCATCATGACAGATAAAGATATTGCAGACCGCGTTTATATTGAACCGCTTACCGTTGAAGTGGTAGAGCAGTTAATTATGAAAGAAAAACCGGACAGTGTGCTTCCGACTCTTGGTGGACAGGCAGGATTAAACCTTGCAATGGAACTTGAAGAAAGAGGATTCTTAAAAGAACATCATGTACGTCTGATCGGTACGACTTCCCAGACAATCAAAAAAGCGGAAGACCGTCAGGAATTTAAAGATACTATGGAAAAAATCGGTGAGCCGGTTGCTGCATCTTTAGTTGTACGTAGTGTAGAAGCAGGTATTGAGTTTACGAATAAGATCGGTTATCCGGTTGTACTTCGTCCGGCTTACACCCTTGGTGGAAGCGGTGGTGGTATCGCTTATAATGAAGAACAGTTAGTAGAAATTCTGGAAAATGGTCTGCGTCTTTCTCGTGTTGGAGAAGTTTTAGTAGAACGTTGTATCGCAGGATGGAAAGAAATTGAATACGAAGTAATGCGTGACGGTGCAGGAAACTGTATTACCGTTTGTAACATGGAAAACATTGATCCGGTTGGTGTCCATACCGGTGACAGTATCGTAGTTGCACCATCTCAGACTCTTGGTGATAAAGAGTATCAGATGCTTCGTACTTCTGCACTCAATATCATTACAGAACTTGGAATTACAGGTGGATGTAACGTACAGTATGCATTAAATCCAGACAGCTTTGAATACTGTGTTATCGAAGTAAACCCGCGAGTTTCCCGTTCTTCTGCACTGGCTTCTAAAGCAACCGGTTACCCGATTGCAAAAGTTGCAGCAAAGATTGCACTTGGTTATACACTTGATGAAATTCCAAATGCAATTACAGGAAAAACTTATGCAAGTTTCGAGCCAATGCTGGACTACTGTGTTGTAAAGATTCCGCGTCTGCCGTTCGATAAATTCATCAGTGCAAAGAGAACTTTAACTACACAGATGAAAGCAACCGGAGAAGTTATGAGTATCTGCAATAACTTTGAAGGTGCATTAATGAAAGCTATCCGTTCTCTGGAACAGCATGTAGACAGTCTTATGTCTTATGACTTTGCAAGCTTGACAAAAGAAGAATTAATCGAAGAATTAAAAATTGTCGATGATATGAGAATCTGGAGAATTGCAGAAGCAATCAGAAAAGGCATTTCTTATGAAGAAATTCATGCAATTACAAAGATTGACATCTGGTTCATCGATAAACTTGCAATTCTTGTAGAAATGGAACAGGCGTTAAGAGAACAGGAATTAACAGAAGACTTACTGCGTGAGGCAAAGAGAATCGAATTCCCGGATAATGTCATTGCACGTATCACAGGGAAGACAGAAGATGAAATCAAAGCATTAAGAAAAGAATGGAACATCACTGCTGCTTATAAAATGGTAGATACCTGTGCAGCAGAGTTTGCAGCAGAAACACCATACTACTATGCTGTATATGGTGGAGAAAATGAAGCGGTTGGTGAGACAACAAAGAAAAAAGTATTGGTACTTGGTTCCGGACCAATCCGTATTGGACAGGGTATCGAGTTCGACTTCTGTTCTGTACATTGTACCTGGGCATTTAAGAAGGAAAACTATGAAACTATTATTATCAACAACAATCCGGAAACCGTAAGTACAGACTTTGATATTGCAGATAAACTGTATTTCGAGCCATTAACACCGGAAGATGTAGAAAATGTAGTAAATGTCGAAAAACCGGACGGAGCAGTGGTTCAGTTTGGTGGACAGACAGCAATCAAATTGACAGAGGCCTTGATGAAGATGGGCGTTCCGATTCTTGGAACATCTGCAGAAGATGTAGATGCGGCAGAGGACCGTGAACTCTTTGATAAGATTCTTGAAGAGTGTCATATTCCAAGACCGCAGGGGCATACAGTATATACAGCAGAAGAAGCGAAACAGGCAGCACATGAACTGGGATATCCGGTTTTAGTTCGTCCTTCTTATGTACTTGGCGGTCAGGGTATGCAGATTGCAATCAACGATGAAGACGTGGAACAGTATATCGGAATCATCAATCGAATTGCACAGGAACACCCGATTCTGGTTGATAAGTATCTTCAGGGAAAAGAAATCGAAGTCGATGCAATCTGTGATGGACAGGATATTTTGATTCCTGGTATCATGGAACATATCGAGAGAGCCGGTATCCATTCTGGCGACAGTATTTCTGTTTATCCGGCACGTACCATCTCTGATACTGCAAAGAAAACAATTGAAGAATACACCAGACGGCTGGCAAAATCTCTGCACGTTATCGGTATGATTAACATTCAGTTTATCGTATGCGGAGAAGATGTCTATGTAATCGAGGTAAATCCTCGTTCCAGCCGTACTGTACCGTATATCAGCAAAGTAACCGGTATTCCGATCGTGCCGCTTGCAACAAAGATGATTCTTGGTTACAAACTGCGTGACCTTGGATATGAACCGGGACTTCAGCCGGAAGCAAAACACATTGCAATCAAGATGCCGGTATTTTCATTCGAGAAAATCCGTGGTGCTGATATCAGCCTTGGACCGGAAATGAAATCTACAGGTGAGTGCCTTGGCATTGCTCAGTCCTTTAATGAAGCACTGTATAAAGCATTCTTAGGTGCCGGAATTAATCTTCCAAAACACAAGAACATGATTATCACAGTAAAAGATGAGGACAAAGAAGAAGTCATTCCGATTGCACGTCGTTTTGAAGCTTTAGGATACAAAATTTACGCAACAAGAAGTACTGCAAAAGTACTTCAGGAAAATGGTGTTCATGCCGTTCGTACCAATAAAATTGAACAGCCGTCACCAAACCTTATGGATCTGATTTTAGGACATAAAATTGACCTGGTTATTGATACTCCGTCTCAGGGTGTAGAAAAAGCAAAAGATGGATTTATTATCCGTCGAAATGCAATTGAAACCGGTGTCAATGTACTGACTTCTCTTGATACAGCAGAAGCTTTAGTAACAAGTTTGGAAAATACAGATATTCAGAAACTGGAACTGATTGATATTGCGACTGTAAAATAAACAGTGCAGAATTAGAAAGAAAAAGCGGATTGTGGAAAATTGGCAATCCGCTTTTCTGATTTTAAAGGAGACATCAATGGATTTTATTGAATTACTCAAGGTTATTTTTCTTGGAATTGTCGAGGGAATTACCGAGTGGCTTCCGGTCAGCAGTACCGGACATCTGATTTTAGTAGAAGAATTTATCAAATTAAATGTAAGTGAAGCATTTTGGGAAATGTTCATGGTTGTTATTCAGCTTGGAGCAATCATGGCGGTCGTAGTATTGTATTTTAAAGAGTTATGGCCGTTCCAGAATCAGAAAAAGGCAAAGGGCGCACTGGAACGCTATGTAAAAACCGATAAAATGATTATGTGGTTTAAAATCGTAGTTTCCTGTATTCCGTCCATCGTAATCGGTCTGCCGTTTAATGATTTTATTGAAGCACATTTTAATAACTATCTGGTTGTTTCGATTATGCTGATTGTCTATGGTATCTTTTTTATTCTAATCGAAAATTACAATAAGAAGAGAACGGCTTCTATCAATTCTGTTGTAGAAATCGGATGGAAGACTGCATTTTTAATTGGAGTATTCCAGCTTTTAGCAGTCATTCCTGGAACATCCCGTTCCGGGGCAACTATCATCGGAGGAATTCTGCTTGGAACTTCAAGAACAGTTGCCGCAGAATATACTTTCTTCCTTGCAATTCCGACCATGTTTGGTGCAAGCTTATTAAAACTCGTAAAATTTGGTCTGAATTTCACTGGAACAGAAGCCATAATTCTGATTGTCGGAACTTTAGTTTCTTTTGTGGTTTCAATTCTGGCAATTAAATTCCTGATGGGATATATTAAAAAACATGACTTTAAAGTATTCGGGTGGTATCGAATTGCCCTCGGTATTGTAGTGTTATTATTCTTTTCACTCTTTCGATAATCAATATTTTTCTGATTCATTTAAGGTTTGTTAATATAGTTTCTTGTTTTTTTATAAAACGGACATAATTTTATCACAATTTATCTTTATAATAGATTTCAGATAGTTGATGAACCACTCACTATCTCCCCCCTCAAGTAAAAAAACCGGTGCTTGCGCATCGGTTTTTTTCATTCTACATAAAACTTCGTTCCATATAGATTAAAGTGATATCTTGCTTGCATAAATGGCTAAAGAGAGGTAAAATAGAAGTATTAAAAGCATCAGAGGGAAAGGGGTACTTATTTTATGGCAAAGAAGAAAGTAGTAGTTGCATTAGGACACAAGGCATTAGGTACTACATTACCGGAACAGAAAAGTGCAGTAAAGAAAACCGCTGCGATTATCGCAGATTTAGTAGAAGCAGGTGCAGAGCTGGTTATCACTCACAGTAACGCACCACAGGTTGGTATGATTCATACCGCAATGAATGAATTTGGAAAGGTACATTCAGACTATACCGCAGTTCCAATGTCTGTCTGCTCAGCGATGAGTCAGGGATATATTGGATATGATATTCAAAATGCAATCCGTGCAGAACTGCTTCGACGTGGTATTTTTAAACCGGTCAGCACAATTATTACACAGGTCACAGTTGACCCGTATGATGATGCGTTCCATGAACCGGTGAAAGTCATTGGACGAGTTTTGACAGAAGAGGAAGCAGAACTTGAAGAACAGAAAGGAAACTATGTCACAAAAGTAGAAGGCGGTTACAGACGAATTGTAGCAGCTCCGAAACCACAGGACGTAGTAGAAATTGATGCAATCCGTACACTCTCCGATGCAGGTCAGATTGTAATTGCCTGTGGAGGCGGTGGAATTCCGGTCTTAGAACAGCAGGCATCTTTAAATGGAGCAAGTGCGGTAATTGAAAAAGACCTGGTTAGTGGAAAACTGGCAGAGCTCTTAGATGCTGAGGAACTTTTAATCCTTACAAGCGTTGAGAAAGTTTCTTTAAATTATCAGTCAGATAAAGAAGAGAAGATTGAAAAAATGGATGTTGAAACTGCAAAGAAATATATGCAGGAAAATCAGTTTGGGGCATCTACAATGCTTCCAAAAGTTGAAGCAGCTGTCAGCTTTGTAGAGAAAAAAGCAGGAAGAAAAGCAGTGATTACTTCGATTGACCGGGCAAAAGAAGGGTTCCTTGGAAAGACTGGTACAGTTATCGAGTAAAACTTTTTGCAGAAAAAAGAAAAGACCATCTCCGAAGGTTAAAAAGGGGATGGCTTTCTTTTTGCTAGGTGACTTGCTTAAGAAGTACGGTTTATGTTATCCTATATACCATACCAGAAATAAAAATCCTTTTGAAAGGAGAGATAGAAAATGATGAAGCTATCACAATTATTAGAACAGATTGAATATACATGTGTTCAGGGAGGTCTGGACAAAGAAATCAAGAGTGTTGTTTATGATTCAAGAAAAGTGACACCGGATTCTTTATTTTTATGTATTAAAGGCGCAGTGTCTGATGGACATAAATATGCAAAAGAAGTTGTAGAAAAAGGTGCGACAGTACTTGTCGTTCAGGATGAAGTAGAAGTGCCGGAAGAAGTTACCGTTATCCGTGTGGAAAATACCCGTTATGCGATGGCATGTATTTCAGCAGCATGGTTTGGACATCCGGCCGAAAAAATGAAAGTCATCGGTATTACCGGAACAAAAGGAAAGACAACCACTACTTATCTGGTAAAATCTATTCTTGAAAATGCGGGATATAAAGTCGGATTAATCGGTACAATTGAGGCAATTATCGGAGATGAAGTCATTCCGGCTGCCAACACTACTCCGGAGTCTTATATTGTGCAGGAATATTTTGCAAAAATGGCAGAGGCAGGATGTGACTGTGTTGTGATGGAAGTTTCCTCACAGGGTTTGATGCTTCACAGAACTGCAGGTTTTGTATTTGACTTTGGTATCTTTACGAATATTGAACCGGATCATATCGGACCAAATGAGCATAAAGATTTTGATGATTATCTGCACTGCAAAGGATTGTTATTTAAACAGTGTAAAGTTGGAATTGTAAATGCCGATGATGAACACGTACAGCAAGTATTGGAAGGACATACCTGTACGGTAGAAACTTATGGTTTGCATGACAATGCAGATTTATGGGCAAAAGATTTAAAATTAGTGACTGGAAAAGGTGTGCTTGGAATTGACTATGAAGTACAGGGATTGATGGATTTCCCGGTTGAAATCGACTTGCCCGGAAAATTTAGTGTCTATAATTCTTTGACAGCAATCGCAATTTGCCGTCATTTTGGAGTTTCCGAGGAAAATATTCAGAAAGCCTTAAGAGCTGCAAAAGTAAAAGGTCGTATTGAGATGATAAAAGTATCCGATGAATTTACACTGATGATTGATTATGCTCATAATGCGATGAGTCTTGAAAGTCTTTTGACAACATTAAAAGAATATAAACCAAAACGTCTGGTGTGCCTCTTTGGATGTGGAGGAAACCGTTCCAAGTTGCGCCGTTATGAAATGGGCGAGGTATCCGGAAAACTGGCGGATTTGACTATTATTACTTCAGATAATCCAAGAAATGAAGAGCCACAGGCAATTATCGATGATATCAAAATCGGAATCGGAAAGACAGATGGAAAATACGTGGAAATCATTGACCGTAAAGAAGCAATTGCTTATGCGATTCACAATGGACAGCCAGGTGATGTTATTGTACTTGCCGGTAAAGGTCATGAGGACTATCAGGAAATTAAAGGAAAGAAATATCCAATGGATGAGCGTGATTTAATTCGTGACATCCTTGCAGGGAAATAGAATCAGCAGAAAATAGATGAAAAAATGGTATGCAGATATTATTGTAGATATTTCACAGGAAAAATTGGACCGGACATTTCAGTATGAAATTCCGCAAAATTTACTTGGAATTATAAAAACAGGTACAAAAGTAGAAGTGCCCTTTGGAAAAGGAAGCCGAACCATCAGTGGTTATGTGATTGGGATTTCAGATAAGCCGAAGATAGAAGAAAGCAAAATCAAACCTGTTTCAAAGATATGGGAAAAAGGAATTGAAATTGAATCAAAATTAATCGGACTGGCAGGATGGATGAGCAGGGAGTACGGCTGTACGATGAATCAGGCATTAAAAACCGTACTTCCGGTAAAAGAAAAAAAACAGCAGAAGGAAACCAGAACCATTTGCCTTAAAATTGAACCGGAAGAAGCGAAAGCGCTGTTAGAAGAATGGGAAAGAAAACACTATAAGGCAAAGGCAAGGCTGTTAGAAGCACTGCTTTTAAAAGGAGTACTTTCTTATACCGAGGCAACGGGAAATTTAAAACTTTCCAGTGCCGGAATCAAAAAAATAGAAGAAAGTGGTATCATTCAGATTGAAAATCAGAAAGTATATCGTGATCCTGTGCATCGAAAAGAAACGAAAACCGTTCAAAAACAGTTAAATGAAGAACAAGACAGGGCGGTACTTGAGATTTTAGAAGAGTGGGAAAGTCCTTTTCATCGTCCGGTTCTGCTTTATGGAGTGACAGGAAGCGGAAAAACAGAAGTTTATATGAAGCTGATAGAAACGATACTTCGGGAAGGAAAGCAGGCAATTGTACTGATTCCTGAGATTGCACTGACGTATCAGACAGTGGAGCGTTTCCGTGCCCGCTTTGGAGAGTGTGTGTCTTTTTTACATTCGAGACTTTCAGCAGGAGAGCGTTATGATCAGATGGAGCGGGCGAAAAATGGAGAGATTTCAATTATTGTAGGACCTCGTTCTGCTTTATTTACACCATTTCCAAATCTTGGATTAATTGTAATTGATGAAGAACAGGAATCCTCTTATAAGAGTGAGAAAACTCCGTGTTATCACGCAAGAGAGACCGCAATTGAGAGAGCCAGACAAGAAAAGGCAAATGTTGTTATGGGTTCAGCGACACCAACAATAGAGTCTTACGAACGTGCAAGAAAAGGAGAGTATCTGCTTGTTACATTAAAGTCCCGCTATCAAAATCAGGTGATGCCTGATGTGACGATTGTAAATCTGGCAGAGGAATTAAAGGCGGGAAACCGCTCTGTATTCAGTCAGAGTTTACAGGAAAAGATAAAAGAACGGCTTGAAAAGAAGCAGCAGGTGATGCTGTTTTTAAACCGAAGAGGTTATACCGGATTTGTGAGTTGTCGGGCATGCGGGCATGTAATGAAATGTCCGCATTGTGATGTGTCCCTGACGTCTCACAGGAATGGAAAACTGATTTGTCATTACTGCGGATATACGATTCCGAATGTAAAAGAA
>ENA-ORVB01002548-ORVB01002548.1-human-gut-metagenome-genome-assembly--contig:-NODE-2548-length-9879-cov-3.40167_pt1 | contig 9879 bp, 5 predicted proteins | sample MGYA00242090_ERZ509231 | MGnify/ENA primary metagenome ERZ509231 (study PRJEB26280, sample SAMEA2338798) | human gut metagenome | biome: human gut; feature: human-associated habitat; material: faeces...
GCCAGTGTTTCGGGTAGTAACAATCAGAAAATCATATGGGGTTCTGAATAGTTACCTTTATTTAAGTATATTATTTATACTAGCTACAATTATATCCGTATGCATTTATTGCTTTTCCCATAACTCCGACGATGCGGATCACAACGAAGAGAAAAAAGAACCGGTTGCAAGCGACAATGATCAACTTGTGATGGCTCAAGGAAAGAGTTTACTAGAGAGAAATGAAGGAAACAAACAGGTACTGTCACAGCAGGCGGCTATGAACAACAATGAGAGCGCTCTTGATGAAAGTCCAAAGATGCTCCCTGCACAGCCTTCTACTGCAGTCCCTGCTCAGGAAGTACAAGACACTCATAATGCAAAATTCAAGCAGGATTACGACGCCTATGTCAGCAAAAGCGCAACGGTAGAAACCATTCAGGCCCCCATATCTCCGCCCGAAAATCACAACCTAAAAGCAGCCGCTGACACTCGCCGCGATCAATTCAGACAAGCCCTTATGTCCCCTACACGCATACAATTAGGCGCTAAAGGGAAAACTGATGAGCTCATGAGCTTACGCGATGCCGCACTTATAGAAAAGTCATCTCCCCTAAATAACGAGCGCTTTGAAAGACGCAGTGCCTACAGGCGCGATCCATCCTCTCCAAGCAACCGTAGCGAGGGTAACTCCAGAAACAATCTGCTTGACGATTACAAGATCTTTGACAAGGCGGACGACTTTGAGCTTGCAAATAAAGTCATGGCTCTGAAAAGTCCTTGGTGTTTGCGTCAGGGCAGCGTGATCCCGGCCGTATTGCTTACGGCCGTAAATTCCGATCTGCCGGGACTGGTTACGGCACAGACCACCACGGATGTACTGGATTCGGTAAGCGGCAGTGAGATCCTGATCCCCAAGGGAACCAGGATCACGGGGGAATATGCATCCTCTCCGGGCTTTGGTCAGGATCGTCTGTTTATAGGCTTTCAACGTCTGTTATTTCCAGACGGCAGCTCCTTAAACTTAGGGGCCATGCCCGGACAAAGCGCCGACGGAAGCGCCGGCTTTGAAACCGATGCGGATCATCATCTTATGAGGATGGTGGGATCGGCATTGCTGCTCTCAACCGTAAGTGCTGCCGTCAGTGCCTCCGAGGGCTACCGCTACGATGAAAACGGCAAACAAAAATACGGCCGATCCTTGGCTTCGGAGGCGACGGCCTCCATGGGATCCGTGCTCTCTAAGATCATTGAGCGCAACCTCTCCCTCTCCCCCACGCTAAATGTAAAGCCCGGCTATGTATTTGCAGTGGCCGTGACCAAGGACATTTATTTTACGGCGCCATGGGGAGATGAGAATTTTGCCATCAAAAACAAAGAGGTCTCAAAAAAATACTCCTAGGATGGACAAAGGTTTAGCCGCAACTTTGCGGCACTTTTTAGAAAAAAACATAGTCATAACGATCTCATGTTAGATCAGCTGAGATCCTCTGCCTTAAGCTTGGGATCTTGCCTTAAAACACGAAAGGAGGAGGGATCGTACACACGATCCTTATAAATAATGCCCAAAATAATACTGCTTGCAATATGCATGGCGGCCTTTAGCGCCGCTGCAGATCAGAGCGAGGAGAGGATCCTTGCCGATATTTCCGGCAAATTAAGCGCCCAGCTCGATACCCTCCGCGCTTGGTCTGCCGACAACTCCCGTCAGGCCGGCTACCTGCTTGAGCAAAGCGATGCGGCTATGGCCATGGCTCAGCACGATCATATAAAGCCGGATGCAAGAACCTGGAGTGCAATTGACGATCTCAATGAGCAGTCCTTAGGACTTTTGCATGCTACCCAATCATTATGGGAAAGCTACGGCAATTTTAATTCCTATTTGGCCTCGGTGAAAAAAGCACAGGCCTGGCAAAGTTGCAGCAAGCAACAACATTGCTCCTTTCGCGATGCGGTTTCAAATATGGATACGAACTCCGTTGAGGTGGCGGTAAAGGCGGCCAAAAGTGCCGAGCTGTCACAAAAAAACATTGCTGAGCAGATAAAAAAGCTCGAGGCGTTCGCCTTTGAAGCACGCAACTCCGAGGGACTGGCAGCCGGGATCGATGCTTTGTCGAAGGTCAATGCCGCCTCGGCGGCCTCGCTTGTCGATCTTAGCAACGGTGTAAATACCATGCTCAGCATCCAGGCTCACGAGAGTGCCGATGCCCACAGCCGCACCTTGGCCAAAGAAGAGGGATCCCGTGCGGTCATGGAGGGAGGAGAATTCGTCAAATCACCGCACTACAACATTAAGATCAACAAATAAGGATTTTATGAAAACTATTTTTTTATTCAGCTTCAGCGTCGCGGTGCTGTTGTTTTGTACCGAAGCCTATGCCGCCTCGCCCCTTACCCCCAACGGGATTTTAAATTATGTATCGGATACTTTTGTGGACAGTGCCCGTATTTACTCCGAGCCTATCAAAAAAGCCGCCGAACGCCTTTTTTGGATGTTGCTCGGCATAGCCCTGATAAGCACGGGCGTGCGTCTTGCCTTCAATCATGGAGACATTGCCTCATTTTATGCCGTATTCGTGAGGATCATATTGCTCACGGGAATGTTCTACTTTTTACTGTCGCACGGCACCGCCATAGGATCCTCCGTGGTCGATTCGCTTTCATCCATAACCAATACCCGCGGGATCGGTCCCTCGGAGCTTTTAGATCTCACCTTCAATACCGGACGAGCCCTGTCAACCGCCGTAAGCAAAACCATGTACGGCTTTTCCGTGGGGATCACGCTTAACATCATGATCCTGATCTTTGACATCGTTATGTTTTTGGTAACCATACGTTATGTCAGCCTCTATCTTACGGCCTATATTTTCTGCATCTGCGGCGTATTCGTTTTAGGCTTCGGCGCTTTTTCCTATACACGCGAATTGGCCGTAAACTTCCTGCGCACGGTTTTTTCCCTGTCCTTAGAGCTTATGACCATGATCCTAGTATGCAATGCCGGTTTCTCGGTGCTGGAGCATCTGTCTGAGGCCGTGCTGCAGCTTAAAGGTAATATTACGCTGCAGGATACCGGTGTCGTGCTGTTTACGGCTCTTTTCATCCATGTTCTGAGTACCGGGCTGCCGCGCATAGTTGGATCGCTCATTGCCTCCCATCCGGGAGCAGGCTCCCTATCCTTCTCTATTCCCGGCATTCCTAATTTCTTCAAGAGAGTTTTGTAGAAAATAGCCGTATGCTCGTCGTAAAATATGCAAAGTACAAATATTCTTAGGAAGAAAAATGGCCAAACCTCATATTACCTGTCTCATGGAATGCTCGGTTGACGGCAGATTGGATCGCAAGCGCTGGAGTCCGCTTTTTAAAACGGATCACGCCACCGTAAGCACCATATACTATGAAACTCTGAATGCTCTGCGTCCGGACGGTAACATCATTGGCATGAATACTGCGGCCGCTTTTTTTCAGCCTCCGCGCTTTAGATATGCGCAAGCTCCCGTTCCGCCGATGGATACGGCTGTCTTTCGCGGTATTCGCGACGAGGTCAAGCTGACGGCCATATTCGACTTTCAAGGCTGTCTTGCCTATAAAAACAATAAATTAAGCGACAGCAACATTGTGGTGGTAACCGGTGAAAAAACCGTGGGAGCGGAATATCTGCGCTATTTACGCGAGCATGAGATCTCATACATCTTCGCAGGCGACGACGGATCCGATATCAAAAAGGCTCTCACCGCCCTTGAAGATGACTTCGGCATGCACAATCTCGTGCTTGAGGGCGGAGGTACCCTCAACGGCAGCTTCCTGAAGGAGGGGCTAATTGATGAGCTGGTGGTACTCATTTATCCGGGACTTGACGGCTTGTCGGGAATTAAATCCATTTTTGAATATAAGGGGCAGGATCTGACTCCGCCCGCTCAAGGGCAGTCCTTGGAGCTTAAGGAATGTGCGGCGGTCGGAGGAGGTATGGTCAGACTGCGTTATGCCCTGCATCGTAACGAAGATCAAGCTACAAGCGTAATGGGCACCGGGGGTTGGATCGCCTGCTCGATACCGTCGCCAAAAGCCTAAATCCGTACAATATGTGAAGGGCTTTGCGTTATTGCTGTAAGGCGATAGCAAAGCCCTTTTGCCACATCATTCAATGCTTAATCGCTACGGTGCTCTTGCAAGCATGTCATTTTTTTACGATCTCCGCACAGCCGGGCCCCCTGAGCTCACTAAAGCCGTCACCGCGTCTTAGCATGGTGATCCTGGAATTGATCCTATCCTTTAGCTGCTCGACATGGGAAATGATCCCGATTAGCCCTTTATGGGTCGAGTTTAACTGCACCAGCGCATTTAACGCCTGATCAAGCGCTTTGGGATCGAGAGTACCGAAGCCCTCATCCAGGAACAAGGTTTCAATGCTGGATTTACCGTGGGCCATATGGGAAAGACCTAAAGCCAATGACAGACTGACGATAAAGCTTTCTCCGCCCGACAGATTGCTCACGCTGCGACGCTGTCCGTTGTGCCAATTGTCGATGACGTTGAATTCAAGAGGTCTTTCCGGATCGTCGCTGTGTGTTAAAACATATCGATCATTGAAAAGCTTCAATTCGCGGTTGGCCTCAATAATGAGCGATCGCAGCGTCAGAGTCTGGGCATAGGTTTTGAATTTCTTACCGTCGGACGAGCCTATAAGCACATTCAGCGCATCCCAGCGGTCAAAAACCTCTTTTTGTTTTTCGTATGCCGATATTATTTCTTGTTTTTTGGCTATACGCTCGTCATCATCATTGAGGCGCTGCGTTAAACTACCGTTATTGCCAAGAACGCTACGATACCCTTCCTCATGCTCTCTGATCTTTAAGGACAGCTCGTCCCGATCAAGCGCGGCAGGAACAAGCTCCTTTAGGGTACTGATATCTAGCTCCGCCCTTTTTAGGCGCGAATTTATAGCTATACGTCTATTGTCGAGGCTTTGCTGTTGCACCTTGAGTCTATTTAAGCTCGCATCATCGAGCAGATGCTGCTTATAATCCTCCTCCGTCTGTATGCCGATTGAGCCTATGTGCAAAAGAAAGTGCTCAAGTGCGGAGGAGAGCTCTTTTTCCTGATCATTTACGGATTTTGAAAGCTCCTCGATTGCAGACTGTACCCGCATAAGATCTTTTTCGGCATTTGCACGGCGGTTTAGCGCCTGCTCTTTTTTGCGCCGTAGCTCCGCCACCTGATCCCGTATAGTCTTTTCAAATTCATCGGGAGTGCAGTTCCCTATCAGCTTTACTATCTCAGACTTAAAATCCGCTATTTGCTTTTCATAAGACTTTAGCGAGTCCTGCAAGGCGTTAAGCTTCTCCGATCTGTCCTTAAAATTCTCCGTCTGTTGCTTAAAAGCCGTATGCAGGGACGACAATTTCATCTCCGCCTCGTTTTTATCCGCAAAGGCCTGTTCAAATGCGTCGGCACGAGCTGAAAGCTTTTTTATAAGCTCATCACCGCCAAGTTCAGGATCATAGGCTACGTTATAGCTTAATAGTTTGTTATTCAGAGAATTTATCTGTTTTGCATGTTCTTGAGTCGCGTTTAAAAATTCCGCCTTGCAGTTTTCTAACTGTGTAAGAGCGCTCTTCTCAATCTCTGATGAAGCTACGGCGGCGATCCTAAGATCCGAGAGCTTGTCTTTTTTAAGATTCAAGGCTTTTTCCTTGGTATTGAGGAGCGCCTTGGCATCATTTAGCTCCTTTAAAATCCCCTGATCTTTCTCAAGCGACGACAATATTTGTGCGGCAGTATTTATAACCACGGTATTTAAGGGCAAGAGATCCTCGCCCGTTATTTCCCGATCACGGAAGAGATCGGAGACGGTAACGTTCTCGTCCTTTAGTAAAAGATCATGAAGCGAGATTGATAAATCTTTAAGATCACATCTAAGAGCGTCTTTGACTTTTATATTTTGCGCCCTTGCCGCATTAAGATTTTCATGTGCGGACGAGAGCTTGCCGTCGAGCTTTGAATATTGCTTTTCAAGCACCAGCAATTCGTTTTTTTGATCCTGATAAGCCTTTTCATTTAAAGCGAGGTTGCTTGCAAGCCTCTCCCCTTCACCGTCATCAAATTTTTGATCGCTGATATAGGGATGGTGCAAGGAGCCGCAACAGGGGCAAGGCTCCCCGTCTTTGAGGCTTGATCGCAGATCCTTAAAGCGCTCTATGCTTTTCCATTGCTCCAAAGCTGTTCTTGCCGATTGCACGGCACGCTCTAGGGCCTGCGCACACTCTCTCCTGCCCTTTAAATCGACATTCAGTCCTTCAAGCTGATCTTTTAATTTCTCGCAGGCTTTTTCACGTAGCTTGAGATCCTTTTCGGATTCAAGCGTCGCATCTGTCAGGGCCTGAGTCTGCTTTATACATGAGAGCACCTTCTCCTTTAGCTTAATAAGCTCGGAAAGCTTATCCTCATTACCATTTTCCTGAACGCTTTTATAAGCCTGCAAGGCCGTATCGCACTCTTTACGAGCCTCTTCATACGAGCTCTCAATCTTGCAAAGATCATCAATTCTGCGCCTGCTTTCTTTAAGGGCCGTCTTATATGCAGCGGATGCATCTTTATTAGCCTTATCACGCTTTAAAAGCTCTTTATCAGCACTTTTTATGGCTTCGACGGCATTTGTAAGCGCCGAAAGCTCGGCAGTCAGTTTTTTTTCTATATCATTGCCTGCGATCTCCTGCAGGCTCTGAAGCTTATCCTCAGTCAAGGCTATGGATTTTTCAGTAGCCGCGACGTTTTTTTTCATCTCCTGTGCTTCGGCTTTAAGCTTCTTTGCAAGATCTTGTTTTTCAACACATATTTTTTCAAGGGAATTTTTTTCGCCGGTATAAGTACGGGCCGTGACTACAAGCCCCAGGGCTTCCTTTTCATGTTCCTCAGCCATACTCAAACGCTCTGACAGGTCTTTTTCTTCTTTAAGCGCTTGATCACGGGAACTCTTTATCTGCGGCAGCTCCGTGTCGGTACGAGCTTTAAGCGTTGCCTTTGCCGTATTTAAATCCTGCCGCAGCTTTAAAAGTACCCCATATTCGGCATTCATAGGCTGAAGCTTTTCCTGCTCGGCAAGCTTTAAGGCCTCGCTCTTAAACTGTGCCTCATCTGCGAAAAGCTTATCCTGCTCCCCTAAAAGCTCCTGTTGCTCCTCCTTAGCTTTTAAAAGATTTTCTAAATCCTTTAAAAGAGAGCGCGACCGATCAAGTGCTGTCTTTAGCTCCTCCTCCCTTACTTTGCCCTCCCTAAGCTCATTTTGAACCTCCTGTCTTTCCTCCGGACTTAAAATTTCTCCCGCCTCAAGTTCTACCTTAAGAAGCTCGAGTGCTTTTTTTTCTTCACCGCGACGTTCAAAAATCTTGCGCGAAATATCCGAGTAAATGGAGGTGCCGGTGATCTGCTCTAAGATCTCCGCCCGATCGGCATCCTTGGCATTTAAAAAATGAGCAAAATCTCCCTGAGCCAAAAGAACGGATTTGGTAAACTGCTCATAACTCATTCCCGTGAGCTCTTGGATCAGTTTTAAGCATTCCGTGCTTTTCTCACTTAAAATTTTGCCTGAAGGCTGCAAAGCGATCTCTCTTTTGGGGGCATCGAGGGTGTCGGGATTATTTTTACGTCCCTTCTTTAGTCGTTGCGACCATTTGCTGCTGTATTTCTTCCCGTCGGCACTGAATACTACCTCGGCAAAGCATTCGCGCTGTCCCTTGGTAAGAGCCTCATTAAAGCCAGAGGTAAGATTGCTAAGGCGCGGAGTTTTTCCGTAGAGAGCCATGCAGATGGCATCGAGTATGGTGGATTTGCCCGATCCCGTAGGTCCCGTGATGAGGAACAAGCCGTCACATTTAAGATTTGAATCTGTAAAATCAATACTCCAGGCCCCTTTGAGGCTGTTTATATTACAAAAACTCAGTTTTTCAATTCTCATTTTCGATCCCGCCTTAATCCTCGTCCTCGGTAGCCAAAAGCTCCTCAACTTCCTTGAACATATTGATGAACAAGGCCTTTTGCTCCTCGGATGCAGACGTTTCCGCAAGCTTTAAATTGAAGACTTCCTCAGGAGTCATCTCATCTAGGTGCGGCGGATTTTGATCATCGGCACAGCCCGTATGGGATCTGTTTTCGCGGGTAAGATCTCTTACCCGTAATACGAGCAGCTCATTGTCACCGCGCAACGAGCGCACATATTCCCTAAGTTTGCTTTCAAGATCGACAATTATGTCTGCTCCCGTATATCTTACCTCGCACCAAGTATGCTTACTGCTTTGCTTTAATGCGGCAATAGCCTCCTGAAGTTCCTTAAGATCGCCCTTGATCACGCAAATTTTTTTAAATTCGGGAACCTTGATCGCAATAGGCTTAAGTCTGTCCCCTGCAGCTGTATCAAGCAGTATCACCTGTTTGATATTGGGATCCTCATTAAAGGACATGGGCAGAGGCGATCCGCAATAACGTACAAGCTCATTTCCACCTACTAGCTGAGCCTTGTGTATATGACCAAGAGCCACATATGAGAAATCATTGCCGAACACCGTTGACGAAATGTCGGAGAGCGTTCCAATCGTTATATGGTCCTCACCGTCGCAAAGCTCCGATCCGGTGACGAATAAATGTCCCATGACAATGATATGTAGACCGCCGTTTTGGTAAGACAGTTCCTTGGCATAACTTAATACACTCTCATAATGTCTTTGAATTCCGTTTCTTACAGCCTCATCGCGACTTTTTAAATCCTCACCCAAAACGTTTTTTCTGATGTCTCGGTCGCGCAAAAAAGGAACGGCACAAACTAAAGCCTCTTTTTTTCCGGATGAATTCGTAAGTGCGATGATCTCATCCTCAGGTGCATCCGTTGCCCCTCCGATTATGTGTATTCCAAGTTTCCCAGCTAAGGGAGACGGCGCATTCAGCAATGACGGTGAGTCGTGATTACCGCCGGTAATGATCACGTTTTTACAACAGGTATCCTTAAGATCGGCCAAGAAGGAGTAAAACATCTCCTTTACCTGATTTGAAGGAGTTGAGGTATCAAATATATCTCCTGCTACCAACAGCGTATCGATCGCTTCTTTTTTTATAAGCTCCAAAAGCCAGTTTAAAAAAAGCTGTTGCTCGTCTATACGGCTGTAGGTGTAAAGCGAGGCTCCGAGATGCCAATCGGAAGTGTGTAAAAATCGCATCATAACTCCGTTTTATATCGTATAGCTTTTATTTTCTACGTATACATTAAATTATTCTGTTCATATTTAGCATTAAAACAATTTTAGTAATACAAAAGTGTGCGACGCTAACAAATTTCTCGCATAAAAAGCGTACAGGCTGCGGTGAGAGGGGGATTACCGAGGTTGTTTGGGATCGCTATATCGATATTAGACGAATTCATCGGATCTTACGTCTCATAGGTAATAAAAAGAGAAACGGATGGGGAAACGTAGGACCCTATCAGGACCTACATTTCCTGTGTTCTCATCTTTCACAGATCAAATTTAAAGATCTTTGTACTTGCTTAAAAACTCGGTGATTTTTTTCTTGGACATGTTTAAGGTCTTAAATACCATGTCCTTGGAAATTCCGGCTTTTATAAAAGCAATGGCGTTTTTCTCTATGGTTTCTTCAATACCTTCTTCTTTACCTTTTTCGAAATTGTGTTCCATGGCTTGGTCGTAATCTGCACGGGCAATTTCACGTTTCAAATATGCATATCTTTCATTAGGATCGGCAAAGAATTGATCATAAGTATTCAGTACCTTGTTCATTGCAGGATCTTCCGTTAGGTTAAACGAGAATATCTTTGTATTTACTAAGGAAATTAGATATTTGTCTGCTTGACATTTTAAACATCTGAAAGACTTTTTCTTGGGGAAGACCTTCTTTGAT
>ENA-ORVB01002561-ORVB01002561.1-human-gut-metagenome-genome-assembly--contig:-NODE-2561-length-9842-cov-2.1594_pt1 | contig 9842 bp, 7 predicted proteins | sample MGYA00242090_ERZ509231 | MGnify/ENA primary metagenome ERZ509231 (study PRJEB26280, sample SAMEA2338798) | human gut metagenome | biome: human gut; feature: human-associated habitat; material: faeces...
GTAGCCACCAGAATCTCCGTGCGTCCGTTCCGGAAGCTGTTCATAACCCGGTCTCTCTGGATCTGCTTCAGATCTCCATGGAGTCCTTCTGCAAAATAGCCCCGTCCCTGAAGCTCATCTACCAGCTCATCTACCTGCTTTTTTGTGTTGCAGAATGCCACAGACAGCTTGGGCGCATACAGATCCAGCAGACGGCACATAACCTCCACCTTGGTTCTGGGCTTTACTTCATAATAATACTGCGTCACCTTCGGTACCGTCAGCTCTTTTTTTACCACCCGGATCACCTGAGGATCCTTCTGGAAGCTTTCTGCAATTTTCTGGATTTCCGGCGGCATGGTTGCGGAAAACATAATCGTCTGACGCTCTGTCGGCAGCTGACTTAAAATAGTTTCCATGTCTTCCAGAAAGCCCATGTTCAGCATCTCATCTGCCTCATCCATAATCACTGTATGTACCTGATCAAACTTTACAGTTTTCCGGCGCATATGATCCATCACCCGGCCCGGAGTTCCGATAATAATCTGGGTACCGTCCTTCAATCCCTTAATCTGACGTACAATATCCTGTCCTCCGTAAATCGGAAGGACCTTGATGCCATGCATATACTTTGCCAGACTGCGGATCTCCTCTGCCACCTGGATGGCCAGCTCTCTGGTGGGGCACAGAGCTACCGCCTGCAGCTTTTTGTTTTTCGGATCAATTTTCTGCAGAAGGGGAATTCCAAAGGCTGCTGTTTTTCCTGTACCAGTCTGCGCCTGACCAATCATATCCACGCCCTCCAGCTGTACAGGAATAGACTTTGCCTGAATCGGGGATGCCTCTTCAAACCCCATATCTGCAACTGCCCGCAAAATCCGGTCGTCTAACTGTAAATCTTCAAATTTCACTGATTCCATTCTATATTTTCTCCTTTAACGATCTCTGCCCCAGGCAGAGGTTTCCCATCTCAAAACTAAATTGAGAGGGTTCAAGTGAATCCCCTGAATCCTCTCATAGTATACGAAGAATAATACTATCATAAATAAATGGGAATGTCAAACAGACTGTATGGATTTTTCTGTTTTTTTATACCTTTTATGATATAATTCTATCATGTTCTATTCTAACAAGGATGAATGGAGGAAATGCTTATGTGTACAGCAGTCACTTATCAAACAAAAGATCATTATTTTGGAAGAACACTGGATTTAGAATACTCCTATCAGGAAACCGTTACCGTTACCCCAAGGAATTTCCCCTTCCACTTCCGAAACGGGAAAATTCTGTCCAGCCACGGGGCCATCATCGGAATGGCTACTGTTATGGATGGTTACCCTCTGTATTACGAGGCAGCCAATGAATGGGGAGTGGCTGTAGCCGGATTAAATTTCCCGGAAAATGCACATTACTTCCCGGCAGATCCGGAAAAAATCAACATTGCTCCCTTTGAACTGATTCCCTGGCTTCTTGGTCAGTGCAAGACTCTGTCTGAGGTTCGCCGCTGCCTGTCGGAGATAAATCTATGGAAGGAAAACTTTGCAGACCAGCTTCCTCTCTCTCCTCTGCACTGGATGATTTCTGACAAAGACGCTTCTATTACAGTAGAGTGTGTAAAAAGCGGGTTAAGAATCTACGAAAACCCGGTAGGAGTTCTTACCAATAACCCCTGCTTTGACTACCACATGATTCACCTGACAGAATTTATCAATCTGACCTGTTATTCTCCGGAAAACCGGTTTGGCCAGGTAGAACTGCGCCCTTACTGCAAAGGCATGGGGGCCATCGGACTTCCCGGCGATTTATCCTCCGCCTCCAGATTTGTCCGGGCCGCCTATGTAAAGCTTAATTCCGTATCCGGAGACAGTGAATTAGAAAGCATCAGCCAGTTTTTCCATATTCTTGGCTCTGTAGAGCAGCAGAGGGGCTGTGTCCGCCTGGATGACGGCTCCTACGAAATCACTGGTTATACCTCCTGTATCAACACTGACCGGGGGATTTATTATTATACAACCTATGAAAATCAGTGCATCAGCGCCGTGGATATGCACCGCTGTGATCTGGATGGAAATACACTGTATTCCTATCCTCTTGCAAAAGAACAGCTGATAAACCTCCAGAATTAAACAAAACCGCCAGAAGCCGGTTGATCTTTTCTCTGTAATGAGATATATTTATACCTGCGCGTTTAAATACTGACAAAAAGGAGAAACAGACATCATGGTAAGAAAATATACAGGAAGCAAGGCTTCTGTAAAGACAGCAGAGGCTCTGGCAAGAGAAGGATTAAAACAGGAAGAAAAGGCAGAGAAGGCGATGGAAGCTCCAAAAAAACCGGCGGCTCTGTCTCTGTGCTTTCAGTGCAATGGTCTTCAGTTAAGTCCAGAGGATGTGGAGGATGCTGTTAAAAAAGATATGGAACAGAAGGGCTATACAGCCAGAGAAATCCAGATTTATGTGAATATGGAAGAAGCGGCTGCCTATTATGTGCTGGATGGAACCGCTGGCGAGGATTACTGTGTGATTTTAAGATAATCCCCGATTCACAGAAGATAAACAAAACCTGCCTGCAGGCAGTCAAAAAGCCGCATCATCAGCTATTCCTCTGGTGATGCGGCTTTTGTATTCTTTATTCTTTTTGAAATGGAAAGCTCCGGCGCTTTTATACCTTAAACCGATACCCCACTCCCCAGATGGTTTCAATATACTGGGGCTTTGCTGTGTTGAACTCGATCTTTTCGCGAATTTTCTTAATATGAACCGTCACGGTTGCAATATCACCGATGGATTCCATATCCCAGATTTTGGAAAACAGCTCCTCCTTGGTAAAAACATGGTTGGGATTCTGGGCCAGGAAGGTTAAAAGGTCAAACTCCTTGGTGGTGAAATTCTTCTCTTCCCCGTTGATCCACACCCTTCTGGCCGTCTTGTCAATCTTCAGGCCACGGATTTCAATAATCTCATTTTCCGGACTTCCACTGCCAATCAATCTCTCATACCGGGCCAGATGAGCCTTTACACGGGCCACCATCTCACTGGGACTGAAGGGCTTTGTCATATAATCATCTGCGCCCAGACCCAGGCCGCGGATTTTGTCAATGTCTTCTTTTTTGGCAGAAATCATAATAATAGGGGTATTCTTTACCTCCCGGAATCTCCGACAGATCTCAAATCCATCCAATCCCGGAAGCATCAGATCCAGAATCAGAAGATCGAAATCCTCTTCCAGAGCCCGCTTCAGCCCCTGGTTTCCTTCCTCCTCCAAAGCCACCTCAAAACCGCTCAGCTCCAGATAATCTTTTTCCAGCTCTGCAATGCTGCTCTCATCCTCAATGATCAAGATCCTACTCACTTTGTAATACCTCCTGATATTTTCTCAGCACAATATGCATCTCTGTGCCCATGCCTTCCTTGCTGGTGGCCCATATCCGGCCTCCGTGATCCTCCACAATTTTGCGGACAATGGAAAGTCCGATTCCGCTTCCTCCCTGTGACGAATTCCGGGAAGAATCTGTGCGGTAAAACCGGTCAAAAATACACGGCAGATCCTTAGCTGCAATGCCCCGCCCGTTATCCTCAATCTCGATCTGGATAAAATCTCCTACATCCTTGATCCGAATATTGATAATCCCCTTGGGCTTGTCCATATATTTTACAGAATTGCTGATAATATTGTTGATCACCCGCTTCATCTGTTCCGCATCGGCAATCACAACTACATCATCACTGACATAGTTAAAATACCCCAGCTCAATGTTCCTGGAGTCCATGTCCAGTCCCACTTCCTCCACACAGTCTCCGAAATAGCTGTTTACATTGATCTTATTGAATTCATAGGGAATCTTGTTGGTATCAATCTTGGAGTAAAAGGTCAGCTCATCAATCAGCCGATCCATGTCATTGGCCTTGTTGTAGATCGTTCGGATATACTTGTCCAGCTTTTCCGGGGAAGAGGCCACGCCATCCATGATGCCCTCCACATAACCCTTGATTGCTGTAATCGGCGTTTTTAAATCGTGGGAGATGTTGCTGATCAGTTCCTTATTTTCGATATCATACTGAATTTTTTCCTCCGCATTCTCCTTCAGGCGAATACGCATCTCCTCAAAATCCTGACAAAGCTCTCCAATCTCGTCATCCTCCTCCACTTCCAGGGTAAAGTCCAGATTGCCGTCCCGAATTTTTCTCGTAGCCTCCTGCAGCTTGCTTAAGGGCCGCAGAACAGAACGGTACACCCAGAGCGTCAGCGCTGCGCATACAAAAATCAGAATCATCACACCAGTTACCAGCATCTGTATCATCACGGCCCGGACCTCCGGACCAAACCGGTTAAACTGGTGAAGCACAAACAGCTGTCCCATGGAAATCACCATGCCTACAAACACAATGGGAAGCAGGCTGAAGGTGAGAAATGCAATGGCGAGGCGTGTTTTTAATTTCATAAAAAATGCACCCCTTTCAGGCAGACTCCTCAGTGAGAAAACTGCCTCACTTAATAAGTATACCATAAGAAGTGCATAAAGAGTATAAAACTATTCTAAATTTTCGCTAATTGCCGCATTCTACGCTGATTTCATTGAATTTATCCAGGATCTCTTCAATCCGCAGAACTTTTTTCTCTTCTCCGCCCTTATCCATAATTGCTTCTCCCTGATGCATCATAAGGAGCCGGCTTCCGTATTCTACCGCATAGCGGAGATTATGTGTTACCATGATAGTGGTCAAATGCTTTTCTTTTACCACCTGATCCGTCAATTCCATAATAATCTCAGCCGTCTTCGGATCCAGTGCTGCCGTGTGCTCATCCAGAATCAAAAACTCAATCGGCGTCATGGTGGACATCAGAAGTGCCATGGCCTGCCGCTGTCCGCCGGAGAGCACACCGACCTTCACATGAAGCTTATCCTCCAGGCCCAGTCCCAGGCTTTTTAGCTGCTCACGATAAAAGTCAATCCTCTGCCGGTTGGTTCCTGGCAGCAGATTAAAGGGCTTTCCCTTGTTGTCTGCCAGTGCCATATTCTCCAGAATGGTCATGGACGGACAGGTTCCCATAGCCGGATTCTGATAAACCCGGCCAATCCGCCTCTGCCGCTTATATTCCGGCATATGGGTAATATCCTTTCCTCCGATACGGATAGAGCCGGCATCCAGAGGAATGCTTCCGCAAATCAGATTCAGGAGAGAGGTTTTACCAGAACCATTGGAGCCTACTACAGACACAAATTCTCCGTCACCGATTGTCAGGGAAAAATCATCAAACAGACACATTTCATTGACTGTACCTGTATTATAATATTTTTGAATATGATTTAACTCAAGCATGGGCTTTTCTCCTCTCCTTCTGATTGCTGGCAACCAGGATAACCAGAAACAGCACTGCTGTAATCAGCTTTAAATCCGAAGCAGCCATGCCCAGAGCAATAGCCGCAGATACGCAGGCCTTATAAACGATGGAACCGAAAACAACAGCGGTGGTGGCCTTCACTGCCCCAAACCGTTTCAGAAGCTTCGTTCCGATAATCACGCTGGCAAGACCGATGACCATGGTTCCCGTTCCCGTGCTGATTTCAAAAAATCCCTTCTGCTGACAGTAAACACTGCCGGACAAAGCCACAAAGCCATTGGCCAGAGCCAGACCGATGATTTTGACTGTTCCCTTGTTTTTTGCCAGAGAGGTTACCAAAACCTCATTATCTCCTGCAGCCCGCAGAAGATATCCGGCTCTGGTCTTTAAAAACAGATCCAAAAGCACCTTGCAGATTCCCACAATCACCAGAAGAAGGATACTGACAGTCCAGGGCTTTAAAGCTTCCGGTACTGCCGCAGTCAAAAAGCTGTTGTCAAAAATCGTCTCCTTACTGAAAATCGGCAGATTGGATTTACCTGCAATCCTCAGATTGACTGAGTAGAGAGCCGTCATTACAATAATTCCAGACAGCAGATCCCGCACCTTCAGCTTTACATGAATCAGACCGGTAATGCACCCTGCCGCCATTCCCGCAAAAAAGCTTATAAACAGGGCTGCCGCCGGATGTACGCCCTTTAGAATCACCATAGCCGTCACCGCCGCTCCCATGGGAAAGGTTCCGTCTACGGACAAATCCGGAAAATCAAGAATTTTGTAGGTAATATACAGGCCCAGAGCCATAATGGCATAAATCAGACCTTCCTCAATAACGCCGATTACAATAGACATGAAGCATTTCTCCCTAACATTTTATTTTCCACCGCTGCTTTTTGATAACCAGACCGTCTGCAGTTATTCTGCTGCAATCTGATCAAACATCTCTGCTGCAGAGCCGGATAACTCTTCCGGAATCGTGATTCCAAGATTTTCTGCAACAGCACTGTTTCCATAGAAGGCTGCCTGTTCGATTACCTCAAACTTCATTTCCTCCGCCTTTTTCTCTCCCCGAAGCACCTGAGCTGCCATCCGTCCCGTCTGCTCACCCAGGCTGATGTAATCCAGTCCCATAGCTGCCAGACATCCTATTTTTACCTGTTCTACCTCACTTCCAAATACAGGAATTCCCTTCTTTCCTGCCTTATCAAGAATCAGAGGCAGAGAACTTACCACCGTATTATCTGTCAGGTTCGTCATGCAGTCTACCTTTTCCAGAAGAGAATCTGCTGCCAGCGGAATATCTGCCGGAGAGGATACGCCGCTTTCCACAATCTCAAATCCATATTCCGAAGCTGCCTCCTTGTATTCTTCAATCGCGGAAATTGAGTTTACCTCACTGGTGCTGTACATGATTCCAATAGTTTTTGCATCAGGAAGCATGGTGCGAATCATTTCCAGCTGGTTTTCCACAGGAAGCTTATCGCTGGTACCGGTAATATTTCCCACCGGAGTTCCATCTTCTGCTGCCAGCTCTGCAAGAACCGGATCCGTAACTGCTGTATAAATAACCGGCACGCCGGTATCCTTTGCCGCGCTGTATGCACTCTGGGCAATCGGAGTTGCGATGGCGCAAATGAGATCCACCTTCTTGGCCAGGAAATTATCCATAATCTGGCTGGAGGTTCCTCCGTCTGTCTGGGCATTTTCATAAAGCACCGTCAGATTTTCCCCTTCTTTAAAGCCCTCTTTTTCCAGTCCCTGTAAAAAACCGGTGCGGCAGTTGTCTAAAGAGCCGTGCTCTGCAAACTGTCCAATGCCAATGGTATAAGACTCTGCCTCCGGGGCTGTTCCAGCCTCTTGTGTACCGGCTGCCTCTGTTTTTGCTGTCTCAGTGCCTTTTGATGCTTCTGAGCTATTTCCGGAACATCCTGCCATTACCATTGCCGCTGCTGCTGCCATCATTACTGCCATAACATGTTTTCTCATCATTTTTTCCTCCTGAACGCTTCTTGTTTTGTCTCCGCTGCGGCTTTGCCGTCAGCGAAGGGAAATGAAACAGATTCATGCAGGTATAGGGATGGAACAAAGAATTGATTCCTCGCGGAGCTTTTTTATGTCATGGGACGTAATTTCCTATGAAATAAAAAAAGTCCCAGATACAGTTTCCTGTATCTGAGACGAATTAACAAATCCGCGGTACCACTCAAATTGGCCTTTGCCCACTTACTCCGTATACAAACATATACGCCACCAGATAACGGTTGTGGTCTCCGTCAGCTCCTACTGTCCGTCCACGAAAAGGCTTCCTTACTGACTGTAAATTCTATCTGGAAATCCCGTCCCGGTTCCGGCTTCAAAGCTGCCCTCGAAAGTCCATTCAGCAAATCCGTCCATACTGCAATCCCACCGCCTGCAGCTCTCTGTGATTTTCGGTATTAAGCCTACTCCTCTTTCTCATCGGTTTTTTGTATTGGTCTTATCATACGCCGCTGTCTGCTGTTTGTCAACTGTTTTTTTGAAAAAAATTTGTCTGACATTTTTATTTTTATTTTTGTCTCCCCGCTTCCGGTCAATTCTCCCTGGCTATAGATTCAGCCGCTCATAGCTCTGGGAAAGACTGGCTTCCAGCCGCTCCTTCAAAGCCGCATATTCCTCTCCCTCCAGGGTAGGATTCTCGTCCAGAATCCGGTTCACTTCCTCTGAAACAGTCTTTAACAGACCGGCATCTGTGTAAATATCTGCCAGCTTGAATTCCATGTCTCCGCTCTGGCGAATACCGAAAAAGTCTCCCGGTCCCCGCAGCTTCAAATCCTCAGAGGCAATATAAAAGCCGTCGTTGGATCGGTTTAATATATCCAGCCGCTCCTGAGTTCCCTCCTGATCCGAGCAGTTGACCATAATGCAGTAGGACTGATGGCTTCCCCGGCCAACCCGCCCCCGCAGCTGATGAAGCTGGGCCAGGCCGAAGCGCTCGGCATTTTCAATCATCATTACTGTGGCATTGGGCACGTTGACGCCGACCTCCACTACAGTTGTAGAAACCAGCACCTGGATTTCCCCGGCAGCAAAACGCTCCATAATCTGATTTTTCTCTTTTCCCTTCATCTTTCCGTGAAGATATTCCACAGTAATGGTTTCCGGCAGCTTCTGGCGTAAAAGCTTGGTGTAATCCAGCACATTCTCCGCCTCAATCATTTCGCTCTCCTCCACCATGGGACAGATCACATATGCCTGCCGTCCTGCCGCCACCTCTCTTGCAATAAACTGATAGGCCCTCTCCCGGTATCCGGTATTCACCACGCAGTTTTTAATGGGCAGACGGTTGGCCGGCATCTGATCAATTACAGAAATATCCAGATCCCCATAGAGAATAATTGCCAGAGTCCGGGGAATCGGTGTGGCGCTCATAACCAGCACATGGGGAAGCGAGCCATTTTCCTGGCCCTTGCTGCCCAAAGCCTCCCTCTGTCCGACTCCGAAACGGTGCTGCTCATCTGTAATCACCAGACCCAGTCGGTGATAATGAACCTTTTCCTGAATCAGCGCATGGGTTCCCACAATAATATCTGCCTCGTGAGAAGCAATTTTTTCATAGGCAGTCCGTTTTTCCTTTGCTGTCATGGAGCCAGTCACAAGGACTGCTGTTTTTTCAATGTTATAGGTCTTAAAAAGCCCGGTAATGGATTCAAAATGCTGTCTTGCCAAAACCTCCGTAGGAGCCATCAAAGCGCCCTGAAAGCCATTACAGGCCGTCTGGAGCAGGGCCAGCACTGCGATAATGGTTTTTCCGGAGCCTACATCTCCCTGAATCAGACGGTTCATCACCAGACCGCTTTCCAGATCCCGGCTGACCTCCTTCAAAACCTTACTCTGGGCTTCTGTCAGGCTGTAGGGCAGAGCTTCTATCAGCTGATCCACCTGGGAAGCGTGGCTCATAACAAAAGAACTCCTGCAGTCCTGGCGTTTTTCCTTCAGCCTCCGCACTGCCAGAAGAAAAAAGAAAAATTCGTCAAATACAAGACGTTTTCTTGCAAAAAGAAGCTCCTGACGGCTGGAAGGAAAGTGGATATGCTCCACTGCATAATTATATTCCGCCAGCTCATATTTTTCCCGAAGAGAAGGAGGCAGATATTCCCGCTCCAGCTGCCTTTGCTCCAGCGCCTGAGCCACAGCCCGGACAATGGCCTTATTTCCCAGTCCCTTCGTCTGTCCGTATATGGGCTGCATGGAATCTCTGACTGCCTCATAGGCTTCTGGCGTGAAAATCTCCGGCTGCTCCATGGTCAGACGTCCGCCTTTTTTCACTGCTCTTCCCCGGAATACCAGAAACTGCCCCATCTGCAGAGTATTCCGCAGATAGGGCATGTTATACCAGGTCAGCTGCAGGCTGCCTGTCATATCTTTTACTGTAGCAACAATTACCTGTATATTTTTGAACCGGCGGACAGAGGCTGTCTTTAACAGCTGCCCCGCAACCGCCGCCGTGGTATTTTCCTGAAGCTTTCCCACAGGCACCGGC
>ENA-ORVB01002570-ORVB01002570.1-human-gut-metagenome-genome-assembly--contig:-NODE-2570-length-9822-cov-2.07587_pt1 | contig 9822 bp, 9 predicted proteins | sample MGYA00242090_ERZ509231 | MGnify/ENA primary metagenome ERZ509231 (study PRJEB26280, sample SAMEA2338798) | human gut metagenome | biome: human gut; feature: human-associated habitat; material: faeces...
AAAAAAATAGCCACTACGCAAAACAAGCGATTGAATTGCTTGTAAAACGTGTGACTATTGTCGATAAGACTATCACCTTAAGCTTAACAACAGAAGGTTGTCTGAGCTTATTGGTGCCGCGGAACCGTGACGGTATGAGCGTATATACTTTTACTATTGCTATAAATTTGGCAGCTTAATTACTATACTAAAAGGCAGGATTCGCTCCTGCCTTTTCTGTTTCCCTTGTTAATTTTTTATCGCTACATACAATGCACACCCAGCAATAACGTAAGCTATATTACGCTGTCTTTTAATTTGTTTTCGCTTTAGGTTGAACTCTTTTTCTAACTGAGCCAAGGATTGATTCGCATTCTGCAATAAGCTCTCCTGCTCTTTCGTTTTGACTTTCAGCGTCAGACAGACGTTGTTCAGCTCTTTCAGTTGATTCTGCAACGTCAGCAGTTTGCTGTTGGATGCTCTCAACTCTTCCCTCGACTGCTGTAACGCCGTCTGTGATTGAATGTTGATTTTTTTCAGCTCTGCCAAATTGCTCTTTAACTTGCTGTACTGATACTCCGTCATCACGTACTCCGTTACTTCGTCCGTTTTCTGTGGTGAGCCAGCCTGCACGGTTAGTGACATAGACACCACCAGCAATAAGCAACCCAGCGGCAAAAGCAAGGATGATTTTTGTATTCCAATTTTTTTCATGTCTCATCTTAACCTCATAGCAAAAATCACCTATAACCATTTCGAAACAGTTTGTAGGTGATTTTTTTGCAAAACACGTATTAAATTACGTCTCTCGTAGTATTGGATATTCAGGATATAACTAAATTAAAGTCCGAAGTAATGATGCAATGCACCAAGCGTAAAACCTATGATAAGGCCGGCTAAAAACTTCTTGTCGGTTACAAATGCTTGCAGCTCTTCCATCATACCACCCCCTATCATTATAAACTGTGTCACCGGCTGTTACGCAAAAATTACCAGAAAATGCTACGCGTATAGGAGAGGGAATAACTAAAGCCTCTTGCACGGTGACTATATTTAAAGCATGAGCTTTAAATTCTTTCCAGCGCCTCTGCGCACTCTCTTTCAAAACGGCTATACAGCCCTTTTCTTAAAGCAGGACTGCCATTAGTCCATGCCGGAGTACTGCAAACTTTCAGGTAGATTGCCTTGATCATATCAGCATCAAAGCTACTGTCATCAACATAGCTGAGGTTAGGATATCCCAGCTTCTCGCAGGCTTCCGCGAACATCTCCCCAATGTTGCCAGCGCCATATTGTACAGCGCGGCTCCAAACAACATCTTTCATAACCTCATGATGCTTTTCGATATTATAGTTGTTACACTTGAGAGCAGCTACAGCCGGCTTATAATAAGCATCGCAGATATAGTCATGCTGACTTTTTTCAAAGTCGGCTTTGTTGTTACTATAGGCAAGCCAGCGCCATGCCTCATCAAAAGCAAGACTACCAACTGGATGCTCTGCTAAATTCTCTGCAAACCAATAGACATTTCTACGCAGCCATCTGATGTAGTCATCAACAACTCCCATGTTGCTAGACAGCTGATACATGCCGTAGGATTTTCCTCCAGCGTCACCGTAGCCATTGCTGATGCAGCCAGCATCACCATTAGACTCATAGCGTTTAGATAAATCTCCAATCATTGTTAATCTTCCTTTCTGATGCAGCGATTGGACGCCTTCTTGTATACGTCTTCGTACATTTCTTGTTTGTCGCCGTTGTAGGTATATTCAGCGTAAATGCCATCGCCGCTGATAGTAGTCGACAGCAGTGCCTTGTAGTTCTGCAGCGTTTTGCACGCCCAAACCACAAACACATTCTCAAGCGTAATATGCTCTTTGCTATTATGGTTGTACCATTCTACTAATTTGTTTTTGCATACGGATTCGAAATGCGCCATACCAGTAATAATCATCTAAACGCCCTCCAATCATTTGCCAACATATCGGACTGACTAGCAAGCCAGCCAATTTGTACGCCTCTTGTTCCAACAAACGCTAGAGCCTGATTGCCAATATCCTGGTGCTCTACATTAATAATCTCGCCAGCAGCATTCTTGTAACTCAAACATGTTGCCAGCTCTACATATTGCTCCTTGCCGTTCCATCCCTTTCTTTGGATTTTGTAGCCGTCTTTTACAAGCAAGATGGCCGCCCCGAAGCTGATATCGTTAGCTTCCGCTATTACCTTACGCATTGTCTTTGTTCCTCCTTTGTCACCTTAAACATTCTTGTTTCAATGGCCTTGTTGCCAAGTTGTACCAACAGCAGCGCCACCATGCCAAGCGTGAAGGCCTCGTAGTTACCCCAGGTTCTGGCGAACGCTGCCAGCCAAATCGATATACCACACCAAACGATAAAGCTTACAACGGCGCATACCCTGCCCACACTGTAGGCGTTATCGTCTTTTTTTATCATGTTCAAGAACTTACGCATTATCTTCACCTCTCATTCTTTTATCTTTTGGCGGATAGTTCTGTAGCTCATTGAGTTGCTGCATAAGATTATCAATCACGCCATTGTTGCCAAGAGCCTCATAACTTTTGTAACAAGCATCTATGCTTTCTTTTGCATAAATCGGAACCCACCCTTTTTCACAGACATAATGATTGTACGCTTGAATAATACGGTCCCGAAGAAGAGCTTGTACGCCAGCTTTTAAAGCATCGTTTTCTTTTTTCTTAGCGCGATACATCGTGATTAGCAACGTAATTACGCCACCAGATACAACGTTGATCACGGAACTCAACGCCGCATCTAAAGATTGTTCTATCATCTGCTACACCCCTATAATTAAACTTTAAATATCACAGCTTCTGCATCTGCTGCCGTAGTTGCTGTCTCAACTTTTTCTTTCGCTGCGCGATATGCAGTATGCAGTTTGTTTGAGCGCACCGCCACGGCAGCAATAATCATCTTTAAATCGTTAGCAGTTACTGGCGTATCGGCATTATCTGCCGTGGTCCACTCTATTGCAGCTCCCTCGCCTTGCAGTTCCAGCGCAACAATTGCAGCGCTGATTCTGTCACGGGCTTTACTGTCGTAGTCGTAGAGGTGCCCATTATAAGCAATAGGCTCAACCTCTGCCGTATCACGCTGGCGCTTTAACATCAAGATTTTGCGCTGTTTTACGTTTTCAATAGGTTCTTCCTCATGCGTAACAGTTACGCCTAATTCTCCTAAGAATTCATCACTGATTGACAGCGGAATGAAAATGCCGTCTTTACCCAATACCTCGGAAAGTTCATATAAATTAGAGTAGGTCTGCTCTTTGTATTTATATTTTGTTTGCATTGTTATCCACCTCCTAGTTAAAGATGATTTCTACTTTAAATTTTTTGCCCACATTAGCAGCTGTAAACATAGTAGCAACTTCGGAAGGTAAATCATTTGTATATTCATAAAAGCCGGGAACATAGCTCTGATACTGAATGCTTGAAAAATTAATGCGTACATTTTCATTTGTTTCCGTTGACGTTACTTTAACAGTGACATTGTATTTACCCCCAGTGACACCCTCGACATTGAAAGCAAAATCAAGCCAACTTCCATAATAGCTTAGCATAACAAGAGTAACAGCCTTGCCTTCGTGTTGCACATTGCCTTCGACTTCACCAAACGTAGCATTATAGCGACTGTAGCCATATTGCAGACCTTGTTGCCCCATGGTCATGAAAAAAACATTATTGCCTGTAGCTCCACCGCCCCTAGATAAAAGAGGTTTACCCATCATTAACCTATTAAGTCCCATTGTGCTCACCTCTACGATAACTTAGATGCTTGTACGATGCTTGTTTTGTTACCACTGTTATCTAATGTTATAAAGATATTAAGTAATAAACCTGCGCTCGTAATCGCTAAATCAGATGGGTTGCCAGTGTATTTTAACGTGCCCCCATTCGTTATAGTTAGAGAATAATCAGCATTAGCTTTGATATATGCAGTAAAAACTAATGATTGCCCTATGCTTAATAGAGAGGAGAAGTTTGTTAAATCTAAAGTAAAGCTGCCTGTTGCATTGTACACAGCCGTAACTCTAGCAGGTTTTACAGAATTCCCGTTATCGTAAGTCGTTTTATATTTTTCTACACCCAACAAGGCGAAATCAAATGACTGCTCCGCCGTCCACACATTAGATGCAGACGTGCTCACACCACCACCACCGCCAGCACTAACATTAACGTTGCCACTAGCATCTGGGCCATTACCATTAATGAATTTAATGTATGTAGTAGCAATAGTGTTACCTTCGCCGTCTTGTGTTGCCTTTGTAGCGGATGCTACACTATCATTTTTGCCTAATTTAGACTGCAAAGCAGTATAGAAATAGCATTATTGGATGTAGCGGACAGCGTGGTATCTACAGTGATATCAGAACCGCCACTAACAGTAATACTAACATTGCCGTTAGCGTCGGGAGCAGTATTGTTAACAGTTTTAACATAGCTGGCAAGGTCTGCCTTGCGTGCATATGTAGATGTAATCACATTTCCGTAACCATCATGCGTTGCTTTGGTTGCCTCATAAACAGCTGCTGTCTTGTCTAACTTATTGCTTAAAGCATTATAAACAGTTTTGTTAGCAATAGGATTTGTAGAAGTAGCAGATAATGTAGTATCTACAGTGACGTTTGAGCCTCCACCACTAACAGTAATATTGACGTTACCATTAGAATCGGGGGCAACATTATTTACAGTCTTAACACAGCTATTAAGTTCTGTTTTGGTAGCGTAAGTGCTCGTAATTACATTACCATCACCATCTTTAGTAGCTTTATCTGCTGTGTTCGCTTCACCTGTGTATCTTTTGGAATTAATAGAAGCAACAACAAAGTTAGGTGAACCATTATACCACTTAAGACTGCTCATACCATCCTCCATATAAATATCATCAAATCTATTTGGAGAAGTAAAAGTATTGGCATCATCAAGCACAGCTCTGTTATCAAGCGCAGCCTTTACAACTTTATTCTGCACGGGGTTCGTAGAGGTATTACTAAGGGCATCATCTACAGTTACACCCCCGTCTGCACCATCCTTGCCTTTAGGCAGCACAAAATCAAGCACGGCAGCAGAAGAAGTACCACTATTGGTGACACTAGCTGCCGTTCCCGGAGCACTTGTTGTAACACTGCCTATGGTAATTGTAGCCGCATTACCTGCTGGGCCTTGCGCGCCCTGCTCACCTTTAGGGCCCTGCTCGCCTTTAGGGCCCTTGACGTTGGCTGCGGTGGGATTAGCCAAGCCAGCTTTATTCGTCCAACTTAAGACACCAGCAGAGGACACACTAGGTAAGAACACATTAACATTCTCACTATAATTCTTAGCATTGTCCATGTAGGTTTTTGCATTGTCCTTGTAGGTCTTTGCTTCACCTGCGCTGTTTCTTGCAGCAGACGCAAAGTTACTAGCCGTAGTAGCAGCAGATTGAGCTGCTTCTTTACTAGCAGTTGCATTATCAGCAGAGGTCTTAGCATTGTTTGCATAAAGAGCTGCATCACTCTTAGCAGTTTCAGCTACGTTCTTGTAACCTTCAGCTAACCTTGCGCTTTCAGCAGCACTTGCAGCAGACACGCTTGCAGACTGTGCACTGTTACCGGCTTCGCTTGCTGATGCAGCAGCACTATCTTCACTCTTTGCCGCTGCAGCTGCACTTGCAGATGCAATCTGCGCTTGTGCTTGAGCCTGGGCATAAGCCTCTTGAGCTAATGGTAGCACTCTTGCCGGGTCCTCTGTCAGCACGATGCTCTTGCCATCATCCGCAATTCGGAAAGATTTGCCAGCCTCGAACGGCACTTCATTGACAAAAGCATCACCATCTATATCCACACTCATGATAATACTGCGGTTAAGCTTCTCGGCTATCTGCTGCATAGCCATTACGTTTTCATCAAACGCCGTCTCAATATCTTCTGCGAAGTACGGCCCGTTGTTGACAAGGTTCATCATCTGCTGCAGCGGCAGCTCGCGCATGATAACCAGTTTCTTGCCTTCCGGCAACGCTGCTCCGCTACTAGGATATGTTATCTGCCTTGCATCCATGTCCAGCTGATAATCGCTTGTGGCAAGCGCCGTGCCATCATCCTGCATCAGATATACCTTAATATATTCCGGATGCTCTGCAGGACACTCAAAGGTAAACGGAAATGTCCTTGTTGAGCCGTTACCAACATATATGTTTTTAGTAACGTCTTTCTGTACTGTCATGTTCTGCTCCTTTCTATAACGTAAAAGCCCCGGCATCAGCCAGGGCTTTTTACATACTTATTGACAATAATATTTTACCACGGCTTTCAGGCCGTTTTGTAAAGTACAAAATGACTATTTTTGATTTTTCTTCAGCTTTTTATCAAAGATCAAGGCACGCAGATAATCCGCAACGCTTTCATCGAAGCCGCTTTCCAGATACTGCAGTGTTGTTGTAAAGCTATCTATCAGCGTGCTGGGCGCACCGGTAATCTGACTTGTGAGCTTGCCCATCTCCCGCAGTGTATCGCTGATAGTTTTCTTATCGCTGACAGCGCTTTGGATAACTCTGTTTGTCTGCTCAATAGTATTTTGTATAGGAATTTTTGGAGCGAATTGATGCTCGTCAAATACCTTGGCCATCAGGTAAGGTACAGCATCACGCAGCACCGGTATGCCACCGATAATGCCTGTAAGAGATTCCTGCCCCATGCTCTTGATGAGCTTTTCGATTTTCCAATCGTCATCATCACCGCTTGCGCCGGCACGCAGTACAGCAGATATAACCGCCGGCAGCAGTACCCACATCAGCAGCGCATCACCGGCATGAGCTACAGCTTTCATCAGAGCCATGCTTTTATTCTTTGCGCTTGCCGCTACAGCCTTCTTGTAACCTACCTTCGCTTCCCATAATTTATAATTGAGAGCATTATAGACTGTAGAGTTATAGCTGTAGTACATAGTGAGCTGCTTCATCAGCTCGCTGCCCTTGCGTTGGATAGCAGCTTTATCTACCGTACGGCCGGAGCCGAAGCACCAGCGCACTGCAGAATCGCCGGCATTTACGCCTGCTTCCCTCGCCTGCTGCGGCGAACGTCCGGCATCCACCTCTGCATTGTAGGTCTTTTCATATTCGTGCTGCCAAAGCGGCAATGCCAGCATCAGGTCTGTCCAGGTTATCATCTTAAACGCGTTGTTTTTGATAGCCTCGCCAGCCTTGCCAATGCCCGGAATACCATCTAGGATATTAGGTCCTTTCAGCGCATCATGGATGCTGGCATCCATGGTTTCCGCACGTTCCGCCATAAATACAGAGCGCTGGAAAACAAAGTCCGTATATCGACGCGGGGCACTGTAAAACTTTTTAAGCGAATGCAGCAGCTCAGCAGCACCCATATAATGAGCTACGCTCGGAGCGTTAGTAATATTCAGCAGCGCTGTTGTTACCCTGAAGCCCATGGTTCCCATTGTCTGAGCGTTACGCAGCTTGGCCATGCCCTTTTCGTAGGCCGTCTTCGGTATCGGTTCTTCCGCCCAACAATCGCTGGTCCACTTTTTCAGATTTTTGTAAGCGTTCTGGCCGAGGTAATTGTAGATAAGGTTTTTGAAATTCTCATTGAGTACAATGCGGCGCACGTCACGTACCGGTTCACGGAATGCCAGCAGATGAATAACGTCAGTAATACTGCCGCTGATAACTTCAAACCTAAGATCCAGCCTGCGCTCAACCTTATGCTGAGTACGTTCTTTCAGGAAGCCCTTACCTAAAGACATTGCAATATTGCTCATTGCAGATTGCTGTGCAGCATCAGCCTGCTCCTGCGTACGCAAATCCCGCAGGTCATATTTAATAGGGAAGTAGCCACCATCCAAGGTATAGATTTTTCTGTCCTGCCCGACAACAACAAAGCCTTTGGCTTCCTGCTTCTGTAGCACGGCACCGGTCATGCGTGCTTCAATCTCTCTTATCTGGTCCCAATGTATATCGTAGAGTTTCCAGATACTGTTGACGAGGTTCCAGTCGCGTTCATCCAGATACTGCAGCACATTTTTAACCTGCGCTACGTTGACGTGATAGCCGTCCAGAACGCGCTGCTGGTTCGTTTCAGTGCCCCAGTTGAGCGCAATCATAATCACCTGTTCCTTGGTAATCTTCGACGAACCAAAATCATAGAGGCGTTTGTTACGCATATCTGCCAGCTCCTTGGGGGAATAAGCATCGAACAGTCCTTTTAATTTGTTCTGCATATTCACGGCCATCTTCAGCTCTTTGTCTGCAGCTTCCTTCAGCGGGTCGTAGATATACCGCAGCGCCACATCACCCAGCTTTTTCAGCTCCACCTCCGGCTTAATCAGTACCCTGTCAGCCTGGTCGATAAAGTTTGCAGCATCATCCTGCCATCTGTTTTTATTGGCACCAGTCGGGTCGGCGTTAGCGCGTTCTATCATGCGCTGGCGTGTCTGCCCTTCAATCTCAGCAACTGCTTCATCAACAGTCAAGGTTCTGCCATCCTTGGTTTTAATCGTGGCCAGCTTCATATTATCCATGCCTCGTTTATAGATGATATGCATAACCTGTGCCACCAAATCAACCTGCATATTGCTTAAATCCTTATGCCCTGCTTTACGTTTATTGCTGTTCATCGCCGCCTGCAGGAACCATTCAGGGAGATTGGTCTGGCCATCCGGTCCGAAGAACGGAGACTCCAGCATAAGGCCGCCTTCTTCCCTTGTAGCATCTGCTTTCATCAGCACTTCCATGATGCCCTCATAATGCGGCGGTACCGGCGCGTCTGCGTCAGAAAAGCCAAACACATACATAAGATGATTATACGCATAACGTTCATCTGCAGATATGTTCTTCGCCTTGCTGATAGTCTGCTGCTTACGCTTCAGGCCATCTTCAATCTTCTTGATCTGCTTGGCGTTGCGGACAGCTCTGTCAGCAAACATGTCATAGATCAGCTGAGCCTGTTTGTATTTGACGGCCTTATCCCAGTTGCCTTTTACAAGAGACTGCTCAGAATTGTACTGCGCCTGCGCCGACTTTCTGCGCCACATCTGGTAGTTGTTGGCGTCCTCAATAGGCATAACCTCCAGCTTCATCTCAACGAATTGCACATAGTCCTTGTAATGACTGAGTGCTGCATCACGCAGGCCACGCACATTAGCAAGCAGTTCACGTTTATCCTTCTTCAGTCCCTTTGTTTCTGCAGTAAGCTCTTCTATCTGCTTGCTCTGCCTGGTCATCTTGTCTACCGTCTTAATGACGCCTTTTTCTGCAGCATCATTCTTGCCGTCGGCCTCTATTTGGGTAGTCAGGTTACGCTGCTTTTTGGCAATGCGCTCAAACGCTTCCAGCTCCATCGCCGTGGCCAGCTTACGGTATTTGCTCTCCTGCACGACTTCCTCCGCGCGTTCGCGGAAATACTGAGCATCTATGCCACTGTTATCTATCCCCTCCTTAAACTCTTTCATATGAGCTTCTACCGCAGCATCCAGGCTGCCGCCATACTCTTTAAGCTGCTTAACGTAATCTTCCACGTTCATGCCCAATGTTTCGCAGATAACAGACGTGCTCATATCAGGGTTATTCTTGATATGCTCCTGAATAATAAATACCGGTTCTGCGGCCAGCTTCTCATGGTATTCCGCTTCTTCACGCTCAAACAGTTCCTTTTCCTGCTGCCGGTAATCTTCCTTGACATCCTTCAGTGCTATTTTGAGCACCTTTTCCTCAGCGTCAGCCTTGGCGCGCTCTACCATACGGCGATATACGTCCTTCGTGCTTCCTTCCAGATAATCCATGCCGCCGCTTTCGGCAAAATCATCTACGCCTT
>ENA-ORVB01002573-ORVB01002573.1-human-gut-metagenome-genome-assembly--contig:-NODE-2573-length-9813-cov-2.56364_pt1 | contig 9813 bp, 9 predicted proteins | sample MGYA00242090_ERZ509231 | MGnify/ENA primary metagenome ERZ509231 (study PRJEB26280, sample SAMEA2338798) | human gut metagenome | biome: human gut; feature: human-associated habitat; material: faeces...
GTATTGATTAAAGTTAAAGTAGACTAACAATATTCACATCTACAATTACCTTATAGTTAATCAATATTCATCTTGTCTATTTTTCCACTCATTATACTGATACTTATCAATTTTAACTTCTCTACCCTTAGTACCACCTAAGTCAGGACCAACAATACCTCTTTCTTCAAGTTCATCAATAATACGAGCAGCCCTATTATAGCCTATTTTAAATTTACGCTGTATAAAGCTAGTAGATGCCTTTTGCTGAATTGCTACAAGTTTAATTACCTCGTCAATTAAATCATCACTGCCATTATTGTTACTGCCACTATCACTATCTCCACCGTGAGCCTCTGCAACAGACCTATTAATTTCGTCAATAACAGACTTGTCATAATGGCTATCATCTGTTTTAATTGAATTAACTATATCTTCAACTTCCTCATCAGTTACAAAAGCTCCCTGTATTCTCAATGGCTTATCATCAAAGGCTCTTGTTTTAAGAAGCATATCACCTCGACCAAGTAGTTTCTCTGCACCAGTAGCATCAAGAATAATTTTGGAGTTAATACTACCTGCTACCTTAAAAGCAATTCTTGACGGAACATTTGCCTTAATAAGACCTGTAACAATATTAGAGTCTGGTCGCTGAGTTGCAATAACAAGGTGCATACCAGCAGCTCTGGCAAGCTGTGTTAGTCTAACAATAGCGTTTTCAACTTCCTTGCCTGTTGTCATCATAAGGTCAGCAAGCTCATCAATAATAATTACTATATAAGGTAATTTTTCAGTACCTTCAATTTTATTATAGCCTTTTATATTTCTAACACCATATTTTTCAAGAAGGTCATATCTTCTTTCCATTTCTCTAATCGCCCAATTTAAAGCACCGGCAGCTTTTTGCACATCACTGACAACTGGTATAAGAAGATGTGGAATACCATTATAAACACTAAGTTCAACTTTTTTAGGGTCAATAAGTATAAGTTTCACTTCATCAGGCGTTGCCTTATACAGTATAGAAGTAATAAGTGTATTTATACAAACAGACTTACCTGCACCAGTAGCACCTGCAATAAGCAAATGAGTCATATCAGCAATATCAGCTACAATAACTGTACCTGTAATATCTTTACCTACGCCAAAGGCAAGTTTGCTATCATAATCTCTAAATTTGTCTGTAAGAAGTACCTCACTAAAATAAACTGGAGATACAGAGTCATTACCAAGCTCAATACCTATTTTGTTTGTGCCTGGAATAGGTGCTTCAATTCTAACAGACTTGGCAGCCATAGCAAGCTCAATATCTTTATCAAGTTTAGTAATTTTGCTAACTGGTATACCCTTTGGAGGTATAAGCTCATATCTTGTAACAGTAGGTCCTTGACTTATATTATCTACTTTTGCCTTAACTCCAAAGGTAGCAAGTGTTTCCTCTAAAAGTCTTGATTTATTAATTAATTCTTCTCTATTTGATGTTCCTTGCTTTTTAGGATTTCTATGAAGAATATTAGGGCTAGGGAACTTATAAGGTGTTGTAGTCTTTATGTTAAGCTTATTAATTTCCTCTGTTTTTTCTGCTTCAATAATAACCGGTTGATTTTCTTTAATCTTATTTTCAACTGGTTTTTCAATTAATTCTATATTATTAACAGCATCTTCCCAAGGTGGCGTTTCATTTTCTTCATTAATTATTGATGATGTTTCTTGCACAGGTTCAGTAATAACCGGTTCTGAATAATTTTCCTCTAATGCTTCTTGTGTAGTTACCATAGGTTCTTCATCATATTCATCATCATAAATATCAAAATATTTAGGACTTTCCTTTATATCATCAGTAAAATGAAGTGTAGGTATTTCAGGGATTTTAATATCTTCATCATCAAAATTTTCTTCCTTGATAATATCTGATTTAAGACTTTCCTCATACCTTTGCATATCTTCTTTTATAAAGGAAGGAATGACAAAATCAGGTTCTTTGTCATCATACTCATATTTTTTATTAAATATATCTGTTTCAATAATTATATCTTCATCATTTCCTCCTTTATCCTCTGGAATATTAATAAATACCGGCTTACCATTAGACTTATGTTTTTTCTTTTTCTTCATTTTTTCAACTGGAAGCTCCATTTGTGTAGTTTCTGTATAATCGTCATAGTATTCTTCATCTTCATCAACAGTTATATGACTTAATCTATAATCTCTATATTCTTCCTTTGTACCATCAATCCAGTCACCAATAGAACCTGCAATATCTGCTACAGTTTTGCCAGTAGCAAGCACAATAAGTATAATACTAACAACTAAAAGAATAATAGTTGTTCCTGTTTTGCCTAATAAAGCACAAAAAGCACCACCTATAATTGCTCCTATAAAGCCACCGTTTTGAATATTACCATTTAAAAAGCTATCTGAAATGTATTGAGAAAAAGGTATATCACCTATACCTTGTTTATATGTAAATGTATGGGCAAGACAAATAATTGTAGTAAAAAAGCCAATAAATAAAGTCAACTTAAATTTATAAGCATACTTTGTCTTATCCATAAGAGTTTGAACACCAAAAAGCATAAATACAATAGGTAAAATAATAGCTCCTATGCCGAATAAATGCTTTAATCCTGCTGATATATAGCCTCCTATTATTCCCATTCTGTCACTGGCTATAACACATATAAAAATAATAACAGCTACACCAATAAGAGAAATAGCTAAAACTTCTGCTTTTAGCTTTTGTTGCCTTGCATCAAGCATAGCCTGTTCTGACTTTGTAAGCTTAGGAGTGCTTTCCCTAGCTTTATTTGATTTTGTAGTTTTTGTTGTTGAATTTGTCGTCTTTTTATTTGAATTTTTATTTGATGAGGTAGGCTTCTTTCTGCCTGCTGTTGTTGCCATCTATTACACTCTCCCTAATTTTAAACATACAATAAACAAAGCAAGTATAATTTCTTGCTTTGTAAAATATATTATAACATATTAAGAGGATATTTTCTACTATGATTTATAAGTAGTAAAAAGTTATTGCTAAAACTATACATTTATGTTAATATAAATATAAATCGTACATTGAGGTGATTAATTGTGGCAAATTACTTTTTAAATAAAAAAATCGGCATTATTGGTGGTGGTCAGTTAGGTCAAATGATGCTCCTTGAAGCTAAGAAAATGGGATTTTATTCAGTTGTTCTTGACCCTACTCCCGATTGCCCTTGTCATAGTATATGTGACGAGCATATTGTGGCTAACTTTGACGATGAAAAGGCATTTCAGCTTTTAGCCGAAAAAACTGATGTAATAACCTATGAATTTGAACATATTAATGCTAAGGCTCTTGAAAAACTTGAAGATAAAGGATACAAAATTTATCCTACAGCAGCAAGCCTTGAAGTAATACAAGACAAACTTACTCAAAAAGAGGCTATGGCTAAGGCTGGTCTTCCTGTACCAGATTTTATGATAATAGAAAATATTGAAGATATGACTAAGGCCGGAAATGAATACGGCTATCCTTATATGTTAAAAGCCAGAACCGGGGGATATGACGGCAAAGGTAATGCTGTAGTTAAAAGTGCTAATACTATTGAACAAGCATACAATGAACTTGGTGGTGGCAAAATAAAACTTATGGCTGAAAAGATGATTAACTTTAAAATGGAAACATCTATTCTTGCCTGCAGAAGTTTAAATGGTGACATTGCCGTTTACCCAGTTGGTGACAACAAACACATTGACAGCATACTCCACGAAACCAGTGTACCAGCTAACATTCCAGATAAAGCATCAAAACTTGCTATGGAAGTTGCCTCAAAGGTAATGGAAATATTTGATGGTATAGGTATGTTTTGTGTTGAAATGTTTGTAACTAACGACAATGACATACTTATTAATGAAGTTGCTCCCAGACCACATAATTCAGGTCACTATACAATAGAAGGCTGCGTAACAAGCCAGTTTGAAAATCACATAAGAGCAGTAGTTGGTTTACCTTTAGGTAGTACTGACCTTATAAGCCCTACAGTTATGATTAATCTATTAGGTGAAGTCGGCTACAACGGCAATGCTATTGTTGAAGGTCTTGACAAAGCTCTTTCACTAAAAGGTGTCGCTTTGCACATTTATGGCAAAACTCAAACTAAACCAAAAAGAAAAATGGGACATATAACAGTAACAGCAAATAGTATATCTAAGGCTAAAGAAATCGCAGAACAAGCCTTTGATTATATTAAAATAAAAACATTATAAAAGGAGGATAAATAAAATGGTTCAAGTAGGTATAATAATGGGCAGTGATTCAGACCTTCCTATTATGAGTGAAGCTGCTAAAGTTCTTGATGAGTTTGGTGTAGAATACGAACTAACAGTTGTATCAGCACACAGAACTCCTGATAGGATGTATGAATATGCTAAAAGTGCTAAAGACAGAGGACTTAAGCTAATTATTGCTGGTGCTGGTGGTGCTGCACATTTACCGGGTATGACAGCTGCAATTACAACTCTTCCTGTAATAGGTGTGCCTATTAAGACAAAAGCATTAAGTGGTGTTGATTCACTTTATTCAATAGTACAAATGCCAGGTGGTATTCCGGTGGCTACTGTTGCAATAAACGGTGGTAAAAATGCTGGACTTCTTGCCGTACAAACATTAGCGGCATTTGATGAACAACTTTCTATTAAAGTTATTCAATATAAGAAAAACCTTGAGGATAATGTTATTGAAAAAGCACAACACCTTGAAAATATCGGATATAAAAAGTATCTTGCAGAATAAAAACAAAAAAAATTGCAACATTTTATAAGTTTTTTGTTGCATTTTTGTAAAAAATATAGTATACTTTTAATTGGATAAAATGTAACAGAATGTTTTTTATTTATTATTTCATTTAAAAAGGAGATATGGATTATGAACTACACTCAGATTATCGGCTCTAACATTAGATACGAAAGAAGATTAAGAGGACTTACTATTGATGACTTTGCTAAGGTTATTGGTATGGCACCTGGTTTTGTAGGTCTTATTGAAAGAGGTCAGAGAGGTACAAGTATTGCCAATATGGTAAGAATTGCTGAATTTTTTGAAATTACTCTCGATGAACTTATCACTAAGGACTTAGCTCAAGGTAAAGTTTCTACTCCAAAGAGCGTAAACAAAATCGAAAAGGATAGAAAAGCATTAATTAGTATGATTAACACTATGCCTAATGATAAGGTACAAATTCTTGCTGCTAATGCTAAAACTTTAAATAAGTATATCCCTACTTTAAGTGCTAAGGAAGAAGCCCTTGCAGAGGAGTTTTAATTTAAAATTCCATATTTTTGTAAAAATCCCCATATTTATGGGGACTTTTTTATTTAAATTATTTTTTCATAAAGCATAACTTTAATTCATACCATATAATGAGGTGATAAGTTATGCTCAATTACTTATGGGGAGCAATGATATTTATAGGTATAGTTACGGCAGCCTTTACAGGCAATATGGCACAAGTAACAAACGGTGCTATAGACTCGGCAAGAGAAGCTGTAAACCTAGCCATAACAATGCTTGGTGTAATGTCAATGTGGACAGGTATAATGAAAATAGGTGAAAAAGCAGGACTAATAAAAAGCCTATCAAACAAAATGAAACCATTTTTGCACTGGTTATTCCCTACTGTTCCAAAAAACCACAAAGCAATGGAATATATATCTACAAATGTAATAGCCAACATACTGGGGCTAGGTTGGGCAGCTACACCAGCGGGAATATCAGCTATGAAAGAATTACAAAAGCTAAACAAAAACAAAGATATAGCAAGTACACCAATGTGTATGTTTATGATATTTAATATGTCCTCTTTACAACTTGTCAGTATAAATATAATAGCTTACAGAAGTCAATACAATTCACAAAATCCATCTGAAATAATTGGTCCTGGAATAGCAACTACCCTAGTATCAACACTAGCAGCCATAATATTTGCAAAAATAATGGAGATAAGAAAATGAAATTAATTATTTTGCTATCAGATTTAATAATGCCTCTAGTTATTGTTTACATACTTGCCTTTGGCTATAGCCGACGCATAGATGTTTATGACACCTTTGTAGAGGGTGCAAAGGAAGGTTTTTTTACAGTATTTGATATATTGCCTACTTTAATTGGTCTTATGATGGCAATAGGGATATTAAGAAGTAGTGGTGTGCTTGAAATAATTGTAAAGTTATCTGCTCCTTTAGCTAAAGCTTGTGGTTTTCCAGAAGAAGCAGTTCCTATTACATTAATGAGGCTTATATCATCATCAGCAAGTACTGGCATTTTACTTGATATATTTAAAAACTATGGACCTGACAGCTTTGTTGGAAGATTTGTATCTGTAATGATGAGTTGTACTGAAACAATTTTTTACACAATGAGCGTATATTTTATGTCTATAAAAATAACAAAAACACGCTATACATTAGGTGGTGCATTGTTTGCAAACTTTGCCGGAGTAATATCTGCACTTATACTTTGCAGATACCTTTGGCCATAAAAAACAAAGATAAAATAAAAAAAGTTGTAATTTATCTGTAAATGTTGTATACTTAAAATGTAAAGTTGTGATTTTTAATTATTCTTGACTTTTTATATATTTGCTATTAAAATAAAAGGACAATATACTAAGGAGGAATATTATGGCCCAGTATAAAAGCAGTGGCTTAGATAGCAAGACTCTTGCTGAAAGAAAAAGCAAAAGACTTGAAGAAGCTCTCAGTGCCTATACCCCTGAGCAGACAAAGCTAACTGTTAATAAGTTGCTTGAAGACTTTGTTGATGAAAGTGGCAACAATTATTTTGAAGCAGGTAAAAGAGACACCACTCTTTACTTTGCCGATGAAAATTATATAAGAGAAATGGAAAAAGAAAAGGCTAAGGATAAACATAAACAAAAAGAAAAGGCATCTGTAGTCGGAAAGCTGCATAAGCTTACTACTCCTAAAATCAAAAATGATGATTATTTTGAAGATGAAGATGTGAAAGTTTTTAAGCCTGAAAAATCCAATAAACCCGAACATACTGATAAATTACAGTCTGAAGCTGATGTTAATAAAGATAACACAACTGAAACTAATATTAAAAAAACAACAGCCAAAACCGAAATTGAGGAAACTAATGAAGTATCTGATGATAATAGCGAAGTAGTCGAGGAAAAAGACCAACAAGATACTGATTTAGATATTTCAAAAGAAAATACCAAAAATGATGACGATAATAACAAGGCAACAGCAAATGACAATATGCCAGAGCCTGAACCTACAATAGTTATAACCCCAGTTAAAGCTGAGGATATAGCCAAGGAGGATACTAAAGAAATGAGACGAGAATTTTTTGACAATGAAGCTGAAATAGAAGAAGTGCCTCGCCGTAGAAGAAAACCTGCTGAAGATGAAACTCCAGTTGAGGACAAAAAAGCTCCTGAAATCGATGTTGATGACATTGAAAACGAGGACGATGAAGAAGATGAAAAGCCAACAAAGAAAAATAAATTTGGTGGATTTTTCAAGCGTAAGAAAAAGGACGACCCTTTTGATGACGACGACGAATTTGAAGATGATGACGATGTCGACGATGATGACTACTACGAAGAAGGCTTAAGCTTTAAAAAAGTATTAAATATTGTAGTTATTATTGCCCTTGTATGTTCTACTGTTTTCTTTGCAGCAAGCAACTATACTAACAGCAAAAAACTTGAAAGTGCCAATATTCAAATTAATGAATTAAGCAAATCTAATAATGATAATACAAATCAAGCAGAAACTGCTGTAGTTGAAAATACAACTGTTGCAACAACTGCATCACAAATTACAACAGAGGCTACTACCACTGCCGCCGAAAGTGCAGCAGCATCTGGTAAAACATACATAGTTCAAAAAGGTGATGTATCCGGTGAAAAGATTTGTAAAAATATCTATGGTGAATACACGCCTGAATTATGGCAAAAACTTTGTGAAGCTAACGGTAAGAATGGTACAGACTTTATAGTTGGCGAAGAAATAAAGGTACCTTGATAATAGTATTAATTGTTTTTGAAGGGGGTATGCCAAACAGCATAACCCCCTAAATAAATATATGGAGGAAAATATGAATTATTCCGATATGAACCTTATGGAGCTTAGAGAACTGGCTAAGCAAAAAGGTATAGGTAGTGTAACTAGATACAAAAAAGCTGAATTAATTGATTTGCTTGAAAAAGCTGAACCTCAAAATATACCTGTTGTTGAAGACAAAGAAGAAAATAAATTAAACTATTTAGACGAGCTAGACTCTGGCGTTGTTGGTGAGGGTATACTCGAAATATTATCTGATGGCTACGGCTTTTTAAGAACAGATAATTATTTAACAGGTACTAAGGACATATATGTTGCCCCATCACAAATAAGAAGATTTAACTTAAGAACTGGTGATAAAATAAAAGGTAAACTAAGAATACCTAAGGAAAATGAAAAATTTTCTGCCCTTTTATTCTTAACTGAAATAAATGGCGATAAGCCTGAAAAAGTAGGCAGACGACCTAATTTTGAAGACCTTACTCCAGTTTTTCCTACTGAAAATCTTTATCTTGAAACTCACCCAAAAGAGCTTTCTACAAGACTTATTGACCTTATTGCTCCTATAGGCAAAGGACAAAGAGGTATGATAGTTGCTCCTCCTAAAGCTGGTAAAACCGTTCTCCTAAAAAAAGTTGCCAATGCTATAACAAGAAAATCTCAAGATGTTTATGTTATTGTATTGCTCATTGACGAACGACCTGAAGAAGTTACAGATATGCAAAGAAGTATATCAGGTAATGTTGATGTAGTCTATTCTACATTTGATGAACAGCCAGAACACCACAAAAAAGTGGCTGAAATGGTTCTTGAAAGAGCAAAAAGACTTGTGGAACAAAACAAAGATGTTGTTATTCTTCTTGACAGTATTACAAGACTCTCTCGAGCCTATAATCTTACAGTACCATCAAGTGGCAGAACCCTTTCTGGTGGTCTTGACCCATCTGCTCTCTATATGCCAAAGAGATTTTTTGGTGCAGCGAGAAATATCGAACACGGTGGCAGTTTAACAATACTTGCTACAGCTTTAGTTGAAACTGGTTCTAAAATGGACGATGTTATATTTGAAGAATTTAAGGGAACTGGTAATATGGAACTTGTTCTTGACAGAAAAATGAGCGAAAAGAGAATTTTTCCAGCTATTAATATCGCTAAATCCGGTACTAGACGAGAAGAACTTCTGCTAAACAAGGAAGAACTTGAAACTGCATATTTCCTTAGAAAATCCTTTAGTGGCAATTTATCAAATGGTGAAGTCACCGAACAGATAATTGATATGTTATCAAAAACAGAAAATAACAGGGAATTTGTAATTTCTGTAAACAAGCTTAATAAAAATCAGCAGTAAAAAAACAAATTTTTACCATTATGTTACAAAATTTGTTTTGATGAAAATTATACTTGCATTTTGTTTTTTACTGTGATATAATTTTACTGTTATTTGACGAAGGGATGCCAAAATGTATCCCAATATATATGAAAGAGGTGTAAATAATGAAGGAAGGTATCCATCCAGAATACTACCAGGCAAAGGTTAAATGCAACTGTGGTAATGAATTCGTAATTGGTTCTACTAAAGAAGAAATCAGAGTAGAAGTTTGTTCTAAGTGTCATCCATTCTATACTGGCAGCCAGAAGCTTCTTCTTGATGCAGGCGGTAGAGTTGATAAGTTCAACAAGAAGTATAACAGAAAGTAATTATATTTTAAATTTAAGACCTGAAATATCAGGTCTTTTTTTCAATACAAGAGCTAATATCAA
>ENA-ORVB01002574-ORVB01002574.1-human-gut-metagenome-genome-assembly--contig:-NODE-2574-length-9807-cov-11.403_pt1 | contig 9807 bp, 6 predicted proteins | sample MGYA00242090_ERZ509231 | MGnify/ENA primary metagenome ERZ509231 (study PRJEB26280, sample SAMEA2338798) | human gut metagenome | biome: human gut; feature: human-associated habitat; material: faeces...
AGCTGGTATCTGCGGAATCCGGAATACAGAAGCAGAGTACAGAAGCTGGTACAGTCGGCTTTTGCCGGAAAACCAGAGGACATTATCAGCCAGAGTGTGGCGAAGGCATTATACGGAGAGGTTTCACCTTACAGTGCTACCAGACTGGAACGTTTTGCAGCCTGTGCATTTGCACATTTCCTTCAGTATGGAATGAAGCTTACCGAGCGTGTGGAATATGAGTTTAAACCTATGGATATGGGAAATGTTATGCATGAAGCACTGGAAAGCTTTGCAGAAGAAGTGCGAAAAAGAGGCATGAAATGGACAGAGCTGACAGAACAGGAACGGAATGAGATTGCGGACCGGTGTCTGGATAATATTGTGGCAGATTATGGAAACACGGTACTCAAAAGCAGTGCCAGAAATGAATATATGATCGAGAGAACAAGGAGAATCCTCAGAAGGACGGTATGGGCACTTCAGAAACAGCTGGAACAGGGAGAATTTCAGCCGGAAGGCTTTGAGGTAACCTTCGGGGGAGGACGGATTGACAGAGTAGATATTATGGAAGATCAGAATAAGGTGTATGTGAAGGTGATTGATTATAAAACCGGAAATACATCCTTTGACCTGGTTTATCTGTATCATGGCCTGCAGTTACAGCTGATGATTTATCTGGATGGTGCTCTGCGTGTAGAGCAGAAGAAATATCCGGATAAGGAGATTATTCCTGCGGGAGTTTTTTATTACAATATTAAGGATCCTATGATCCAGGAGAAGATAGATGCGGATGTGGAAGCAGTCAGTGCAGGTCTTATGAAAGAACTGAAGATGAATGGGCTGGTTCAGGCAGATCCGGAGCTTGTGTACAGGATGGACAGCAGTCTTGGCTCCATTCCTGTCACATTTAATAAGGACGGAAGCTTTCGCAAAAATTCTTCTGTGGCAGACAGAACACAGTTCGCAGTGCTTGGACGGTATGTAAGGACGAAGATTGAGAAGATAAGAAGTTCTATTCTGGAGGGAGATGCAGAGGTTTCTCCCTATGAGCTCGGAAAAAAGAATGCGTGTACTTATTGTCCGTATATGACGGTATGCGGATTTGACCGCAGGCTGTCAGGATATGAATTCCGCAGACTGAAAAACTTCTCTGATGAGGAATTATGGAAAGCATTTGACAGGGAGGCAGAATAAGATGGGCGTACAGTGGACAAAGGAGCAGCAGGAGGTTATACGGCTGCGGGACAGAAATATTCTGGTCAGTGCGGCAGCCGGGTCCGGAAAAACGGCAGTACTGGTAGAACGTATTCTGAGTAAGATAACAGATAAAGAACACCCTGTGGATATTGACAGACTGCTGATCATGACATTTACAAGAGCGGCAGCAGGTGAAATGAAAGAGAGGATCTCGGCAGCTATTGAAAAAGCACTCTGTGAGGATCCCGATAATGAGCATCTGCAGAGACAGACAACCCTGCTTCATACTGCACAGATTACAACTATTGATGGTTTCTGTGCCTATATTATCCGGAATTACTTTCATCTGATCGGACTGGATCCGGGATATCGGACGGCAGATGAGGGGGAACTGAAGCTTCTGCGAGGAGATGTTGTGAAGGCACTGCTTGAAGAATATTATGCCAAAAAAGATGAAAAGTTTCAGAAATTCGTGGAATGCTTTGCAACAGGAAAGTCAGATGAAAATCTGGGAAACCTGATACAGAAATTATATGAAATGGCTATGAGCAATCCTTTTCCGCAGGAATGGCTGTCCGGGTGTATGGATGATTACAGGATTGATTCCCTGGAAGAGTTAAGAGAGACTGAGTGGATGAGGATGCTCTGGGATGCAGTGAAGGATGAACTGCAGGAAGCGAAGCTTCTGGTGCAGGAGGCTCGAAGAATTTGCTCAGAGCCGGATGGTCCGTATCTGTATGATGAGGCATTGAGCAGTGATCTGCTTCTTATAAGAAGTCTGCAGGAACTGGCAGAGAAAAGAGATTATAATGGAACTGCAGAAATACTTATGAAACCCTCATTTGCCCGGCTGAGCACAAAGAAGGCTGCGGATGTAGATGAACAGAAGAAGCAGAGAGTGAAAGATCTCCGGGATGAGGAAAAGGAGATTCTGAAGGAACTGGGGCAGCGATATTTCCAGAGTGCAGAGAAAGAACTTCTGGAAGTGATCAGATATATCAGAGGCCCCGTAGAGATGTTAGTCGAGCTGACCGCAGGATTTAAAGAGCGGTTCGGAGAGGCGAAGAGAGAAAAGAATATTCTGGATTTTACGGATATGGAACATTTTGCCCTGCAGATACTGATGACGAAAGAAGGGGAAGAAATCCATATGTCTCAGGCTGCGAGAGAGCTCTCCGCAAAGTATGATGAAGTCCTGGTGGATGAATATCAGGACAGTAACTTAGTGCAGGAGCTTCTGACAACAGCAGTATCCGGGTGGATCAACCAGAAGAAAAATATCTTCATGGTAGGAGATGTAAAGCAGAGTATCTATCGTTTCCGTCTGGCAAGGCCGGAGCTTTTCATGGAAAAATATAAAAGTTATTCCACAGAAGAAGCACAGGAGCAGAGAATTGACCTGCACAAAAATTTCCGGAGCAGGGAACAGGTTCTGGAGAGTGTAAACTTTATTTTCCGACAGATCATGGGGGAAGACCTGGGAGGGATTACCTATGACAAAGATGCAGCCCTTTATCCCGGAGCTTCTTTTCCGGAAGGAGAGTCAGAGGAATTTGTAAAGACAGAGGTTCTTCTGGTCGAGAGAGACGGAGAAGAACTGTCTGATGTACAGGACTATGAAGACGCAGGTGCATCGGGAAACCGCAGGGAAATGGAAAATCAGACCGGGCAGGAACTGGAGGCGCTGGCCATTGCACAGAGAATTAAAGAAATTGTGGGAAAAGAACATATCGTAGATAAAGAGACGAAGGAATACCGGCCTGTGGAATACGGGGATATTGTAATCCTGCTGCGCACTGCCTATGGATGGGCAGAAACCTTCAGGGAAGTGCTGGCATCTCAGGGGATTCCCGTATATTGTACATCAAGAACCGGATATTTCTCTGCAACCGAGATTGTGACTGTATTGAATTATCTGAAGGTGTGTGACAATCCGCTGCAGGATATTCCGCTTATGGGAGTGCTTCGTTCACCGATCGTCGGATGTACTTCACAGGAACTGGCAGAGCTTAGAATACAGTATCCTGATGGTCTGCTCTATGAGAGTGTTTCGGCATATGCAGGAGAAAATGAAATCCCCGAAAAAGAACTGGATCCGGATAAGCTGAAATCTGAATTGTTAAACAGTAATCTGCGAACAGATGAAAAGAACTCTCTGAATATTAAATTAAAAGGATTTCTGAGTCTCCTTGAAAAGGTAAGAAATATGGCTACATATACGCCGGTCCACGAATTGATCCTTTATGTGCTGAAAGAAACCGGGTATGGAGATTATGCAAGGGCACTTCCGGGAGGGGAGCAGCGTTTTGCAAATCTTACCATGCTTGTGGAGAAAGCTATGGACTATGAGAAGACAAGCTACAGGGGTCTGTTTAACTTTGTTCGTTATATCGAACAGCTACAGGCATATCAGGTAGACTATGGAGAAGTCAATCTGACAGGAGCGGGCAATACCGCAGTGGAGATCATGACGATCCACAAGAGTAAGGGACTTGAATTTCCGGTAGTATTTGTGGCCGGTATGGGAAAACAGTTTAATTTTCAGGATATGAATGCAGGTCTTTTGCTTCATCCGGAACTGGGAATAGGGGCTGATGCTATCATACCGGAGAAACGGGTGATCGCATCTTCGCTGAATAAGCAGGTGATCAGAAGACAGCTTCTGAAAGAGAGTCTGGGAGAGGAACTGAGGGTACTTTACGTTGCCATGACAAGAGCAAAAGAGAAACTGATCCTTACAGGAACAGTCGGAAAGCTGGAAAAGCAGATGCTGTCGCTGTCGCGTTTTCTGGATGAGGAAGAAGAACTGCTCCCACTGGGAACCAGAATGAAAGCAAAGAATTACTGGGCTTTTGTACTGCCTGCACTGATGCGGCATCGGGCCATGAGTGAACTTCTGTGGGAATATGGAATCCTCATGAAGAAACAGCCGGGGATTTACGATGATATCTCTGAGTTTGTGATAAAAAAGATCACTGTCCGTCAGATGACAGAAAAGGCAGTTCTCATCCAGGCAGGAAACCAGATGCAGGAGGAATATCTGAAGAACTGGGATGAAAATAAAGTGTATGATGAGGCTGTGAAGGAAGAGATAGAGAAGAGATTTTCCTTTGCATATCCGTATAAATATCTGGAAGATATTCCGGTTAAAGTCAGTGTTTCGGATCTGAAAAAGAGAAGCTGGCATGATGAAAGTGAACTGGAAGAGAATATCAGTGTGTCTGCCGAAGAGCAGGAGGAAGAACAGGAAGCGCCGGTTCCCGCATTTATGGCAGAGAAGCAGGAAGAGTATAAGGGGGCTGCCAGAGGTACTGCTTACCACAGAGTAATGGAATGTCTGGATTATGCAGAAACAGATACAGAGGAACAGCTTCGGGCTCAGTTAAAGAGACTTCTGGAGAGCCAGAAAATGACAGAGCAGGAAGCGGAATGTATTCGGATCCGGGATATCAGGAGGTTTGTGGAGTCCAGATTGGGGCAGAGAATGAAGAAGGCTGCCATGAAAAAACATCTTTACAGAGAACAGCCTTTTGTGATCCAGAGAAGTGCTTCTATGCTCGATGATGGTTGGAAGAACGAAACAGTGCTGGTGCAGGGAATTATCGATGCCTATTTTATGGAAGAGGAAGAGATTGTTCTTGTGGACTATAAAACGGATAGAGTGAGGAGAGGACAGGAACAGAAGCTGATCGATCTGTATCATGTGCAGCTTGAGGATTATGCCCGGGCATTGGAGCGGATGACGGGGAAAAGAGTGAAGGAAAAGATCATTTATTCGTTTACATTGCAGAAAGAGATATTGCTGTAAGCGGAATAAATATTATTATTATGAATTCAAATATCCGGCAGGGATAAGCGCGTGTTATACGCGCCACCCTGCCGGATATTTGTTTTTCAGGATCTGGTTGACCAGTTTGCCGAAGCCAATGGGATATCCATCTGCACAGAGGAGATGCCAGCCTTTTTTGTGAGCTGCTTCTTCGGGTTCGATATTTAAGGTTTCACCCTTTAAATATCTGGTGATCCTTTCGTCAGAAGCGGAGAGAGAGATGACTGCTTCTGCTTCATCTTTGCGGATTGCCAGTGCAAGTGGCTGAGACGGCTCGAAGCGGTTTTTCTTCAGGTCACCGAGATAGAGACCGTTTCTTAAGAAGGTGATGCCGCGGAAGTTGTGGGCAACCGGGGGAAGATAGTAGGCTTTATCACCGCGGATTTCCACACGTTCCCAGTCAAATGGCTGGCCGCAGAGGGTTTTCAGACCGATTTCGTTCAGAAATTCCTCAATCAGTGGAAATGCGTTTTTGTCCGGTTTTGTGTGAGGACGGGAGCTTTCCTTGATTGCCTGTCCTTTTTTACGGAAGAGCGCAAGGAAGTGTCCCTCTCCATTCATTTTGTGTGGGAAAATCCGGATGCATTTGATAAGCTCAGGATTTCCGTTTCCCCATTCAGGAACTCCATGGGAGAAGCCTTCATAATCTTCCATTTCTGCCAGTTCCATGTCAGGACGGTTTTCCAGAAGCCAGGAAACAGTTTGTTCGTCTTCTGCAGGCGCGAATGTGCAGGTAGAGTAAAGCATCAGTCCGCCGGGACGGAGCATATCGGCTGCCTGGAGGATAAGCTCTTTCTGGATTTCGGAAAGCTCCATGGATTTTTCGGGAGTCCAGTCTTTGGCAAGTGCTTCTTCTTTACGGAACATTCCTTCTCCGGAGCATGGAGCATCCAGGATGATCTTGTCGAAGAATTCGGGGAATGCTTTGGTTAACTTTGCAGGTGTTTCGTTTGCTACGAAGACATTTGGGATGCCGAAGAGTTCCAGGTTGCGAAGGAGGGCTCTGGCGCGGGAAGTGCTGATATCGTTTGCTACCAGAAGTCCCTGTCCCTGAAGTGCTGCGCCTGCTGCAGTTGCCTTGCCGCCCGGGGCTGCGCAGAGGTCCAGGACTCTGTCACCCGGCTCGATGGGGATGCGGGAGGCGGGGGTCATGGCGCTGGGTTCCTGAAGGTAGTAGAGGCCGGCCTGGTAGTATGGGCATCTGGAAGGACGGATGTCTTCATCGTAGAAGTAGCCGTTTTTGATCCATGGGATCTGACGGGTTGGAAATGGAGACAGGTTTTCGAAGTCTTCGCAGGTGATCTTGGAGGTGTTTATGCGCAGGCCGTAGGTTCGGGGAGCGCTGAAGCTAGAGAGGAATGCGGGGTATTCGTTGCCGAGCATTTCTTTCATTCGGGTGAGGAATGCGGGGTGGAGGGGTGTTGTGTTTTCGTTCATAATTGGGTAGGTTTCCTTTGCTGTAGTTTTGGGTTGGTGGGGGGACGCGCAGGAAAATATATCTGTCTGAGTGCGGTTTCGGCATCTAAGATCTTCTAAGCCGGTAAAAATCTGCTAAAAGCATGGAGAAAAATGCAAAACTCGCTCCGCTGCAGGCTTCGCTCAGACAGGTTGCGATTTTTCTCCATAACGCAGATTTCTACCGGCTAAGAAGATCTAAGATGCCTGCAAATGCACTCAGACAGATATATTTTCCTGCGCTGTTTACTGAAAATGACTGTAGTATAACGTGAGGTTTATGGAATATTAAGTTTATGAAATATTATAGCAATTCCATAAAATAATGCAATCAAGACAGTTCAGCAGGACTTCACGCTATGATGGACTGGATTGTTTGCAGTAATTTATGAAATAAGAAATTGATATGTAACAATACTTTCAAATGCATTATTTATGAAGATTGCTATAGTGAACCGGAAGACGTTAAGGAGGTATTTTCAGTAAAGGTATCAATATGATTATAAAGTATAAATGATTTTTGCTAAATAGTATTGACAAAATGATATTATATATCATATAATATCGTTAACAAAACAATATTGATGTTCTGTATAGTATGTGAACAGGATGGAATCAATGTATCAGATGTGAAATGGCGTTTACCTTTGGTATAGTCTGGAGCATTTTTCAGACACGCTCTAAGGCTGGATTGCAGAGATGATGCTGTCTGTACAGAACATAATTGAAACGAGGGAGTGAGCATATGGTTTTTAATACGGGTGCTGCGCTTCTGGATGCGGTTGTTCTGGCGGTTGTTTCTAAGGAGAAGGAAGGGACTTACGGGTATAAGATCACGCAGGATGTGCGTGGAGTTCTGGATGTTTCGGAGTCTACTTTGTATCCGGTGCTCAGGAGGCTGCAGAAGGATGATTGTCTGGAGGTTTATGATATGGCGTATGCAGGACGTAACCGGCGTTATTATAAGCTGACGGACAGAGGTGCTGCGCAGCTGGAGTTTTATAAAGCTGAATGGAAAATTTATGCATCCAAGATAAGCGGGATGTTTGAGGGAGGAATAGGATGATGGACAGGGCGCAGTTTATGCAGGAGCTGGAGAAGCTGCTTGCTGATATTTCCGAGACAGAGAGGCAGGATGCCCTTGATTTTTATAATAGTTATTTCGATGATGCAGGAGCTGAGAATGAAGCTTCGGTGCTCAGGGAACTTGGAAGTCCAGAGAAGGTTGCAGCGATCATCAAGGCGGATCTGAAAGGTTCGGCAGGAGGCTATGAGTATGGAGAATATACGGAGCATGGCTATGAGGATGCCCGGACTAAAGAGAGAGGCCGGATGCCTGAGAGATATGAAGAAGAGTCGGGAACAGGGAAGCGTTTTTTCAGAAAGGGGAATCAGGCGGTGCTGATCCTTGCGGTGATCCTGCTGGTTTTTATTTCTCCTTTTGTTAAGGGGGCTGTTGGTGGGATTCTGACATTTGCAGTTGGAATTTTACTGCTTCCGTTCTGGCTGATCGTTGGATTGGGCATAGGTGCTGTGGTTTTACTGGTTGGCGGAATCGCAGCTGTTGTGGCTGGAGCAGGGCTTTTGGCTGTAATGACCGGAACCGGGATCCTGACGATAGGAATTGGATGTCTGATGATTGCTCTGGCAATCCTTATGATATTAGGACTGATCAGCATTGCAGTACGCATTGTGCCGAAATGGTTTCGGAAGATTACTGACTTTTTTAACAGGGTGCTTTACAGAAAGAGAAAGGAGGAGGTTAAATGAAGAAGTTTACAAAAGGAATGTTGATCGCAGCGGGGATTTTTGGTGCTGTGGGAATCGGGCTGACAGCTGCCGGTGGTGTTATGGGAGCCAGTATGTCGGAACTGACAGGGGTGAAAAGTCTGAAAAGGGTGCTTCTGGTGGCAGACGGGGATTATGATTATGATGACAGCGATGATTATGATGACGATGATGATTATGACGACAGTGGTGATTATGATGACAGCGATGACTATGACAGCGATGATTATGACGACAGCGACGACTGTGACGACAGTGAGGATTATGCCCGCGCTGTTGATGAGAATGAGGAAGATAGCACTGTATATCAGTTGAAGTATCAGCCCACAAAGCTGGATATAGAGCTGAAGTACGATGAGCTGATTCTGGAAGAGGGTGACAGTTTCTGTGTCAGAGTTTATGATGACAGTGGGAAGAATGTGACAGTGAAGGAGAGTTCGGATACTCTTAAGGTCAGAAGCACGAAAAAGCTGTCTAAAACCAGAAAGGTGCATATTTCCTATCCGGAAGATGTTAAGCTTCAGGAGCTGGAGATTGAGATGGGTGCAGGTACTGTTTATCTGAACAGAGATATTGAGACAGAGAAACTGAGTGTGGAGATGGGAGCCGGGGAATTTGAAAGTAAGAATCCGGTGACTGCAAGGGAGGCAGATCTGGAAATCGGAACCGGAAGTATGACATTTGCAGATCTGAGCGCCAGGAAGACAGATGGAGAATGTGGTCTGGGTGAACTGGATCTGACACTGACCGGTACGCAGGAGGATTATAATTATGATCTGGAATGTGGAGTGGGAAATCTGGATGTAGGTTCTGATTCCTACAGTGGACTTGGACGGGAGAAAACCATTTCCAATAAAGGCGCAGACAGGAAACTGGATCTGGAGTGCGGTATGGGAAATATATCAGTAGATTTCTCCGGGAAAGAGCACAGAGATTTGCAGATATCCTGAAGAGCATATACTCTGACGTGCAGAAATAAAAGTGGTATTTAACCGAATCAAGAAGTTATTCGGTGTAGAGTAAGTAGCGAAGCGGATGATTTTATCTGCTTGACTAATCTGGGTTTAAGGAGGAAATGGAACATGGGTGACAAACGTTTATACAAATCATCAGAAAACAGTATGCTTTGCGGTGTATGTGGAGGAATCGCAGAATATTTTGATATTGACCCTACGTTGGTGCGTCTGGCATGGGTGATCCTTACCTGCTTTGGCGGTGCGGGAATCTGGGCATATATCATTGCGGCAATTATTATTCCCAAAAGATAACATAATCCAATCTGCAATAGACAGAAGTTTAACCGAATCAGGCAGCGAAGCGGATTGCGAATATCCGTTTGAATGAAATACAGTATAAAAATTAAGAAAACAGCCCATACTCCAAAGAAAAGGAGTGTGGGCTGTTTTGGATAAAGAGAAGGAAATAAAAGCTTATCTTGATGGAGAATTATTGCCGGAGGTCAGAATGAAGTATGAAATTGCAGAGGAAATGGGACTGCTGGACAGAGTATTGAGTGATGGATGGAAAAGTCTGTCTGCAAAAGAGACCGGAAGGAT
>ENA-ORVB01002577-ORVB01002577.1-human-gut-metagenome-genome-assembly--contig:-NODE-2577-length-9797-cov-1.92435_pt1 | contig 9797 bp, 10 predicted proteins | sample MGYA00242090_ERZ509231 | MGnify/ENA primary metagenome ERZ509231 (study PRJEB26280, sample SAMEA2338798) | human gut metagenome | biome: human gut; feature: human-associated habitat; material: faeces...
TACACAATAAACGGTTATCCCTTACTATTGCCAATACCTGCCTGTCTATATAAGGTGTTGCAATTATTCCGTCAAATATATACTTTCCCTTAGTTGTATACATTTCCCACTCACTAACATTAAGCTCCGCAGGTGTTCCAGCAATTCCAAGTTCAACTCTCTCAACCTCCTGCCCGCTACTGCAATACGGCAGAAGCAATATGTAATAAATTCCTGCTTAGTCACAACTCTGTTATTATTGTTTAACTGGCTAAGTGATTGTATTCCAATGCTCTCAAATGTTGTATCACCTGCATTAAGTTTCTTTGAAAGTATGTATACATCTTTCATCATAATATAATCGTCAGCCTCTTCACACTGCATATATCCATTAATATTGACATATTCAATATATGGCTTGTACCACACTTCTCCTGTTTCAAATGCCTGCGTATCATCTACATTGGCATAAGCAATCATCTTTGCCGCCTGTGCATAAGTTATGTATTCGTCATTATTGGATTTATTAATAAATGTTTCCAGCACAACAACACCTATTGCCAGTACCAGCACTAATAATCCATATATAAATATTGTCCGTTTTCTGATTATTACGGTCTTTACCATATCAACCTAACCTCTCAAATATATTATGCCTGTACAGCATCAATTATATATATTCTTGAAAGTCACTGATTATTACTACATAAAGAAGAATGTGCAAAGCACATTCCTGTACTGAATGCGGTCATCTGTGGCAGACTACATCTTCGTGTAAGTGTGAATCTTCGCTAAGGGCTTTTTATTTAACAGGAAATTCTGATGGAATTTCCTGTTAAATAAAAAAACTATGAAAACAAGATTGTCTTCATAGTAACTTAACACAATTATCCCAAAGCGCCGTTCCTCACGTTTTCGACTCCTAGCAATGCTAGGTGGGTTACCGCATCCATACCGCTGCCATCCACTCAGAGGAGGCCCGACATTAGAATGGAGATATAGGAATCCCGTCGATGAAATGTAGGATCAAAATAAGTGAGGTTCTCGCACGCCCCAGGAATTATTAAATTGTTCTTCTTATTAACTATAATTATTCTACTACATAAATCTCTTAGATACAATATAATATATGTAATTTTAATTAAAAAATTCTAATATTTATTACCTATCTTAATTAATTACTTTTATAATATACTGCTTATCATAATTAATTATTTACCATTTTATCATATGTATAATTACATTACTTAATTACCATTTTACTTATCATTATCTTTATTAGTCTTGGCATCGCTTATGTCTTCAATTGCCTCTGCAGATAATGATACAGCTTCCCTTACAATATCCTCAGATACACCCATACGCTCTGCGACTTCCTTAACTGACGGCTTTCTTCCAAGTTCTTCTTTTAATCTTACTGCCCAGTCATTGACATAATTAACTTTATTAAGAACCTTTCCAGATATCTTATTGCTGTCCATCTGTTCATCAATCAGCATACGCATACTTTCTTCTGCCTGATACTTAACTTCATTGTCAATCTCATTAAGCACCTGAATTAAATCTTCTGTAGTTCCCTCTTTTATCTTATCTTTCCATTCGTAATTATTAAGCCACTGCCTCTGTCCTATATAAGCCATCATTGAAAGATTACTCTCCTGAACAAGGTCTGCCGCAAGCACTCCCCTGCACCTGAAAGGTTCAACCCAGCCTACAATTTTTCCAAGATATGACTCAGACAAAAGCTTTAAAGACTCTTTATCATTATCTTCAACGATATTAATTAAAAGGTAAGCTCTTGTAGTATCTGATACTGGCTGTATCTGTTCAAGCTCCTTCTGGTATCTTTCAAGATATATATCATCTTCGGAATAGTCCATATTATCTGCTATCATCTGAGCCGCCATAACAGCTTCTTTTTCTGGCAGATTATTAACCTCTTCCTCTGTAACATTTATCTTTTTAATAATTCCGTCGTCTGTTTCAGTATATGAAGTATCTTCCTGTGCTATTCCATTATCATCATTATTTACAGCATCATTTTTAGTACTTTCAAGCATATGGAGGAATTCATTGTCTGCTCCATCTACTCCATTTATTGTAATATTATTAGCCATAAGATAACCCATTATCATTGAGTATCTGTTATCATCTAATTCAAGTCCGTTAAAATAACTCTTAACATCGTCCTTGGTAACTATATTTCCATTAACCTTTGCGTATTCTTTAAGTCCGTCTAAAGCTTCCATAAATGTTGCTTTAGCATCTTTATTATTAACTGCCATAACACATTCTCCTTTTCCACTAAGGGATTTTAACATATATCTGCTATTTTATCAATTTGACAAATATTATATATTTCAGTATATTTAATATATCCGTAATAATCGGAATAATATCAGGAAAGATGAGGTTTTTAATAATGAGAATCGCTTTAATTAACGAAAACAGTCAGGCTGCAAAGAATGATTTAATTTACTCTAATCTTAAGAAAGTAGCTGAAAGCAAGGGACATACAGTAGACAACTATGGTATGTATTCTGCTGATGACAAAGCTCAGCTTACATATGTACAGAATGGTATATTAGCTGCTATCCTTCTTAACTCAGGTGCTTGTGATTTTGTAGTAACAGGCTGTGGTACTGGTGAAGGTGCTATGCTTGCACTTAACTCATTCCCTAATGTTCTTTGTGGACACGTTGTTGACCCTTCAGATGCATATATGTTTATGCAGATTAACGATGGTAATGCAATCGCTCTTCCATTCGCTAAGGGATTTGGCTGGGGTGCTGAATTAAACCTTACATACATTTTTGAAAAGTTATTTGAAGGCGAACCAGGTGGTGGTTATCCTAAGGAAAGAGTTGTTCCAGAACAGAGAAATAAGAAGATTCTTGATGAAGTAAGAAAGGTTACTCTTAATCAGGATTTAATCAGTGTTCTTAAGAACCTTGACCAGGATCTTGTTAAGGGTGCTGTAGCTGGAGAAAAGTTCCAGGAACTCTTCTTTGCTAACTGCAAGGACGAAAAGATTGCTGAATACGTTAAGACTTTACTTGCTTAATTTAATAAGCTCTACAGGATTATTATCAATCAATTTAATTTATTAATACGGATATTGATGTGTACATCAGCACATCTTTATCGCTAATAAAAAGCAGCTTTCCTATCTGTAGAAAAGCTGCTTTTTATTAGTTGTCTGTATATATAACAAATTATGCTGTTACCCCGCTTACTACCTTATCATTAGATAATAACCCTGCTTTAACAAGTGCATATCGCACCGCCTTTCCGAGAAATGTAGCTGCTACTATCTTAATAAGATCAAATACAATAAATGGATACACACATACCTTAAGTGCGTAACCCACTGTACAATGCTGTACATAGGCAAACCATGCTGTTCCTAATGCGTAATCAACCATTGTTCCAACTATCCACGCAATTATAACAAGAACCATATTACGATTAGTCTTCTCAATTACATATCCACCTATAAGTGCCATCAACACAAATCCAACAATATATCCACCTGTTGGTCCTGCAATCTTAGCTGGACCTCCTACATATCCTGAAAATACAGGAAGACCAACAACTCCTAATAACACATATAAACAATAACTGCATGTTCCAGCTTTAAGGCCAATCACATATACTGTAAAATATACCACAAGATTAGTAAGTGATATTGGAGGCCCTATAGGTATTGCTAATGGTGCTAATATGCATGTAACTGCCGCCATAAGTGCCATAAAACATAACTGATAAACTGTAAACTTCTTCTCTTTCACTTGTCTTTACCTTCCTCATAAAAGATTTAAGGTTGATTGTTAACCTCAATTCCAGTTTAGTTTACAATTGTTTTTATGTATTGTCAAGCTTTATTGTTCTGAATATATATACTGAATCATTCCCGGTCCTAACGCCTCTGTCGGTCTTGCAATAAAATTATGCTTTTCATAGAATATCTCACGTCCCTTGGCACACATAAGACATAACATCATTCTTGAGTCCTCCATTGTTATAGACTTAACATACGCTATAATATGTTCTATAAGTTCACTTCCGATATGCTTCCCCTGATATTCCGGTATCACTATCAAATCCTGAATATAGCTTATAACTGCCTTATCTCCAACAACCCTTCCCATTCCTATAGGCTTGTCATCATCAAATACAGTAAACACTTTCACGCTGTTATTAAGTGCTTCCTGTGCCTGAGCTTTTGTAAGTTTTATCCAGCCCACTTTATCACGCAGTCCCAAATATATATTTACATCTTTTACATCTTCAACTATTCTAATCATTTTACACTTATCCTTTAATACACCTTTTTATTTTATCAATCAGTATACAATTTTTTTATATTTATGTCTATAAAAGCATTTTAACTTAAGAAAAAAATGATATAATATCACATAGGTTTTGCATTTACTATATTTCATCAGATGTAAACCTAATAATATTTATGGAGGCTTATATGATTACTGTTTCAAAAGATAATACAGGTGACTATACATCTATTCAGGAAGCTGTTGATGCTATAAGCAGCTCAACAGTATCAGAGACAATTTTTATTAAAAATGGTACTTATAACGAGCGTGTTGAGATTACACACAATAATATAACTCTTATTGGTGAGTCTATGGATAACGTAATTATAACCAAAGACTATTACGCATTAATGACTATGCCTGATAACACCAAACGTGGTACCTTCAGGTCTTATACTTTCTTTGTACACGCCAATAACTTCCACGCCTATAATATTACCTTCGTGAATTCATCAGGCTTTGGTACTGAGGTTGGACAAGCTATCGCTGTATATGCGGAAGGGGATAATATTACTTTCAAGAACTGCAAACTACTTGGTCATCAGGACACTCTCTTTACCGGTCCTCTCCCTCTTAAAGAAAAACAGCCGGGCGGATTTACAGGTCCTACAGAATTCGCACCAAGAATTCTCTCAAGACAATTATATGAAGACTGCTTTATAAGCGGTGAGATTGATTTCATCTTCGGAAGTGCTACTGCATATTTTAAGAATTGTACATTATATGCCTTAAACCGCAATAAGGAAATCAACAGTTATTATACCGCACCTTCTACATATGAAGGCCAGAAATATGGCTATGTATTTGAAAATTGCAATTTCACTGGCAACTGTCCAGATGGAACATGTTATTTAAGCAGACCTTGGAGAATACACGCAAAGACCGTATTAATAAACTGTAAATATTCCTCTCAGATTGCTGGCTCAGGTTTTCATGACTGGAATAAGCCTGAAGCACACGAAACAACATTTTACGCTGAATACAACGGATATGGTGAGGGCTACAAGCCTAATGAAAGAGCTTCATTTGCACATATCCTGACAGCAGATGAAGCTGCTATGTATACTAAAGAAAATGTATTAGGAAAAGATTTCAGATAAAATGAAAAAAGTATCGGACAGGATCTGACCTCTCCGATACTTTTTATATTACTGTAAATTAATTGTTTCTACCCGCTGTGTTCCAGATAACACTTCAAGCTTCATACCAGAAGCTCCGGCATCTGTTGTTGAAACCTGAAATACTGCTGCCGCTGTATATTCCTCTCCTGCATTGATTGTAACCTTATCAAGATTACATATATCATTCTTTAACATTGACTTATACTGTGTGTAAGTGCCACTTCCTGCACTAAGCTTCATTGTGACATTAGCTGACTTAGTTGTTGCATTATATACCGCTGAACCTGTATTCTTAATTGTAAACTCAACTGCTACTACCTTACAGCCGCTATCTGCCGGAACACATACAGCATATGCATCTGTTGGATATCTGTTACCTACCGATACCTTCTTATAGCTAACAGTAACACCACTAAGACCTAAGGCTTCAGTAATACTTGCCGCCTTAATACCTGCCTGAGTTGTTCCTGTTGTACTTGTCGTACCTGTCTGTCCCACGGCTGTTGTTGTCTGCTTGTTAGCTGCTGTTGTACCAGTAGTATTATTCTTTCCAGTAGTTGTTGTACTCTGTCCTGACTTATTAAATGTTGGATTACTAAGCTTAGAATACTTCCATTCATTAGCATAGGAATGTCTAAGCAGAGTACCTGCTATGTATTCAGCTACAATATCATTCTGTTCATTGTCCATTGTTACATCATCAGCACAACCTGCCAGCGCAAATACACATACTGCTGACAAGACAGCTATAGCTATCTTCTTCATATAATCTCCATTCCTGCGTTCCTCTAGTACGCACCACAATTCAATTCAACTATATGAATTCTATCATAATTTGCAATCAAGGTCAAACCAGAACTCAACTCCATCAGAAACATTTCTCACACCGCATTGCTTACCCATAGATTCAACAATCGCCTTAACAATTGAAAGCCCTATTCCGTTACCGCCATACTCTCTTGTTCTGGCTTTATCTACCTTATAGAACTTCTCCCATATATGTTCAATATCCTCCTCGGGTATATTCTTTCCAGAATTGTATACAGTAACCCTTACATTATCTTTATCAATCTGTTCAACATTCACTTTAATGATGTTCTCATTACAGCAGTGATTAATTGCATTAGAGATATAATTAGTTATCACCTCTTCAACCTTATATTCATCTGCCCATACATAAAGAGGTTCTTCACTCATAAATGTCTGTATTGTTAGTTCCTTCTGTGAAGCCCTTAATTCATTAGCGGCGGCTACTGACTTTACAAGCTCATTAATATCGAATCTTTCCATAACAAGCTCATCTTCACCAAATTCAATCTGGTTAAGCGTAAGAAGTCTCTTCACCATATTATTCATCTTGTTGGCTTCATCTATAATAACATCACAGTAGAAATCCATACTCTCCGGATCATCTGTAATGCCTTCCTTAAGCCCCTCTGCATAGCCCTGAATAAGTGCTATAGGTGTTTTTAATTCGTGTGATACATTTGATAAGAAATCTGTTCTCATCTGCTCAAGCTTTTCCTTCTTATCAATATCTCTTTGGAGTTCAAGGTTGGCAGCCTTAAGCTGTGAAATATTCTCCTCAAGCTTATGGGACATATTATTCATACTATCTCCCAAAAGTCCTATCTCACCTTTATCATCGCCATCATAATGTGCCTCAAAATCAAGGTTAGACATTCTCTCTGCTATATCAGAAAGCTGCTTTATAGGACGTGAGATATATGAGGATAACACAAATGCCGCAACAACACCTATAAGAAGTGTTCCTATACCAACATAAGTTATAAGCGTATTAGAAATGTGCACGTTATCTTTGACACTCTGTATAGGAGTCCTTATAAGAATAAAATCACCATTATCCAATGTTCCCCATAATTCGATATAGTCATCTAACAGACGACTGTCATATACTTCCTGAACTGTATATTTATCATTCTCAAGTATAATCTCCCTGACCTCGTTAGCTCCGTTGCCTGACATATCGATAATCTTTTCCGGAGGTGTCTTCTTATCACCATTGTTATCAGAATTACCACCAAATAATGCTGACTTATCACTATCTGACAAATCACCAAAATCATTTTTCATATTATTATCATCTGTGCCACTTCCGCTGTTCTGGCCATTCCTGCTATCAGAAGAAGTACCATTATTATCAGTGCTTCCGTCTGTGTTAGATGAATCACTATTACTCTTAGATGGTATATTCTGGAAAATATCATTATTAAATATACTCTTTTTCAATCTTTCCAGAAGCATCTCATCTCCGTGAGTGCTTACATAAAAAGTCGTCCAGTCACTATTTACTATAATCATAGATATGCCCTTAGAGGTCGATATCTGTTCAAGATTATTCCGTAAATCTGTTTCTGAAATACTATCATCTGAATATTGTATACACGCATCATTTACTGAACTATATGCGTTCAACATCTCCTGCTGTTTATCTTCCATATAGAACTTTTCTGAAAATATTATATTAAATACAAGAAGAAGAACTATAAGAACACATATCATTCCACCAATCAGCAGCGTTATTTTAAATTTAATCGAATGTTTATTCATCTTGGTATTCCTCAACTAATACTAAGTTAAATTTCAAACTTGTATCCCATTCCCCATATAGTCTTAATATAATCACCCTTATCTCCCAGCTTCTTTCTAAGCTTCTTAACGTGGGTATCTATTGTTCTAGCATCACCAAAATAGTCATAATTCCATACGTTATTTAGTATCTTCTCCCTTGATAATGCAAGACCTTTATTATCAACAAAATATGTAAGCAGTTCAAATTCCTTAAAGCTTAAATCAATCTCCTGTCCGTCGATCTTAACAATATGTGCGGCTTTATCAATAATAATTCCACCTACATCTGTCACCTCACTGCTATCAATGCTGTAACTTCTTCTAATAAGCGCATCAACTCTTGCTGTAAGAATCTTAGGACTGAAAGGCTTTGCTATATATTCATCTGCACCACATTCAAATCCATTTAATTCGCTTGATTCATCGCTCTTAGCTGTAAGCATAATAATAGGCACTTTAGAATTCTTTCTAATCTCCCTGCATACATCCCAGCCATTCATCTTAGGCATCATAACATCAAGAATAACAAGTGATATATCCTTATCCGCATAAAATCTGTCAAGTGCTTCCTCTCCGTCACCAGCTTCAATAACTATATATCCTTTTCTTGTAAGGAAATCACTTACAAGCTTACGCATTCTGCTTTCATCATCAACCATTAATACTTTAATATTATCCATTGTATACTCCAATCCGTGTTAATAATTACTTTAAATATGTCTATATAACTTCTATAATATTATATAAGGCAAAAGCTAAAGCACATTTTGCCACTCTTTATTGTATATTAAATAATAATTATGTTAAAAATGTGTCCTTAATGTTAAGAAAATGTGTTTACTGCTTTTTAATTACCTCTTTTTATTGTTAAGTTCATGCTCCCTTGCCTTTAAAGACTCCTCTTCCGACTGCAATTCCTGCTGCCACTGGGCATACCTGTTCTGGATAGTGACCTCATAATTTAATATATTAGGGTTAGAACTTGTCTTTAATATTACAAACATCGCAATAATTACTATAACAAGAATAATATTTAATACCATAGCCCTTATGAAATTATTCCTGTATTTTGCTACCTGAATAGACAGATTTCTTAGTTCACTCTTAAATTCTATCTGTTCCTTTCGTTTGTCGAGTGCTTCCTGTGTATCCGCATTTATCGGGATAGGCTGGATTTTGTCATTAGGTATCTCACTGCTCTTGTATAAAAATGTCTGTAACTGCTTAAGGTAATTCATTCCTATCTGTGTCGAGAATAATTTACGTTCTATTATTTTATTATAAAGATTATATACCTGCTTAGGATCTTTCGTATTAGTCTTTGCCGACACATATTTAATAGCATTAAGTTCATCTTTGGCCAACTGGGCATCTTCTTTAGTATTAAACTCATACCCGCCAACCATATGCTTCTTGACTTCCTTGTCCATATGCAGACCTCCTATTCAACAGTAATATCATCTTCTTCTATCTTTATCACTTTCTTTAATTCGCTGTAATCGGTTTCTATCTGAAATCCTATCTTTCCAGCACTGAAAAATATTGTATCTTCAATATCAAGCACACTCTTATCTATAACAGTTCTAAAGAACTTCTTCATACCAACCGGTGAACAGCCACCGTGAATATAACCTGTAAGCGGAAGCAGTTCCTTTGACTTTATCATCTCAATATTCTTCTCACCTACACATTTGGCAGCTTTCTTAAGGTCGAGTTCTTCTGCTACAGGAACCATAAACACGTAATGATTGCCGCTCTTGCCTATTGTAAC
>ENA-ORVB01002578-ORVB01002578.1-human-gut-metagenome-genome-assembly--contig:-NODE-2578-length-9792-cov-2.28469_pt1 | contig 9792 bp, 6 predicted proteins | sample MGYA00242090_ERZ509231 | MGnify/ENA primary metagenome ERZ509231 (study PRJEB26280, sample SAMEA2338798) | human gut metagenome | biome: human gut; feature: human-associated habitat; material: faeces...
AGTTTATTATAGTAACATCATTGATTGTTATATCAATGTCAACGACGGTATTTGCAGGAAATAATTTTATAAATGAAAAGGGTATAATAAAAACAAGTTCTACATATAATAATTGGTGTAATCAAAACAAGCCGACAGAAACAACTACTAAAAATTGTAACATAATTAAGCCATTTGAAACGACTACCAAAAATTGCCTCGAAAGCACAACTGTAGTTGTAAATAAGCCAACATTTACAACTACTGAAGCAACAACAGAAATTACAACACAGGCAATAAAGCCAACATTTACAACAACTGAAGCAACAACAGAAACTACAACACAGGCAATAAAGCCAACATTTACAACAACTGAAACTACTACCGAAACAACAACTAGGATAACAGAAACTACTACTGAAATTACGACATCGACAGTTGATAACGGTGTGGCATCTAAACTTTTAAACCTTGTTAATAAAGCAAGAAATGAAAATGGTTTATCATCACTTAAATTAAATAGTAGTCTGTCAAATGTAGCTCAGAAAAAGGCAGAGGATATGAAAAATAACAATTACTTTTCACATACATCACCTATATACGGCTCACCTTTTGATATGATAAAGAATTTTGGAATTAGTTACAAAACAGCCGGTGAAAATATAGCAAAAGGTCAGAAAACAGCCGAGGATGTTTTTAATGCTTGGATGAATTCATCCGGCCATAGAGCTAACATATTAAATAAAAACTTTACTCAAATGGGTATAGGTTATACTAGTGGAAATACATATTGGAGTCAGATGTTTATTGGATAAATAAAAACTGATATAATAAAATCGTCTATGTAATTGTTTACAAAAAAATACATTTTATTAAAATTTTCTAATAATTGTATTTTTATTCTTATTGGCTTGAAATTTGATACAAAATATATTACAATAATATAAGTTATAAGAGGAGAAATTTATATGAGATTTAAAAGAAGTAAGGCTGATAAGGAAGTATGTTCAGTTAGTGAATTAATTGATAAAATTGATGATAATGAAATAATACATAGAAGGTCGAAAAATAATGCAAAAATAGGTGTTAATGATAAAAAATATTTAGCACTTAAAGTTGCAACATGTGTTGCTGTAGCATCATTTTTAATATATTCAGCAATAGGATATATTAAGTATAATGGTAAATTTTTACCAAATACTATTATTAATGGTACTGATTTTTCAGGAATGACTGTTGAAGAAGTTTGTGATTATTATGAGAATAAGATAAACAACTATGAACTTGATATTTATAATGATGGTTATATTATTGATAAATATAAACCGAATAATTTTGATTTAGCTTTAAGTTATAAGGCTAAATGGAATATTGCATCAATGATTAAAAAACAGTGTAATTTAATGTGGTTACCAGCTATATTGGGTGAAAAAGATATTTATAATTTAAATTATATGGATATTATGACCTACAATGTACATAAATTAAATTTTAAAATTGCTGATTCTGTAGGTTATAATTTACCAGTAACTATAAATAGCCGTCAAGGTTCTATTTATTATACAGGTAGCGATTTTGTAATTGTACCACCTGTTGCATCTGATAAAATTGAGCCAGCTACATATATTCAGAAAATTTATTCATCTATTCAGAATTTAGAACCTAAAATGGTTATTGAAGAAGCAGATTGTTATGTCAAAAATGATATGACGCCAGAAATTGAAAATAAGTTAAAAAACGCTTGTATTACAGCTAAAAAATTCTTTGACGGAATAAATATGAATATTAAGTTAGAAAATAGTGATGCTAATTTTAACAATGAAATTATAAATTCTATTTATAATGTTGATGGGGATTACAACTTTATTTGTAATGAAAAAACAATTGATGCCGGTATTGATGCTATTAGAGATAGATACAATACTGTAGGAAATGAAATAAAATTCCACACTTCTCATGGTACAGATGTTAATGTTGTTGGTGGAGATTATGGTACATATATTAACATCAAGTCTTTAAGAAAAGCTGTTAAATCTGCTGTTTTAGATAAAAATGTAGTAGAGCAAACTATAACTTATAAGAAGAATACATTAAACGGTATTGATGGTATAGGTGATACTTATGTAGAAATTGATTTAACAAATCAGTATCTTTATATGTATTCAGATGGTAAACTTGTTTTAGATTGTCCTATTGTATCAGGACTTCCAGGCAGCAGAGCAACTCCTCAAGGTGTGTATAGGTTAAAAAATAAAGCAAAATATGTTACACTTGTTGGACCAAACTATAGAACACCTGTAACTTATTGGATGCCGTTTAATGGTGGAATTGGTATGCACGATGCTGTATGGCAAAGCTATTTTGGTGGCAACAAATATTTAACAAAAGGTTCTCATGGTTGTATTAATATGGCTATGAAAGATGTTGGTATTGCTTATAAGTACGCAAAGATTAATATGCCTGTTATATGCTATTACCACGAAAGAATAAGTGCCTTTAAACCTATTAGTGCTTATGAAAGAAACAAGGGATAAAATAAATAAATGGAGATAATTATATATGAATAGCAAAAAAGGAAAAAAAGAAGAAAATGAAAATATAAATTATGATAAAGAAATAGATGACAAAAAAATAAATTATACAGATTTTTTAAAAGATACAGAAGAAATTGAAGCACAAATAATGCAAGAAGAGGAGGAAAGGCTTAAAAAAAGAAAAGAAAAAATGAAAAAATTTGATTCAATTAAGCCTAAAGCCTTTAAAGAGTTTGAAGAAAAAGAACATTTGAAAAAAGAACAGTATAAAAAAACAAATAATAACGACAATGCCTTTGATAATGAAGAAATATTAAAAGCTGAAAATATTAAAAAGAAAGTTATTATTTCTTCAATTGTTGTTGTATTGGTTATTGCTTCTTATATTTTAATTTCATTTGGTTATTTTAATAATAGGTTTTTACCATCAACAGTTATTAATGGTGAAAATTGTTCTAATAAAAAAGTAAGTGAAGTTATTGAAATAATGAGAAAGAGAATTGAAGGTTATAACTTAAGTATTGTAAATAATGGAATTACAGTTGATGAACTTTATGGTAATGATATAAACCTTGAGTTTGGCGATATGGATAAGGTTTTGCAGGATATATGTGATCATCAGAAGAAAAGTTCGTGGCTGAAAGGTGTATTTTTTAATTCAGAACCTATAAATACAAGCGAAGGACTTAAATATGATACAAATGTTTTGAATCAATTTATAAATAGTACATTAGTTCTTGGTATACAGACTACAACAAAGAGTGTAGATGCAAAACTGACTTATAAAAAAGGTAAATATGTTATAACTCCAGCTGTATATGGCAATGAAATTAATAAATTGGCTGTTGAAAACACAATAAGAGGTGCTGTAAATAGCCTTAATTCAAGTATCGATATAAATAGGTCAAACTGTTATGTTAAGCCTAGACTTACAGAATATAATGAAGTTTTAATTGAATCATGTAAAAAGGCAAACAGACTAATTAAAAACAAGATTGAATTAAATGTTACAGATGACTTATTTGAAATACCAGTGGATATAAAAAAAGACTGGCTTACTGTTAATGAGCAAGGTACATTGATTTTTGATAAAACTGCTTTTGCCAAATATGCGGATAAAGTTGATAAAAGTTATAGTTTTAATGATGAAGTAAGAGAATTTAAAACTTTTCACGGTGATACTGTTAAAGTAACTGGCGGTGACTTTGGTACTGCGATTAACAGGGCTAAATTTGAAGCGGATATTGAAGGAGCAATGCTTGGTAGTCATAATACAAAGGTAAAAGCTGAATTTGATGTTAATAACAAAGAAATTGGTGATAGTTATATTGAAGTAGATTTATCAAATCAAATGCTTTGTATGTATATTAAAGGTGAACAGAAACTTTGCACACCTGTTATAACTGGTAAGGATAATGATGAACATAGAACACCAGAAGGCATTTATAGATTAAAATCCAAAACTAATAATGGGAGTGTTAGTGAAAACGGAGAAAGTAAGTCTGTGAAATACTGGATGTCAATTAGTGGCGAAAACGGTATATGTGATGCAAGCTGGAAAGATATGTTTGGTGGAGATAGTTATAAAAAGTATGGCTCAGATGGCTCCATTTATATGCTTGAAGATGATGCCAAAATGGTTTATGAAAATTGCTTTGCTAATATGCCTGTAATATGTTATGAACACGCTATTGTTGATAGTTATTTTGTTGAAGATGAGTATATGAATGAACTTATGAATCTTATAGCAAATAAGCCGGAAATCCCGGTTTATGAAGGAGAAGAAACAACAGAGGAAACAAGTGAAACAAATGAAAGCAAAGTAGCCGATAAAGAAGAAAATAATAGTTCAGAAGAAAACAATAACGAGGTTGTAACTGAGGCTAATAAAGTAACAGAAGAAGATAACAAAACCAATGACGAAAATAATGATAGTAGTCAGAAAAATACAGAAGATACTGCACTTGCAGAAAGTCAAGAATAATATAATTGCATATTAAAATTCCCCTTTGTGTAGATTTGAATTTGTAATCTTATCTAAGCAAAGGGGATTTTGTTATTTTAATAAAATACAACAAATATAAATATCAGGAGTCATTTTTTATGCTTGTAGCAATAGTTTTAATCTTAATAAAATAAGGATATTTAGAGGATTTTTTTGATTTCTGCCGTATATAAGTAGTAAGAGAGGTGATTTAATGACTATCCGAGAGCATACAGAAATGATAGAAGATGAAATACTTAGCCCCTTTGCAGCCAAAAGTAAAATAAGCAAAGGAAGAAGTAAATATGAAGAACTGTGTGATATAAGGACTTGTTATCAGCGTGACAGAGATAGAATAGTCCATTGTAAGACGTTTAGAAGATTAATGCATAAAACTCAGGTTTTTATTTCACCAGAAGGAGACCATTTTAGAACAAGACTTACACATACACTAGAGGTGTCACAAATTGCTAGGACAATAGCTTTTGCTTTAAGGCTTAATGAGGATTTGACAGAGGCAATAGCTCTTGGTCACGATTTAGGTCATACTCCTTTTGGTCATTTAGGAGAAGAAGACTTAAACAGAGTTTTACCCGGTGGATTTCATCACAATGAGCAAAGTGTAAGAGTTGTTGAAAGAATTGAAAAAAACGGTCAAGGACTTAATTTAACTAAAGAGGTGCTTGATGGTATGCTTAATCATAGAGGTTCAGGTTCACCTAGTACTCTTGAGGGGAAGATAGTTCAGATTTCAGACAAAATTGCTTATGTTAATCACGATATTGATGATGCAATAAGAGCAGGTATGTTAACAGAAGAAATGTTACCAAAGGAATGTACTGATATTTTAGGAAATACATTAAAAAGCAGAATAAATTTTTTAGTAAGAAATATAATCAAAAATAGTCAGGGTATTAATGAAATAAAAATGGATAAGGAAGTTAGAACTGCTTTATATAAATTAAGAAAGTTTATGTTTGATAATGTATATAATTCTGGTATACTTGAAAATGAAAGGCAAAAATACGGCAGATTTTTAAGTGTTCTATACGGCTACTATTTAGATAATTTTAATGAGGTGCCACAAGAGTTTAAAAAGAATTATAATAACAATACTGAAGCATATCATCAAGAGAGAATAGTGGCAGATTATTTGGCTGGTATGACTGACCGATTTGCTAAAAATATATATGAGTCATTAGGTAATAAACTAAAAAAATATTTGCAATAAAAAAGGATATTTAAAGTATATGTCGAAAATTAAATATGGTAAGGTTTGTTTTGAGCAAAGTATTTTAGTAAAGGAAGAGTCTTTATGAGCTATTATCCAAGAGAAGTAATAGATGATATTCGCATCGGCAATAATATTGTTGATGTAATTGGTCAATATGTTACTTTAAAAAGAAGTGGAAGTTCTTATGTTGGTCTTTGTCCTTTTCATAATGAAAAAACTCCGTCATTTAATGTAAATGCAGAGGGGCAATATTTTCATTGTTTCGGTTGTGGTGTTGGCGGTGATGTAATTGGATTTATGATGAAGTATAGCAATTATAGCTATATGGACGCACTTAAGTTTTTAGCAGATAGAATTAACTATGTTTTGCCTGAGGCTGAAATGAGTGCTGATATAGTTAAAAAGCGAGAACTTAAGCAAAATTTGTATGAAATACATAAAATTGCTGCTAGATTTTACTATGAACAGTTAATGTCAAAAAACGGAACTCACGCTGTTGAATATCTTGACAATAGACAGGTTAAGCTAGGTGCAAGACGAAAATTTGGACTTGGATATTCGCCTATTGCAAAAGGTGCTTTGTACGAAGAATTAAAAAACAAAGGGTTTACAGAAGATACAATTTTAAAAAGTGGACTTGTTACTAAACGAGATAATGGTGTATTTTATGATAAATTTTTTAATCGACTTATGTTTCCTATTATTGATGTTTATGGTAACATTATAGGTTTTGGTGGCAGAATATTAGGTGAAGGACAGCCTAAATACTTAAATTCTCCAGAAACAGAAATTTTTAACAAAAGTCGAAATCTTTACAATTTAAACAACGCTAAAATGGCTAAATTAAAGGAGTTTATTTTAGTTGAAGGTTATATGGATGCTATAGCAATATATCAAGCTGGTTTTCACAATGTTGTGGCATCGCTAGGTACAGCATTTAATAAAGACCACGCAAAGGTACTTAAGTCTTATGCTGATAGCGTTATATTACTTTTTGACAGCGATGAAGCTGGTGTTAAGGCTGTTTTAAGAGCTATACCGGTTTTGAAAAATGCTGGACTCAAGATTAAGGTTTTACAGGTTCACGATGCTAAAGACCCAGATGAATTTATTAAAAAGTTTGGTGCTACGGAATTTGGTGAACTTTTAAAGAATGCTAAGAATCATATTATTTTTCAGGCAGAACAGTTGGAAAAAAAGTATGACCTTAATATTTTAGATGACAAAATTGCATATTCTAAAGATATTGCAAAGCTCTTGTCATCAGTTGAAAGTTCTATAGAAACAGATGCTTATCTTAAGGAGGTTTCAAGAGTTACTCAAATAGATATTGCATCTATACAAAATGAAATAAACAAGCTTAATAATGGTATACAGACAGTTAGAATGGTTTCAAAAGTCTCACAAATAAATAAAAACGGTGTAGATGATGCTAGAAGTGGTTTAATAAGTATGCTTGTTTCTAACAAGGCATATTATGACCTTTTGCATACTCATATTGAGCCAAAAGAATTCGTTGAAGATTTTTACATTAGGACTGTTGAATATATATACTCTCTTTATAGTCAAGGAAAACCTGTAAATAAAGAAAGTGTTATTAGTTTTTTTGAAACTGTTGAAGAACAAAGCAGAATAACTAAGCTCTTTGTAAGGCAGGTTGGATATATTGAGGGAGAAATTGAGAAAGCTCTTAATGACCTTGTTAAAAAGGTTAAAGAGGCATATTATGATAAATTGATTAGTGATGATTACAGTAATCCTAAATTGCCAGAGTTAATGGAATTAAAAAGAAATGTTAGCAAACTGTATATATCATTATCTGACGGTTAAAATAGTTACAAGTGATGAAAGGATGGAATTATAAATGAAAGCTATTGATGATGCTACTTTTATGAGTAAAATGAAAGAACTCATTACTATTGCTAAAAAGAACAAGAATACTCTTAATGCAAATACTCTTATGGATAGTTTATCTACTATTGACCTTGACCCTGAACAAATGGATAAGGTTTATGACTACCTTGAAAATCAAGGCATTGACCTTGTAGGCGTTGAACTTGAAGTTGATGATACAGATGTAGATTTAGACAGTGACCCTGAAAGAGAACTTGATTTATCTGTTTCAGACAGTATTAATATTGATGACCATGTAAGAATGTATCTTAAGGAAATCGGTAGAGTGCCTTTACTTTCTGCCGAAGAGGAAATTGACCTTGCTGAAAGAATTGAAAAGGGTGATGAGGAAGCTAAAAAGCGTCTTTGTGAAGCAAACCTTAGACTTGTTGTAAGTATTGCAAAGAAGTATGTTGGTAGAGGTATGCTTTTCCTTGACCTTATTCAAGAGGGTAATTTAGGTCTTACCAAGGCTGTTGAAAAGTTTGACCATAGAAAAGGTTTTAAGTTTAGTACCTATGCTACTTGGTGGATTAGACAGGCTATTACAAGGGCTATTGCTGACCAGGCGAGAACTATTAGAAGACCAGTTCATATGGTAGAAAACATTAATAAAATTATTAGAGTATCAAGACAGATGCTTCAGGAAAATGGAAAAGAACCTACAGATCAAGAACTTGCTGAAAGAATGCAAATGTCAATTGACAAGGTTAGAGAAATTAGAAAAATTGCACAGGAGCCAGTTTCTCTTGAAACACCTATTGGTGAAGAAGAAGATAGTCATTTAGGTGATTTTATACCTGATGAGGATATTCAGGCACCTGCTGATGCTGCTGCTTTTTCTCTTTTAAGGACTCAACTAGATCAAGTACTTAATACCCTTACAGATAGAGAAAGAGAAGTATTAAAACTTAGATTTGGTCTTAATGATGGTAAGGCGAGAACTCTTGAAGAAGTTGGTGCAAAGTTTAATGTAACAAGAGAGAGAATTCGTCAGATTGAGGCTAAAGCCTTAAGAAAATTAAGACATCCTAGTAGAAGTAAAAAGCTTAAAGATTATTTATAAGATTAAAAGGACTGTCTTTACAGTCCTTTTTTAATAAAGAAAGGTTTTTATATGTTATCTAAAAGATTACAAAAAGTTGCAGATACGGTTAATAAATCAAATATAGTTGCAGATATAGGAACAGACCACGCATATGTACCTATATATCTTGTTAAAAATAAGGTTGCTAATAAGGCTATTGCAGCAGATATAAGTCAAGGCTCTTGCAAAAAAGCACAGCTTAATGTAAATAACAAGCATTTAAATCATTTAATTGATGTTAGATGTGGTAATGGCTTAGAAGTTATTAAGGATGATGAAATTATTGATACTATTATTATAGCCGGTATGGGTGGACTGATGACAATTAGCGTACTTGAAAGCAACAAAAAAGCTGTAAATAACGCCAGGCAACTTGTATTACAACCACAAAAGGATATTTATAAAGTAAGACAATATGTTCACTCCATTGGTTATAAAATAACTAATGAAACTATGCTCGTAGATAATAATAAATATTACAATATTATTAATGCAGAAAAGGGAATTGAAAAATATACAGAACTTGAGTATTTGTTTGGTAAAATTTTAATTGAAAATAAATCTATAATTTTAAAGGAATATGTTAATATTGAATTAAATAAAATTATAACAGTACTTAAAAATATGAAAGACAATGGAAAAGAAAATAGCAATGATTACAAAAGACTTAATCACTTAATGAATTGTTATATGGAGGTGAAAAAATGTCTGTAAATGCAAATGAAATTATAAATACAATAGAAAATTTTGCACCTAAGGATATTTGTTGTAGTTGGGATAATGTAGGCGTAATGGTCGGTGATAGCCATAAAGAAGTAAATAAAGTTCTTATTGCTTTGGATTGCTCTGCCAATGTTATTGATGAGGCTATTAAAAAAGGTGCTGATATGATAATTACACATCACCCATTTATATTTAAAGGTATTAAGAATTTAGATTTTAGCACGCCTTTATCAAGAAAAATAGCTGATGTTATAAAAAATAATATTTTAGTATATTCAGCTCATACTAATTTAGACATTGCGGATTATGGTACAAATTATACTCTTGCACATATTTTTGAATTAGAAAATATCAAGGG
>ENA-ORVB01002582-ORVB01002582.1-human-gut-metagenome-genome-assembly--contig:-NODE-2582-length-9785-cov-3.43227_pt1 | contig 9785 bp, 10 predicted proteins | sample MGYA00242090_ERZ509231 | MGnify/ENA primary metagenome ERZ509231 (study PRJEB26280, sample SAMEA2338798) | human gut metagenome | biome: human gut; feature: human-associated habitat; material: faeces...
CGGTAATGTCTGGGAGGTCGCCGTCTTGCCTCCGATTCTGTATCCTTCCACATACGCATTCTTTCCGGATCCTTCAGAAACGACACTTTCCAGAAGTATCCTCATAGTCTCAGATGTCTTTTCCGAAACAATATGCTTTTTTTCACTATAGCGAAATTCTTTCGTTACTTTCCCGTCTTCATTCAGGATCTCCGTTCCAAAGTGCGGCGTCACTCTCTTTCCCCCATTGATCAGTGCACTTACTGTCGCTGCAAGCTGGATTGGTGTAATTTGGAACGACTGTCCAAAACTGATCGTAGCCAGTTCTACCTGTCCGATATTTTCCTTTTTATGCATGATCGTCCCTGCTTCTCCCGGGATATCTACCCCCGTCAGATTCATCAGACCAAACTTATGAAAATAATCGCAAAATCTATCGACTCCGATACGAAGTCCCAGTTCTATAAATACCGGATTGCATGAATTCTGTATGCCCTGCACAAAGTTCTCCGTACCATGCCCTCCCACCTTATGACACCGTATCCTGCGGTCTTCTACCATTTTATATCCGGGACATTGAAACTGATCTGTAAGACGGACTACCCCTTCTTCCAGACCTGCAGATGCTGTAATGATCTTAAATGTGCTCCCCGGCTCATAGGTATCGTTGATACATCCGTTTCTCCACATCTGATTCAGAGCATCCTGCTTCTGCTCATCCGTCATATTTTCATCCGACTCTTCTTCCGTATTCAGCTCAAACGGCCGGTTCAGATTGAATTCCGGAACGTTTACCATCGCATATATTTCCCCGTTCTGAGGATTCATAAGAAGAATTGCCGTTTTTTCCGCCTGCTTTTCCTGCCGCACTTTTTCCGCCATCTGCATAGCATACTTCTGCATATTATAATCCAGACTGATCTTTAATGTATTCCCTGCCACTGGCTCTTTTCTGTCTTCTGCGACACCATCCAGTTCGATTCCTCTTGCATCTGTTGTTGTCAGGATCTTACCGTCAACACCTTTCAGATATTTATCATATTTTACCTCAAGTCCGATGATTCCCTGATTGTCAGCTCCGGTAAACCCCAATACTTTAGAGGCAAGCGCATCATATGGATAAAATCTTTTAAAATCTTCATCTACTTTTACTCCTGCCATCCCCAGATTTCGGATCTTATCTCCCGTTTTTTTATCCACATTTGATTTTATCCTTTCTATGGATGATATCTTTTCCACACGTTTGCGCACCTCACTGCTATTCATTTCAAGAAGTTCCGATAAGTTATCAATGACTGTTTCCGCTTCCCTGATCTGACTATGAATCACAGAAATTGTACATACCGTCCGGTTTGTTGCCAAAACTTTCCCATTCCTGTCAAGGATTTCTCCTCTCGCAGCCTTAATGTCACGTTCCCTCTCATGCAGATCTTCCGCTTTTTTCTGATAATATTCTGCATCAAATACCATAAGATAGGTCAGTCTTCCGATCAAAACAAATATCATCGCAAAGGCTCCGGCGAATACCACCAGTATTTTTCTTTTATGAAATGTTTTGTTTTTCATAATAAAAAATCCTCATAGAAGTTTTTCTTATAATTTATGAAAACTTCTATGAGGTTATGAATTCCATATACTTTTACAGTTATTCCTGTGCTGTCTGTGTTGTTGTCTCTTCTGCGGATGTTTCTATAGTATCAGACGCACCGTCTTTCTTCTCTACTCCAAGATAAGGGAATATATCTGTCATGATCTGTGATGCAAGCTGTGTTGCATAACCACTGTTTGCCTGAACAGCCGAGTTTGGCTCATCAATGACAACATACACCATAACCTGTGGATTTTCCTGTGGTGCATATCCGATGAAAGAAACAAGATATTTTCCATTTCCACGAGGCAGCTTCTCGGCTGTACCGGTCTTACCTCCAACAGCATACCCCTCTACCGCCGCACTCGCACCGGTTCCTTCCTCAACAACTCCCAGCATATAATCCTTAATGATATCACTGGTCTCTTTTGAAATTGTTTTCTTAACCAGCACCGGATCTTTGTTCTCTGTAACATTTCCATTTTCATCCTGAATCTGCTTTACAACATGCGGCTCATAATAATTGCCTCCATTGAGCAGCGAACAGAAAGATGCCGCCATCTGAGTCATTGTAACATTAAAATTCTGCCCAAATGCATTTGTCGCCAGACTGGCCGGATCCATAGTCGCCGGTGTATATAACAGTCCGCTCGTCTCTCCCTCTCCCGGAAGATCGATTCCTGTATATTCTCCGAACCCAAACAATCTTTGATACCTGCAGAATTCTTCTGTTCCGATACTTGCACCGATCTGCATCAGTGCAACGTTGCACGAATTCTCCAAAGCCTGTTTCAATGTCTCCGGCCCGTGTCCTGATCTGTTACTACAGTGAATGTCATGATCTCCCACGTGCAATACACCGCCGCAGACATAATTCTCATTTCCTGTAAGATCTCCAAGTTCAAGACCTGCCGATATGGTAAATGGTTTGAATGTCGATCCCGGTTCATACGTATTGCTGACACAATAATTATTCCAAAGATCATTCAGTATATTCAGCTTTTCTTTATCCGTCATCTTTTTCAGCTGTGCTTTTGTATAATACTTTGTCAGATCTCTTGGATGATTCAGATCATAATTCGGATACGAAGCTTCTGCAAGAATCTCTCCATTCTGAGGATTCATCACGATCACTCCGGTATTCTTACTTCCTTCTCCCTCTGTCTCTTCATCCTTGTGTTCTTCGTTAAATGCAAGTATATGCTGTTCTACAATACTCTGCACCTGAAGATCAATTGTTGACACAACAGTGCTTCCATTATCCGGTTCCTTCACAGTTCTTTCAAATCCAGAACTTTCATCCAGATATCCATACTCCCTGCCATCTGTTCCATTCAGAATGGAATTATATGATGCCTCTATTCCATTACTTCCTACATTTCCATTCGTTGTAAATCCGATTACATCACTTGCCAGTGTTTTATACGGATATTGCCTTGTATAATCTTCCTCCAACCATACGCCCTGCACATTAGGATTATGCTTCGTATCTGCTGTAATCTTCTCAAATTCCTGCGCCTTTGCATAGCTGACTCCTTTTTTCAGGACAATATACCGGCTATTCGGATTCTTCTTCACCTGAGTACGGATTGCTTTCTTCTTCAAACTGAAGCACTTTGCCAATACTTTTACTGTCGGATTCATATACTTTTTGTTACTTGTTATCACTTTGGCATCGACTACAACATTATATACTCTCTCACTTGTCGCAAGTTTCGTACCGTTACGGTCTACGATATCTCCACGTTTAAATGGAATCGTACGGTTATTATACTGTTGTTGATCCAGCACGACTTTGGTATATTTTTCTCCTTTCGAAGCATTGATATAAGTAATACACCCTATCAAGAAAACAAAAGCTAGTATGATTACTCCAAAGAGCATTACTAGCTTTCTCTGCATAAGGCCTGAAATTTTTTTCTTAAAGAACTTTTTCTTCTTTCTTGCCATATTTCCACCTATTTCTTATTCTTGTCTGACTGAGCAAGTACACCATTTTCCGGAATATTTTCATACTGTTTTACATAGTCTGAAGCAGGATTATCATATTCCACGATCTGATCAGCCGCAGCATATGTCATGCCAAGTTGATTGATCGCTCTTTCCCGGATCTCGTCAAGATTGACAGAATCCACTACTGCGTTATATTTTGTCGTATTTTCCTCTTTCAGATCCGCCAGTTCTTCCTGTAATGCAGTGACATGTTTGGATCTTCGAGTCAGTTCCGACTGTAAGCGTACATAATTAACGCACAATAACAGCACAACAGTTGCTGCAACTGCGAGAAAAATCACATAAGCTGCATTCATATGCAGTGCACGATTTCTGTTCTTCTGCACCTGTCTGCTTACTTTCTTTTTTGGTTTTGCAGATGATTTTCTTCTTCGCGGTTCATATTCCGGCTTGGTAACTATATTACCATACATATAAGCCTGTCTGCTTCCATACTGCATGGAACGATATCCACCGGACTGGCGTCTATCGCTTGCATAAGATCTTCTTGCTGCCATCTACGCCACTCCTTTCTGTCTGATCACATATCATTCTTCATTAAGAACGCTCAAATATTCTGAGTTTCGCACTTTTAGAACGACTGTTATACTCTAATTCTTCTTCACTTGGAAGAATCGGCTTTCTGGTAACAACACGCCCTTTAGAAACATTGCCACATACACACACAGGAAAATCCGGAGGGCAGGTGCATGGATTCTCATTTTTCTTAAATGCACTCTTTACAATCCGGTCTTCCAGCGAATGGAATGTAATAATACACAATCTTCCACCCGGGTTTAGTATTTCAATCATGTCATCCAGAGAATTTTTCAATACTTCTAATTCTCTGTTCAGTTCAATCCGAATAGCCTGAAATGTTCTCTTTGCAGGATGTCCGGATTTTTTCTGATATTTCATTGGTATTGAGGCTCTGATGATCTCTGTCAGCTGCCCCGTTGTTTCAATCGGACTTTTCCCGCGTGCCGCCACGATATGTTTTGCAATATTTTTTGCAAACTTATCCTCCCCGTAGTCTCTGATCACGCGGTACAAATCCATCTCTGAGTAATCATTGACGATGTCTCTGGCAGTCATCTTCTGACGTCTGTCCATTCTCATATCCAGAGGTGCATCTTCGCGATAGGAAAATCCCCGATCTGCCGTATCTAACTGATAAGAAGATACGCCCAGATCAAGTACGATTCCATCGACCTTGTCAATTCCCTGTTCTTGAAGCTTCGACTTCATATCACAATAATTGCTTCGGATTATTGTGACCTTCTCCCCGAAGTCTTTTAATCGGATGCCTGCAGCTTCGATTGCTGCTTCATCCTGGTCTATTCCTATAATACTCCCTTTTTCACCGAGACGCCTGCATACCTCGTATGCATGTCCGCCTCCACCAAGCGTTCCGTCTACATAGATACCATCCGGCTTGATGTTTAATCCTTCAATTGTCTCATTCAGTAATACTGATTTGTGTTCGAATCCCATATCTTCTCCCTCTAGATACTGAATCCGTTTTCTTCCATATCAGATGCAATATCTTCAATGTTAAGTTCCACTTCAGCATTCTTTTCATCCCATCTTGCCTTATCCCAGATCTCGGCACGCTTCCCCATACCGATGAATACAACTTCTTTATCCAGATGTGCAAATGTACGCAGTACAGAAGGAATTAGAGTTCTGCCTTGCTTATCAAGGTCGCCGTCCGCTGCACTTCCCTGAAAGAAATATGCAAACGCACGTGCTTTTTTGTCAGTGGTGGTTGGCAATGCATTAAGTTTTTCTTCAAAAGTGTTCCATTCTGCTTCCGGATATACGTACAGACAATTCTCCATTCCTTTTGTAATGACGAAATGCTCCCCTAAATCGTCACGAAACTTGGCCGGAATGATCAGCCGCCCTTTGGCATCAATATTATGACTGTACTCTCCTTTCAGCATAGAATTCTCCTTTTCCCGGTGGTATCTCCTGAAGTTCTTCCTTTCCGGCTTCATCCATTTTTATACCACTTTGTTCCACTTTTCACCACTTTCTACCACTTGAACCCATTGTAAACTACTTTTTTACTGTTTTCAAGCCTTTTAGGGAAATTAAGAGAATTTTAAGGCAAAAAAATAGTGAACAGAATTTTTCCTGTTCACTCGCATTTTTCTTTCTTCTTCTCTATTCGGCCGACGTTCCGTTATCTGACAAAGACTGACTGAGACTTGCTATTGCAGAATAATCAACCGTTACTTCCTGCTTCGGCTGTTTTGACTCATATATATTATATATAGAAAAACCTGCCATTCCTATCAGTGCTGCTGCAACGATACATGCCACACCTCTGCGCAGATAGCTTTGTATCTTTTCTTTTTTCATCTGCTTCTTCCGGTTTTTCTTCGCTTCTTTATATTTATCTACTTTTGCCTGACTCATAGTTCTTTTGCTCCTTTTTTTCCAATGTATCTATTCTACCACACTCCATCGGATTATACAACTACAATCACGCCTCCGTCAGCTGCATACATACTACTGATCCCCGCAGTATCTACAATAATAATATCTTTGAATCCTGCTTTTTCAAGAAGCATATTTTTCACTGTCTCTGCGCGTTCTCTGCAATTGCAGTGAGAGATCGCAAGTATCTTCTCTTCCGGGTTCTTAAGATCAGCCACTATTTGTTCCACCATTCTGACCAGCCCTTTTTTCATTCCTCTTGTATTTGCAAGCTGTTGAATATTTCCATCCGGAGTAGATCCCATCACCGGCTTAATATTTAATGCCGTTGCGACCACTGCTTTTAACCCTTTCAGTCTTCCGTTCTTTTTCAGTATATCCAATGTTTCCAGTAAGAAATAGGTATGCTGCTCTTCAATATAAGCTTCTACTGTATCAATTACTTCCTTAAAGCTGAGTCCTTTTTTCTCACATTCGGCAATCTTCAACCCGATCAGCGTCTCTCCTACCGATGCCGATCTGGAATTAAATACGTAAATATCCTTCTCTCCGTATTCTTCTTCGTATAAATTCTTTCCAAGTACCGCACTGTTATAAGAACCGCTGAGTTCTGCAGACAATGTCACTGCATATATGTGCTCTGCCTCACAGTGATATTCTTCCATATAACGTTCCGGAGACGGGCATGATGACTTCGGGCATTCTTCAGATTCTCTGATCTTCTTCAAAAAATCTGCCTGATCAAATGTTTCATCATCTACGATATGATGTCCGCCAACATCGATCTGTAACGAAGCCGTCTCGAAATTCCCAGATTTCTTCATTTCTTCTGTCAATTCACCACAACTATCTATGATAATCTTGTAACTCATATATTCCTCCCAATGTAACGTATTATTACTTTATATTATTGATATCAAAACTCTTTCCGAGTCATCTATTCTCATCAGAAGTAGTTTTAAATACTACATTATTTATCATAGCATATTTGAAAAAGAAATGAAAGCTTTTTATTCAGCAATTTTAATCTTTGAAGAGACTCCCAATGCCAGTCCCATTTCCGCCATTAAGAATAGCACCGACGTACCGCCATAGCTGATAAAGGGAAGTGTGATTCCTGTTGTCGGAATACAATTGATCACAACCATAACATTTAATATTACCTGCAATGCAATATGTGCAAATATTCCGCTCACCACTAAAGAACCATAAAGATCCGGTGCATTCTGCGCAATAAATAATAATCTGTACAGAAGCATTCCGAACAGGATCAGAACCATGATTGCACCAAATACTCCAAGTTCCTCACAGATAATAGAGAGAATCATATCATTCTGAACTTCTGGAATGATCATTTTCTGGGCACTGTTACCAAGACCTTTTCCAAAAAATCCTCCTGATCCAATTGCGTACAATGCCTGCATGATCTGGTAGCCGCCTTCTGATGCATATTTCTCTGGATTCAGCCATACCAGAATACGTCTCAGACGGAAGTTCCCGCTGGTCTCCATTGCCATACCAAGAACCCTCGCACCGACAATTCCTATTAAAATAATTCCTACGGCAATTATGATAAATATTCTTGTCTTTGGATGTACCACAAAAATCATAATACATGTAATTCCCATAACAATAATTGCCGTACTTAAATTTTCTGTAATAATAAAGACTACTGCTGCTGAAAAAGCCCCCCATGCCAGTACTTTCACAATTCCTTCCAGCGTCTTTATCTCTCTTCCCATCGTACAGATCAATGCCGGAATAAACAATATGATCGCAATCTTGGCAATCTCTGCCGGCTGCAGCTGCTGTTCGAACGGAAGTTTAATCCATCTTTTTGCTCCATTTACTTCTTTTCCCAATGGTGTCTTTACAAGGAACATCATAAAAATAGAAATAAAATAGAAGAGCTTTGATCTTTCAAAATACCAATGATAATCTATTCTGCTTACGATCCACATCCCGATCAAACCCACAATACAGAACAGGACTTGTCTTTTAAAGTAAAACAGGCTGTCTCCGTTTTGTTTCATCATTGCGCTGTAAGAGCTCGTACTATATAGCATGACCAGTCCAAAGCAGATCAGGCAGATCAATATTGCCAGCAGACTGTAATCGAAGTATGCGATGCTGTGTTCTTTCTTTTTCACTCTGGTATTCGTGCTTCTTTTTTTATTTTCTTTTACCATATTCTACTCTCCAATCGTATCTATTATACTCAGATACGTTCTTAAAAACAACTGTCTGATTCACAACTTTCTTTAATTTTCATATACTATTATTGCATAATCTTATCGAAAGGAGTACTTTAAATGCCAAATTATCGTTATAATACGCCGGATTATATGCGTCAAAACCATTCTAACGGATGTCATGTCGGTGGAAGCAGCAGAACAATGCCGCCTTCTGTATCACCGTCCACACCGTCCCGTCCGTGCTGTAATATTTACGATCACGACAAATTAAGCGGTCTTTCCATTGCAATGGCCTATGTTCCATGGCAGGAGTGGCGTTCTCTCTATGAAGTTGAAAAAGGATTCCGGTGCGGAACTATTTTTGCCGAACTGAATCTTCCATTTTGTTGGAAAGGTGGTAGTCCTCGATGAATGAAAACAGACCTTGTAAAAAAGAGCTTCTGGAATGGATCAATATCGTAAGTTTTGCTGTTGATGACGTAAAATTATTTCTCGACACACATCCAAATTGTCCTGAAGCCCTGGAATTCTTTGATGAATTTAAAAAACAGCGTGTGCAGGCCTTAAAGGAATATGCAAAATATTATGGACCTCTAACACTGGATACTGCAAATACACCTATGGATTGCTGGAAATGGATCAATGAACCTTGGCCATGGCAGGAAGGAGGATGCTAATTTATGTGGAATTATGAAAAACGGTTACAATACCCTGTTAAAATTACTCAGACAAATCCGAAGATTGCTCAGATTATCTTATCACAGTTCGGTGGACCGGATGGAGAATTAGGAGCTTCTTTGAGATATTTTTCTCAGAGATATACCATGCCTTATAATGAAGTAATTGGCACACTAACAGACATTGCTACCGAAGAATTTGCCCATATGGAAATCGTATGCGCCATTGTACACCAGCTCACACGCAATCTGACTCCGGAACAGCTTGAAAAATCCGGTTTTGATAAATATTATGTTGACCATACACTTGCTCTTTGGCCACAGGCTGCCAGTGGAACTCCTTGGAGTGCTACAACTTTCCAGTCTAAAGGTGACCCTATCACAGATCTTCATGAAGATATGGCTGCCGAACAAAAAGCCCGTACTACCTATGATAATATTTTGCGTCTTATCAAAGATCCTGAAGTCTGTGATCCGATCCGATTCCTTCGCGAACGTGAAATTGTTCATTATCAACGTTTTGGAGAAAGCCTCAGAATTGTCCAGGATAAATTAGATAGTAAAAACTTCTACGCATTTAATCCTGAATTTGATCATAAATCTTGTTGTAAATAAATATAAAAATTCTCTCACTGATATTTTTTCTGTAAAAAAAGCAACCAACATATGTTGATTGCTTTTTACCTTTTATATATACCTTCAAAACTGCATACAAGAAATATTTTCTTCATCCTACCTATCACCTTGCTTGGTCATGCCCTCGACCGATTAGTATCAGTCAGCTCCATGCATTACTGCACTTCCACCTCTGACCTATCTACCTCGTCGTCTTCAAGGGGTCTTACTACTTACGTAGGGATATCTCATCTTGAGGGGGGCTTCACGCTTAGATGCCTTCAGCGTTTATCC
>ENA-ORVB01002598-ORVB01002598.1-human-gut-metagenome-genome-assembly--contig:-NODE-2598-length-9752-cov-1.94545_pt1 | contig 9752 bp, 7 predicted proteins | sample MGYA00242090_ERZ509231 | MGnify/ENA primary metagenome ERZ509231 (study PRJEB26280, sample SAMEA2338798) | human gut metagenome | biome: human gut; feature: human-associated habitat; material: faeces...
ATTCCAAAATATCTATTATCTAAATATTTTGCACTCATTATTCCTCTCCTTTTCAATATTATTTTATCAGAAATAATATATGTATATCAACTAAAAATAATTTTTATATAAAATTATTAACAAAAACAGTTGACAAGTACTAACTTTAGTGTTATTATCATTAGCGAAGTAATTTAATGCTTTTATCAATATTGTTTATTAATTATTACAATTTAATTATTGCTTATCAAGAGAGGTGGAGGGAAAGGCCCTATGAAACCCAGCAACCGGCATTTTTTGCATCGGTGCTAAATCCTGCGGTGTTTATTCCGAAAGATGAGTTTTTAGAATAAGCCCTATAACAAGGGTTTTTTTTATGCCCATTTTAATATTGTTTATTTTGTATGTGAAAGGAGTTTATTAAATGAAGAAATTTTTTACATCTGAGTCTGTTACTGAAGGACATCCAGATAAGATTTGTGACCAAATTTCTGATGCAATTCTTGATGCTATATTAGCTAAAGACCCTATGGCAAGGGTTGCTTGTGAAACTATGACAACTACTGGCTTAATTATGGTCGCAGGTGAGGTTACAACTAATTGTTATGTTGATATTGATGAAATAGCTAGAGAAACTGTAAGGGAAATTGGTTATGATAGAGCTAAGTATGGTTTTGACTGCGATAGTTGCTCCGTACTTACATCATTAAAAGGTCAGAGTCCTGATATTGCACAAGGTGTCAACTCATCTCTTGAAGCAAGAGGCGGAGAGGCTGATGCTAATGATACTGGTGCTGGTGACCAAGGTATGATGTTTGGTTTTGCCTGTGACGAAACTGAAGATTATATGCCTGCCCCAATTTACTATGCACATAAACTTACTAAAAAGCTTAGCGAAGTTAGAAAAAACGGCACTTTAAGCTATCTTAGACCAGATGGCAAAAGTCAGGTAACTGTTGAATACGATGATGACAAGGTAGTCAGAATTGACAGTGTTGTTATTTCATCACAACACGCACCAGAAGTTGAACACGCTCAAATTGAAAAAGATATTATTGATAATGTAATTAAAGCTGTTTTACCTGCTAACTTACTTGACGAAAACACAAAGTATTACATCAATCCAACTGGTAGATTTGTTATTGGTGGCCCTCAAGGTGATTGTGGCTTAACTGGCAGAAAAATCATTGTAGATACCTACGGTGGTTATGCAAGTCACGGTGGTGGTGCTTTTAGTGGTAAGGACCCTACAAAGGTTGACCGTTCAGCTGCTTATGCCGCAAGATATGTAGCTAAGAATGTTGTTGCAAGTGGTATTGCAAAGAAATGCGAAATTCAGTTAGCTTATGCGATTGGTGTAGCAAAACCTCTTTCAATCTTTGTTAATACTTATGGAACTGGTAAAATTTCAGATGATAAAATTGTTGAAATTATTAATGAGAATTTTGATTTAAGACCTGCTGCAATTATCAAGAACTTTAATTTAAGAAGACCTATTTACAAACAAACTGCTGCTTATGGTCACTTTGGTAGATCTGATATTAATGTTCCTTGGGAAAAACTTGAAAAAGTTGATATTTTTAAAAAGTATTTATAATTTAAAAGGCTGTTGCGAGTTTACTTGTTTCAGCCTTAATTTATTAAATAGAGGTTGAAAATGACTGAAAAAGAAAAAATGCTTTCCGGCTTACTATATAAGGTCGACAAAGAATTAGAAGATGCACATATTTTACCTAAAAAGCTATTAAAAAACTTTAATAATGAAGATAATAAGACAAAAAGAGAAATAATTTTAGCTAAATTATTAGGTTCATTAGGAAACAATTGTTATATTGAACCTCCATTTTATTGCGAATACGGTTCAAATATATTTGTTGGCGATAATTTTTACGCAAATATGGATTGCCTATTTCTTGATGTATGCAGAATATATATAGGAAAAAATGTGATGTTAGGTCCAAGAGTATCACTATACACAGCCGCTCACCCTATTGATTACGAAGTAAGAAATGAACTTCTTGAATATGGCAATAAGATAATAATAGGTAACAATGTTTGGATTGGTGGAAGTGTAGTTATTAATCCTGGTGTTACTATAGGATGCAATTCTATTATAGGCTCTGGTTCAGTTGTTACTAAAGATATCCCAGCAAATGTTATAGCTGTTGGTAACCCTTGCAAAGTAATGAGACTAATTAATGATAATGACAAACAATACTGGACAAAACTAAGAAACGAATACTATAACATATAAAAATATACATTTATAAAGTTATTTGAGCACTGTAATGTTATATAATCTCTTTCCGCTAAAAGTCATCAATATGATAATGCTAGTTGTGTGAGTCGGAGGTGTGGACATATTCTTGGACTTTTTTATACTGTTAATCCAAGAGTATGTCTGTATTCTACCTGACTCATATAGCCTAATGATAGTTTAATTCTTTTTGTATTATACCAGTTAATATAATCATTAAGTTCAATTATAAAATTATCTATTGATACATCTAACCATGAGTGAGCATAAAACATTTCGTTTTTTAATCTACCGAAAAATCCTTCACAAGCAGAATTATCTGGAGAACAGCCTTTCTTTGACATAGAACGTGTTAATCCTGCAGCTTTTATTCTTTCTATCCATCCAGGTCATCGATAATGACAGCCCCTATCAGTGTGTACAATAGGATGCCCTGTTGGAGATAAATTACTAATCGCTTTATCAAGCATAACATTAACCAATACAGAATTGGGTGTGGTTACGATATTCCAACTTACAACCATGCCATCAAAACAGTCTATAATCGGTGAAAGATAGACTTTACTTGCAATTCAGTTATATCAGTAAGCCATTTTGTGTTTGGGCTTTCAGCATGAAAATCTCGATTGATTATATTATCAACTTCCGGACTAATTTCACCTTTATAAGAACTATATTTTTTTGTACGCTTTACTTTTACAATTAACCCCTCTGATTTCATAATTCGGCGTACAACTTTTTCTGAAACAACAATTCCTATTTTCTTTAGTTCTCTGTAAATACGCCTGTATCCGTAACAATTTCTATTTAATTTGAAAATCTTTACTATTTTTTTCCGTAGTTCCTGATACTTATCATAATGCTTTAAAACAGATTTCTGGTAATAGTAGCTACTTTTTGGCATACATAGTAATTTTAATAATTGAGGCAGTGAATACTTATCTTTTAAGGCATCAATAATCACTGCTTTTTCGTTATTTCTTAGATTTGTCATATTGATGCCTGGGTCTTTTTTTAATAAATTTAAAGCCTCTTTTAACACATCAACCTCCATTTGAAGTTGATTAATCTGTTCTTTTAAGTTAGAGACATTTTGTTCTTTTATATCTTCTTTATCAAAATCAATAGTTTCTCTTTTTATTTGCTTTTTATCTGACATAAGTCCTACAACTCCAAATTTCTTATATTGACGATACCATTTATATATACTGGTACGACTGTATCCGATTTCTCTTGATACATATTCTACAACTTCCCCATAAGAAAAGCAACGCTTTATTGCATCTAACTTTATATCTGTATCGGGATGACGAGGGTGTTCAGATGTATTGATAAACTTTTCTTTGACATTATACTGTTTATTAAGTGAGCCATGATAGTTAGGCTTTCCTGCAAGTCTATCCTCATACCACCTATAAAGAGTATTTCTGGAAGGATAACCCAACAGATTAATTACCGCCTGAACAGAGCCTAAGTGCTCAAATTCATTTAATGCAGTTTCAATTTGCTCCTTTGTGTACATATTTTAAACTCCTTTCAGAGTCCAAAAATATGTCCGCATCCCCTATCCGTTTTCAGTCATATTTATTGCTAAAGTGTTCCCTGTTATTGTTTTCTGTTCACTTACAAGCCTGCTGTTATTATCATAGGTATAGTCAATACTGTACTTACTAATTCCATTTTCACTGTAATTCATACCTATTCTGTTTCCCAGCCCGTCATATTCATAATTAGATGTAAAACTTATTCCTCCTGTCTTATTGTTTATTTCACTTATCAATCTGTTAGCTTCATCATAGTTATAAGATGTCTTATTTCCGTTTATATCTGTAACACTCTTTATGTTTCCGTCAATATTATATTCATATATAAACCTTGTATCATTACTTCCCGTGCCGTCATTATTTACCTTAGTCACCAGATTTGCATTATTATACTCATATGTTATTGTACAGTTATTTTCTGTCAATTTGGTAATATTGTTATTGTTGTCATATGTATAACTTCCATTAAACTTTGTACTGTTATCTCCCTCTGAGCTTATGCTTGTCAACCTGCTCAGTCCGTCATAGCCGTACTTCTGTGTTTTATATACACTGCTTCCCTTTTTATATACATTTTGGGTATTCCTTCCCCAGTTATCATAACTTCTTACTATTGTGTGACCTCCTGCTGTACTTGTATACTCTGTTGCTATCTGACCTAAGTTATTGTAGGTGTAATTCTGCGTAGCGTTTCCATTTGATGATGACTTAATATTTCCAACGCTGTTGTATGTAAAATTGTTTACTATGCTTCCGGTACTTTCACTAAGACATCTTCCCTGAGCATCATAGCTGTAAGTAGTAGTTTTCCCATTTCTGTCTTTTTTAGATACCATATTTCCATAGTCATCGTACTCATATGTTTCTGACATTCCCATTCCATCTGTATACTTCACAAGTCTGTTAAGTCTGTCATATTCGTACTTTGTTGTCTGATCTGAGCCTTTATAATTATCTCTTGTCATTTCAACCATATTTCCAACACCATCAAAACTGTATATTGTTACTTCATCATCATTAGTTGTTTTTATGGCTCTTCCTCTGTGGTCATATTCATATGTCAAGGTTCTTCTCATATCAGATGAAATGTCAATTCTTTCAGAAATTAAATTTCCTATGTTATCATATGTATAAAATTTTACCGATTTTCTTGTACTGTCAAAAGGCATTCTTACAGAGCTTAACCAGTTAAGTCCGCTGTATGTATACTCTGTTGTATTTCCCTTTCCGTCTGTTGAAGTAAGCATATTGCCAAGCATATCGTAGGTGGCTGTCGTTATTATTGTGCTGCTTCCTGTAGTTTCTGTTGTTTTTAATACATTTCCTTTTGAATCATATTCATATGTCTTTGTATTTACTCCCACTTCCTTTACTACATTGTTAAGCATATCATAAGTATATGTTGTTGTAGCATTTCCTACCTTATTATTTACTGTTCTGCCCAGCATATCCTGCTGTGTTACTGTCACTATGTTTGCTGCCGTACTGTCACCCTTTAATGTGTGTGTAGTAAGCAGTCCCGTACTGTTGTTTACATAGCTGTATGTCTCATTTGACATCACAGTTCCTGTATCCTTGTCACTTACCTTAGTTGTCAGAACTCTGTCCCTGTTGTCATAAGTATATGTAGTCTTAGCCTTACCTGAAATTACTTCTATTGGTCTTAGCCTTGAATCATAGCTGTAGCTTTCAAGTACTATATCCTTTGCCCCAGTACTTCCGTCTAATTTTGATGTAACGGAATACTTATTTCCTACAGAGTCAAAGTCATACACAGTGACCTTTCCATTCTCATTTGTTGCTGTTATTGTATTTGTACTGTAGTTATATGAAAGCTTTAGCTTATCACTTCCAAGGGATGCATCCGTAACATTCCCTGCTGAATTTACCGGGCTTTTTATATACTCAACCTCTGTAATATTACCTATACCATTATATTTGTATTTTGTCAAGTAGTTTTCTGCATTTTGTACAGAAATTATTCTTTCATTATTATCATACTCATAATAATTTCTGAAATAATCCGATGAAGTTGAATTGCCTTCCGTAACTACATATGTAACTTCCCTAGGATTTACAATATTATCTTCATAATTATTTTGTATTTCTGCTTTCATTATAGAATTATTACTATGCATATCAGCAAATTGTTCCGTAAGGTATATTCTTCCTCCGATATGACTGTCTCTGTGATAATACTCTTCTTTTTCCTTAACTCCGTTTCTTGTTACAGTCACACCTGCTATACACTTATTTGCATATGGATAATTTCTTTCAAGTACTCCTTCTTCAACTATATTTGTGTTGTTGTTAATCTTTGTGGTTGTCTTGTTGCATATGCCGTAATATTCGCTTTTATTGTTTTCATAGTCATACTCATATGTTACATCATATAAAATTGTACTTCCCTTTCTCATACTCTTTTTTCTTACATCAAACAAATCTGTATATGAGTATGCCTCTGTAATACTTGATACAGCATTTCCGTTTTCATAATCGGTATATGTTACATTATCCGGCAAAGGGAAACTTGCATCAAAATAGTAATATTCTGTATCTGTCTTTTTTATAAGCTTATTATTCAGCAATTCATCTATCCTTGTGTTCTGATTACGTGAATTATAATAATATTTTACATCTGTTCCTCCCTCACTTTTTATTGTTGTTGAATAATCATAACCTTCATCATATATATAAACACAATTCCCGTCGTTATAATATGTATCGCATAAACCATTTCCGTTATTGCAATGCCACCCGTTATCATAATAGAACTGACAAGTACAGTCATAATCAGCTTCTAAATTCTGACATACACAGCCGATAAAAAAATGTACCTGAGAGAATATATAACTTCCGTCATATGTATAAGTATAAACTTTGCTTGTCTTACCGTCATTTACCATATACTTTTTTGTTATTCTCGGATAATCATAATCATCAAACTGATAATTACCACCTTCAAGTATTTCTATATTGTTTGCCCAGCCATATTCATAACAATTTTGCAATCCTGTAGGCATTGTTATTTTTTTCAGAAGTACATTTTTATAATTATCGTCAGCATTAACGGTGTATTCATACTTAGTCACATTACCTGCTGCATCAGTTTTTTTATCAAACAAAGTCTTTGCATAATTATTATATGTATTCCTTACATATGCAAGTTTCGTCTTGCTTCCGTCAGGCATTGTCACAGTCTGAGTAGTGGTATTTCCTGACACACTATCACTGAATACTACCCTTCTTCCAACAGTATCTTCAATAACCATTTTTTCGTTACCGCTGCCATTGACAACTTTGATACAGTTACCGAACCTGTTGTATGTTACAAGCCATCTTCCTGTATTACTGAAATACTGGACATCCCCGTTTTTGTGAGTAAGCTTATATGATGATGAAGCACCTCCCTGATGACTTGTATCCTTATATAGTTCTCCTGTACTTTGGTGCAAATACTACATGATACTTGCAATTCCATTTTGAGTGTGATAAACTATGAATGTCATTTGACATACGAAAACCTCCTTTATTTTTTGCAGTGCCAGCCGCAATTATATTATATCAAAGGAGGTTTTCTTTTGAAACTCATCGCTTAAGTTTTTTTAAACTCCCCGGACTATCCGTGGGTTTTCTTTATACAAAAAAGAAAGTCCGCTTTTAATGCGAACTTTCGTAATTTACGGTGTAATCTGTTTTAAATGTTTTAATAGAGTATCTATAACCTCATAAATCTTATTTCTATCTTCAAGAGCAAACTTGGACATTTTCTCATTCAAAATGGAGTTCTTCACGATATATCCTGTTTGCAATACATCAGCAAGAACCATATCTGCTGAAACATCCAAAGCATTCAGTATATTGATAAAGGTTTCAAGTGACGGGACTTTTTTCCACGCTGGATCATTCTGATATAATTAGCGGATAATCCTGTTTTTTCTGCTAAATCCTCATGTCGATACCTTTTCATAAGCCGGTACTTTCTTATATTTTTGCCGATTGTATCAAGTTGCATCTCATAACCTTCTTTAGTTTACTTTCATAACTAATAGTATAGATAATAATTTAAGCTTTACAATATACTTTATTTTGCTAATTCCAGTGTAAAAGTAAAACAACTACCTTTACCAACTTGGCTTTTAAGCTCAACATTTTGATTATGTGCTTTTACAAATTCTTTAACAATAGCCAAACCTAAGCCACTTCCCGTTTTATCCATACCTCTGGACTCATCAGCTTTGTAAAGTCTTTCAAAAACTCTGCTTTGTTCTTCTTCTGACAAACCGATGCCTGTATCAGATACAGAAATAACAGCTCTTTCATTTTCAATTTTAGATGCTATCGTAACACTTCCTTCGTTTGTAAACTTAATACCATTATCAACTAAATTTATTACAACTCTTCTAATTTTATCTAAATCAGCATTAACCATTAACTTATCTTGGCTAAAATTATGTTTAAGATTAATTTTCTTTATATCTGCTTTTCCTCTCATAAGTTTTATTGTTTCATCAATGACTTTATTTATATCAAAATTGCTTAAATTTAAAGCATTGGAAGAATCATCAAGTTTGTTTAAGTCAAGTATGCTATTAGACAACTTGTTTAATCTGGAAGTTTCATTAAATATAATCTCCATATAATGTTGATGTTTTTTCTCAGGTATAGTTCCATCAAGCATTGCTTGTAAAAACCCCCTAATTGATGTAATTGGTGACCTTAAATCGTGAGAAATATTTGAAATTATTTCCCTTCTTCTTTTTTCAAGTCCATCAAGACTTTCTGCCATACTATTAAAACTTGAGCAGAGTTCCTTAATTTCATCATTCATATCCTCAGTAACTTCCATTTTTTTATCAAAATTGCCTTTAGAAATATATTTTGCTACATTACTAAGTCGCCTAACAGGTATAACAAATTCATTTGTAGCCCAATGGATTGTAAAAAATCCCAATATAATTGCTAAAATAAAGAAAGAAATAACAATTATATATACTCTGTTAATATAACTACTAAATTCACTTAAAGGAATACTTATAATAACTATTGCATCTACTTTATTATTTAACTTTACGGGATAACATAAAATGTATCTGGTTTGTTCATATATATCATCCAAATCTCCTTGTAACCACTCAAACTTACCTAACATTACATCATTGTAACCAAAAAATTTATTTATAGTATCCCCTGGTTCTAAGGTTAGAATATCTTTAGAATTAGTTATTACATTTAAATCTGTATCAAGGAGTAAAAAACTATAATCCATATATTTATCAGCATTATTTATTTCATTAATAAAATAACTTTCATCAAAATTTTCACCTTTACTACTTTGAATGTATATATCCGATATTTTAATTGCTTGATTTAATAAATTATCTCGCTGGTCATTATAAAAATATCCTCTAAATATTTCTGTAAAACCTAAACTAAGTAAAAAAGATGCTATCAATAAAACAACAATATAATATGTAAATGTTTTTCCAAATGTAGTTCTTATCAAAACATACACTCCTCCTTCCTATTAATTAGATTATAAAACAAAATAACAAAAAATACAATATTTTACTTAATATCATATTTACAAATAAACTGCATATATATTTTATAAAGGTGAGGTGTGGGAATTATGAAAAAGGTTGCAGAAATAATTTCAAAAGGTACAAAGTTTCCCACAGAGGTTATATCTTCAATACCTAAATTAGAAATAACAGGAAATAACTCAATTTATATCGAAAATCACAAAGGAATTAAAATATTAACATCAGAAGAAATTGTAATAAAATTAAATGCCGGTTTCATTATAATTCAAGGAGAAAAAATTTCTATATCTGAAATTAACAAAGATTTTATTTTTTTAACAGGTATTTTTAATTCCTTTAGATTTGAAAAAAATTTGGAGTGATTTATATTAGCAAACTATGGAAATTTGTTCAAGGTTATGTTATAATTTCTATTACAGGGTATAA